>Ga0182744_1001529_pt1 | contig 20081 bp, 22 predicted proteins | sample eDN3rd30CKraftMG_FD_128525 | JGI IMG/M metagenome (GOLD analysis project Ga0182744, IMG submission 128525) | Enriched Miracle-Growth compost microbial communities from Emeryville, California, USA - eDNA 3rd pass 30_C Kraft MG (version 2) (version 2) ...
AAGGACGGATCAACAAGGTCTACTTTACAGAATTTCTGTTCAACTAACAGGGGACGAAATGAGTCAGGTGCTTTCACAATCAGAAGTTGACGCTCTCCTGGCCGCGGTTTCCGAAGGGGAAATCGCCCAGGGGCAGGACGGGGCCGAAGGCGCCCTCGGCGGCGCCGATGATCGCGTGGTGGTGGTCTACGATCTGACCTCCCAGGACCGCATCATCCGCGGCCGTCTTCCCCAATTGGACGTGATCTACGAAAAATTCATGCGCTCTTTCCGCGTGTCTTTATCTTCGGCTTTAAGAAAGATCGCCACATTGACCCACGCTTCCACCGACTTTTTGAAATTCGGCGAATTCATCAACACCCTGCCCATGCCCACGTGCATGAGCGTTTTGCGTTTCAACAATCTGCGCGGATCCGCCCTGATCGTGATCGAAAGCAAGTTGGCTTACGCTTTGGTGGACAGTTTTTTCGGCGGCGCAGATCGTCCTTATACAAAAATCGAGGGCAAGGATTTCACTCCCATCGAATTGCAGATCATTCAAAAGGTGGTGGGTTTGGCGCTTGAGGATCTGGAAAACGCCTGGGCCTCGGTGGAAAAGATCGACGCTTCCTTCGTGCGCACGGAAATCAACCCGCAGTTCGTGGGAATCGTGCCTCCCACCGACATCGTGATCGCTTCCACCTTCGACGTGGAACTTGAAAACGCCAACGGCACCATCACTTTGGTCATTCCTTATTCCACCATCGAGCCGATCAAGCAGAAGTTGTCTTCGGGCTTTCAGGTGGAATCGGATCAAACGGATAAAAAGATGTGGACGCAGATCATCCGCTCTCAGCTGATGGACACCAACGTCAATATCCGGGTGAACCTGGGAGAAAGCGAAATCACTCTGAAGGAATTGATGTCCTTGAAGGTGGGGGACGTGATTCCCCTGGATCAGGACAGCAAGGGCGAATTCGACGTTCAAATCGAAAGTGTTCCGAAGTTTAAGGCATTTTACGGAATTCATCACGGGACGGTGGCTGTTCAAGTCACGCGTCCGGTAAAGAAATAGGGAGAGAGTCATGGCAGACGACAAAAGCAACCTGGCCGAAGTGTTGGATGAAGGAGCGGACGCTCCGGAAGCCTCGGGGCCAACGCCGCTGGAAGAGAAATTAAAAGGTCTTCCGGATCACACGGACCGCAACCTCTCGCTCATTCTCGACATTCCCTTAAGAGTGTCGGTCGAGCTGGGACGCACCAAGATGGTGGTGAACGACCTCCTCAATCTCGGGCAGGGAAGCGTGATCGAGTTGAACAAACTCGCGGGCGAGCCCATGGAAGTCTACGTCAACGACAAGATGGTGGCTCGCGGTGAAGCCGTGGTGGTGAATGAAAAGTTCGGCGTGCGTTTGACGGACATCATTTCTCCGGCGGAGCGCGTGGAGCAGTTGAAATAGGGAAACATGAAACCAAGGATGGGTGGGGTATGAAACTGAAAGCGATCTTTCTTGCGGCACTTCTTTGCTCTTTTTCCGCGGCGGCCTTCGCCGAAGAGGACATGAGCAAGATGAACGAGGACCAGTTGGTCGCCGCGGCGGAGCAACTCATCGCCTCCCAAGACAAACAAGACAAAAAAGACAAAGTGATTGAAGCCGAAGAAACTTCAAAAAAACTCACTCAACGGGAAGTGACCGAGTCGAAAATTCCCGCCTTCCGCGAAAAAGAAAAAGTCGTCGAGGCTTCCGCCTCTCCCTGGGCGCGCAAGATCCTTGGCGGCGGCGTGGTGCTGGCGCTCTCTTTGGGGCTTTTACTTGCGGCCAAAAAAATGGGCAAAAAAAGAAACGCCCAGGATTCCAAAGTGCGCCTCGACGTGATCTCGCAAAAAGCGATTTCACCCAAACAAAACCTTTTGGTGGTACGGGTCGCCGGCGAACATATTTTGATCGGCGCCACCGACCACTCCATCAATATGATCAAAAGCATTTTCATGATCGACGACGAAACCGAAGACACTCTTCCGCAGGACTTCAACAATTTCCTTGAAGACGATTTCGTCGAACAAAGCCTTTCCGGCGGCAAAAAGGGAAGGACATTCACTCTATGAATCACCGCCGCCGCGCCTTGTTTCTTTTTTTGACCGGAATGGCGATCACTTTGACCTCCGTCTCCGCCCATGCGCAAGTCACCTTGCCGTCGGTTTCTTTGGGGCTTAAATCCACCCAAAATCCCCAAGAAATCGTGGGCGCGATCCGCATCATCATGCTTTTGACGGTTTTGACTTTGGCTCCGGCGATTTTAATCATGATGACTTCCTTTACCCGGATCATCATCGTTTTGTCTTTCGTGCGCCAGGCTTTGGGAACCCAGCAGATGCCGCCCAATCAGTTGTTGGTCGGGCTGTCTTTGTTTCTGACTTTCTTCATCATGGGGCCTTTCTTCAGCAAAATTAACACCGATGCCCTGCAACCTTACATGAACAACCAAATTTCCCAGGACGTGGCCGTGGATCGGGCGCTCGGTCCCATCCGCACTTTCATGTTCAACCAAACCCGCGATCAGGATTTGAGCCTGTTCGTGCGTCTGTCCAAGACGGAGACGCCGAAAACCCGCGCGGACGTTTCCACCATGGTTTTGATTCCCAGTTTCATTCTTTCCGAACTGAAGACCGCCTTTATGATCGGCTTCATCATTTATCTGCCGTTCTTGGTGATCGACATGGTCGCCGCCAGCGTGCTGATGGCGATGGGAATGATGATGCTTCCTCCGGTGGTGATCTCTTTGCCGTTCAAGATCATGTTGTTCGTGTTCGTGGACGGTTGGGGACTTCTGATCGGCTCCTTGGTGAAAAGTTTCGGGTGAGGTGAAAAATGTCTGAAGAATTGATCCTTCAATTGGGACAGGAAACGTTAAAAACCACGGCCATGCTGGCGACGCCCATGCTGCTGGGGGCGCTTTTGATCGGTCTGGTGGTCAGCGTCCTTCAGGCCATCACTCAAATCAACGAAGCCACCTTGACCTTCATTCCGAAGATGATCGTGGTGGCGCTGATCTTTTTGATCGCCGCCCCTTGGATGTTGGACGTCATGCACCACTTTACGACCGGTCTGTTTGAAAACATGGCCGAAATGGTGAGGATCCGCTGATGGATTTTTATAAACTGAATGAAGTTCAGTTTATTTTGTTCGCGCTGGTGCTGATCCGCATGACGGCGCTGATGGTGTCTTGGCCGGTCTTCGGGGAAAACAACGTTCCCGTGATGTTGAAGATTCTGACCGCGCTCGGGATTACCTTCTTGGTTTTTCCGATCTTAAAAGTCCCCCAGGAAACCATCGATGCTTTGGGCCGCGACCTGGTGTTCATCGCCCTCCGGGAAGTGGTGATCGGGCTTTTGATCGGATACATCGCGCGTTTTTTCTTTTTCGCTTTTTCCATGGCCGGGGAAATCATCAGCGTCACCATGGGCTTGGCCTCGGCGCAGATTTTCAATCCTTCCTTGGGGAGTCAATCGGCCAGCACCTCGCAGTTTTATCTGACCTTGGCCAGTTTGTTTTTCCTGGCGGTGAACGGCCACCACATTCTGCTTTCGGGATTGGTGGAGAGTTTCCAGTTTCTGCCGGTTTCCGCCCATTGGTTTAAGACCCAAGAGTTCTTCACCTTCGCGGAAAGCACTCAGACTATTTTGTTGATCGGAGTGAAGTTGAGCGCTCCGGTTTTGATTTCGATTCTGGTCGTGAATCTTATTTTGGGAGTGGCGGGAAAGACCGTGCCTCAGATGAACGTTTTGGTGACCAGCTTCGCGGTGAATATTTTCGTCGGTCTGGCGATTCTGATCGTGTCTTTGCCTTTGTTCATGGACCAGATGGGAAGTTTGCTGCAGATCACGTCGGAAACTTTATTTAAATTCATGAGGGCGATTTAGTGGCTGAAGATCAGGGCGAAAAAACCGAAGAAGCCACGCAGCAACGGCGTGAGGACTTCAGAAAAAGAGGCCAGGTGGCTCAGACCAAAGAGCTCTCCGCGGTCTTTTTGCTTTTTTCCTCTTTGCTTTTGATCTGGCTGATGGGGCGCTTTTTCCTGACGGAAATCATGGACATGTTCCAGGTGGTGTTGGGAAAGGGAGTGGCCACGGTCCATGCTTCCAACGATTGGGTTCCCTTCCTTCAGTTCGCCGGAAAGAAAATGTTCGTGTTGGTGGCTCCGGTCGGCGCGGTGATGTGGCTGATTTCCTTTTCCTCCACGGTGATTCAGGTCGGCTTTCTTTATAACGAAGAAGCCTTGAAGTTCGATCCCTCGCGCCTGGATCCCGTTCAAGGGTTGAAAAGAGTGTTCAGTCTGAAGGCCTTGGTGGAAGGACTGAAGGCTTTATGTAAGCTGGCCGTGATTTTGGGCATCGCTTATCTGGTTCTTAAGGACAAGGTGTTCGAACTTCCCTATCTGATGGACAAGTCCATCCCTCAGCTGTTCACTTATCTGGGCGAATTGATCTTACGTCTTTTGGGTGCGGTGGGAGCCTTTATGGTGGTCCTTGCCGGTGGGGATTATCTGTTCCAGCGTTGGGAGCTGGAAAAAGAAATGCGCATGACCAAACAAGAGGTCAAGGAAGAGATCAAATCCCGTGAAGGGGATCCCTTGATCAAATCACGCATCAAACGTTTGCAAAGGGAAGTCGCCACGCGCCGGATGATGGAAGACGTTCCGAAAGCGGACGTGATCATCACCAACCCGACCCATATCGCCGTGGCTCTTCAATATAACGAAGGCCTGGTCGCCCCCCGCGTGATCGCCAAAGGGGCCGAGTCGGTGGCGGAAAAGATCAAAAACCTCGCGCGCGAAAATTCCATTCCCATCGTGGAAAACAAGCCTTTGGCGCGCACCATTTTTAAGACTTTGAAAATCGGACAAGTGATTCCCCGGGAACTTTACACGGCGGTGGCGGAGGTTCTTTCCTACGTTTACCGCTTGAAAAGGAAGTTGGTGAAATAGATGGAAGCGGTGTTTCAGTTTTTAAAGCGGTTTGAAAAACTGACCAAGAACCTGGACCTGATGATGGCCTTGGGATTGATCGGAATTTTGACCGTGATGTTGATTCCGCTGCCGCCCTTTTTGCTCGACATGGCTTTGACCTTGTCGCTGACTTTGTCCTTGCTGATTTTGTTGGTGTCCATTTACACCGACAAGGCCCTGGATTTCAGTATTTTTCCTTCCTTGCTGTTGATGACCACTTTGTTCCGTTTGTCTTTGAACGTGGCGACCACGCGTTTGATTCTGACCCACGGGCACCAAGGGAAAAACTCGGTCGGTCACATCATCGAGGCCTTCGGGCATTTCGTGGTCGGCGACTCCTATGTGGTGGGGCTGGTCGTCTTCATCATCCTGGTGGTCATTAACTTCATCGTTATCACCAAAGGTTCGGGCCGGGTCGCGGAAGTCGCCGCGCGCTTCACCTTGGACGCCATGCCCGGAAAGCAGATGTCCATTGACGCCGATTTGAACTCGGGCCTGATCAACGAAAACGAAGCCCGTCAAAAAAGAAAAGAAATCGAAAAAGAAGCCGACTTTTACGGATCCATGGATGGTGCCAGCAAGTTCGTGCGCGGAGATGCCATCGCCGGCATCATCATCACTTTGGTGAACATCGTCGGCGGTTTGGTGATCGGCGTCTTGCAAAAGGACATGGACCTGGCTTCCGCCGCGAAAACCTACACCACCCTGACCATCGGTGACGGTTTGGTGGCGCAGATTCCCGCTCTGATCATTTCCACCGCCGCCGGTATCGTGGTGACCAGAAACTCCTCGTCCGACAACCTCGGAACGGAAATGGCCAGTCAGTTGTTCATCAAACCCCGCGCCGTTCAAGTGGCCGCGGGAATTTTACTTTTCCTCGGGCTCGTTCCCGGCATTCCCTTTATTCCTTTCTTTATGATGGCCGCGGTTTTATTCGGCATCGCCTGGACGATCGAGCGCTTTCAAAAAGAGAAAAAAGAGCAAGAGCGCATCAAGGCCGACGAGGAAGCGCTCAAGCCCCAAAAAGAAAACATCGAATCGCTTTTGCCTTTGGACATGGTCGAGTTGGAAGTCGGTTACGGACTGATCAACATCGTGGAATCCGATCAAAGCGGCGATCTGTTGGAGCGCATCGTGTCCATCCGCAAACAGTTCGCCATGGATCTGGGCGTGATCGTTCCTTCCGTGCACATCCGCGACAATTTGCAATTGCAGCCGGGTGAGTACCGCGTGCTCATCAAGGGCAACAAAGTCGGCGGCGGCGTTCTGCGTTCCGACAGTCTGCTCGCGATGGATCCCGGAAACGTCGTTCACGAAGTGCCCGGCATCGCCACCAAAGAACCCGCCTTCGGACTGGAAGCTTTGTGGATCGCCAAGAGTCAAAAAGAAGAAGCGGAAATGTCCGGTTACACCGTGGTGGATTTGCCCACGGTCATGGCGACGCATTTGACGGAATTGATCCGCACTCATGCCTCCGAGCTTTTCGGCCGTCAGGAAGCGGACCGCCTGATCGAAAACTTCAAGAAGACCAACCCGAAAGTGGTGCAGGATCTGATCCCCGACATTCTGAGCCTGGGGCAAGTGGTGCGCGTGCTGCAAAATCTTTTGAAAGAGCAGGTTTCCATTCGTGACTTGGTGACCATTTTTGAAACCTTGGCCGACGAGGGCAGCCGCAATAAAGACACCGAAATGCTGACCGAAGCCGTGCGCAAAGGTTTGGCTCGGGGAATCACCCATAAATATCTGGCCGATGACGGATCCTTGGCCGTGTTGACCTTGTCTCCGGGAATCGAAGAGACCATCGCCAACTCCCTGCTGCAAACCGACCAAGGGGTGCAACTGGTGATGGATCCGATGAAGGCGCAGGACATTTTGCAAAAGATTTCCCAGTTGATCGAGACTCATCCCGAAATCGCCGGGCAGCCGATCTTGTTGACCAGTCCCACGGCAAGACGGCACATCGCCAAACTGACGCGTCGGTTCCTACCGCAGGTGATCGTTCTTTCTCACAATGAAGTTTCTTCTGATGCACACATTCAATCCGTCGGACAAGTGGAGTTAAGCCATGCAGGTTAGGAAGTTTGAAGCGCGAACGATGAAGGAAGCCTTGGATCTGGTGAAAGCCCACATGGGACCGGAAGCCATCATTCTTTCCGCCAAAGACAACAACAAAGGCTTCGGTCTGATCGGCGGCACCAGCGTGGAAGTCACGGCGGCCATCACCAACGAAACTTTAAAGAAAAAACTGCTCGCGGAAAAGAGAATGAAGGAAGAGGCCAGACAGAGATTTCAAAAGGCTCCGGCCCGCGACCAAAAACAATTCATCAACAAAGTGGCGGAGCGGACGATGTCGGCGGCCCCCGCGGCCCCCGTAGTGAAAAGACCTTTGACCGCCACGCCTTACATCGACATCGGGGACGAAGACCAACCGCCGAGGCCCCCCGCCATGGTGAGAGCCCCCTCTCCCGCCGTGGGCGGTATGGAAATGGTCCGGGAAGCCCGGTCGGAAAAAGTCGAAGCTTTGGAAAGTCAGATCCGCGAATTGAAATCGCTCATCGAAAAGTTTCACAAAGTTCCTCAGAGTTTCGTCGGCGGCCATCCCGGCGCGGACGAGGGCATCCCTTATCACCTTTCCGAGGCCTATCAGAATTTGATCAAACTCGGTATCGATGCCGACTTGGTGGTGAAGGTTTTAAGAAAGGCCCAAAGCACTTTGGGACCGACCTCCTCTAAAAAGTCGGCCCTGGTCGAAGCTTGGGTGGTTCAGTATTTCATGAAGAATCTGGAGGTCAGCGAAAAGCTCTCATCCAGCCGTTACCACATTTTCGTCGGCAGCACCGGGCAGGGAAAGACCACCTCCTTGGTGAAAGTGGCGTCCCACTTGCTTCTGAAGGAAAAAAAGCGCATCGCCATCGTTTCCATGGACACGTTTAAAGTCGGCGCCTCCGATCAGTTGAAGATTTACGCGCAGATTCTGAACGTTCCCTTCGCGGTGGTGCGCAAGCCCCAGGATTGGCAGGTGCTCGAGAGCAAATTGGAGCGCATCGATCACATTCTGGTGGACGCGCCGGGATTCACGTTGAAAGGTGAAAGCGAGGCCTCGTGGTTGGAAACGATGCTTCCGCATTCCAAGCAGGGACGTCAGATCCATTGGGTCCAGAGCATCGTCGCCCGCGACGAAGAAGTGATGGGTCTGGCGGAGAGATATTCCAAGATCGGTTTTGACGACGTGATTTTCACCCGCGTCGATGAATCCAGCCGTCAGGGCGTTTTATTGAATTTCCAAAACCGTTTCAAAAAGCCCGTCTTGGGATTCGGAATCGGCGTTCAGATTCCGGAGGATTTCGCTTGGGCGAACAAAGAACGCATCACCGACATGATCTTTAGAATCACAGGAGCATAAGAAAGGGAAAGCATGAGAAAATCAACGCACACCATCAGCATCACTTCCGGAAAAGGCGGCGTGGGAAAAACCACTCTGGTCTGTAACACCGCCGTGGAACTCGCAAGACAAGGGCAGAAAGTTCTGATTCTTGACGGGGACTTGGGAATGGCCAACGTGGATCTGATGTTCGGAAAAAGAGCTTCGCTCTCTTTGGAGCACGTCGTGCGCGGACAGACGCCTTTGGAAGACGTCATCCTGCCCATGAATGAAAACATCGACTTGATCGCCGGAGGCCATGGGATTTACGGCATGAACGCGCTCAGCTCTTTCGACCGTCAGCGTTTGATGGATCAGGTGAACGCGCTCAACAACAAATACGATTACATGATCATCGACACCGCTCCGGGCATCGACGAAAACGTTCTTTACCTGAACGCGGCGGCGCGCGAGATCGTCGTGACCGCCACGCCCGATCCGGCGAGCATCAAGGACTCTTACGCCTTGATCAAAGTCCTGAACCAACGTTATCGGGAAAGCCGTTTTTCCGTGCTTCCGAACATGGTTTCCAATGAGGCCGAAGCGGTGCGGGTCTTCGAAAGACTCTCCGACGTGGCCAACCATTTCTTGTGCGTTTCGCTGGATTACCGCGGCTTCGTGCCGATGGATCTCAATTTGAGACACTCCACCCGCAATCAGGCCTTGATCTCTTTGACCGAGCCCTATGCGGCTTCCGCCGTGGCTATAAGGGATTTCGCGGGTTCTTTGAAGGCGGGAAGGGGTTTGAATCAGTCCAAAGGGGGCATGCAGTTCTTTTGGCAGCAGCTTTCGGGAGTGGCCTAAAGTCAGTCTTTATGTTCAGGACTTTGTCGGTTCCGGGAAGCTTGTTACACTTGAAAGAGTGGGTTAAAGGGGAAGGGTTAAGAATTCATGTCAAACGCAAATAGCGCGAACACAATTCTGAAAAAATACAAAGAGGAGCCTTCGAAAGTCACTCCCGAGCAAAAGGATGAGTTGATTTTGGAGTACGCGCCCTTGATCCGCTTCATCGCTCAGAAGATCGCGATCCGTCTGCCTTCGAACATCGAATTGGATGATTTGATTTCCAGCGGAGTGATCGGCTTGATGGACGCCATCGAAAAATACGATCCGACCCGCGACAATAAATTCAAGACCTATGCGGAGTTCCGCATCCGCGGCGCGATTTTGGATGAGTTGCGCTCCCAGGACTGGGTGCCCAGATCCGTGCGCGACAAAGCGAAACTTTTGGACCGCACCACGGCGGATTTGGAAAACGATTTGGGCCGCTCGCCCACCGAAGAGGAAGTGGCGGAAAAATTGGAAATGTCGGTGGAAGAGTACTATGACCTCTTGAACCAAGTGAAACCGGTCAGCGTTTTGTCCATGGACGATCAAGCGACTTTTTCCAACAGCGACAAGAAATCCATTTTGAATTTGCTGGAGGGCTGTAAGCTCCATAACCCTCACGTGCAGTTGAACATCAAGTCGGTCAAGGAAGTGGTGGCGAAATCCATCGAGGACCTTCCGGAAAGACAACGCTTGGTGCTTTCACTTTATTATTATGAGGATTTGAACTTGAAAGAGATCGGAAAAATCCTGCGCGTGACGGAGAGCCGTGTTTCCCAATTGCACGCTCAAGCCATCAGCCGCCTGCGCACCAAACTCAGCCAATTCTTCGAAGAACAAGACCTGGAAAGCGCTTAAGTACCCATAAAATGCCCGATCAGGGCGGTCAGGCTCATGGCCACGGCTCCCCAAAACACCACACGCACGACGGCGGTGGATTTCTTTTCGGCGCCGCCGGCCCAGGCGCTGATTCCTCCCAAAAGGCCGAGGAAAAAAAGAGAGGAAGCGGCAATGGCCGGGATCGCTTGATCTCTTGGAATCAACCAAGTGGTGAGTGTCGGTAAAGCCGCTCCCATGGAAAAGCAGAGGGCGGAAGAAAAAGCCGCCTGTATGGGCTTTGCGATGGTCCACTTATTAATGCCCAACTCATCCCTGGCGTGGGCCTCAAGAGCATTGTGCTTCATCATTTGTTCGGCAACTTTTTTAGCGAGAGAAGCTTCAACTCCCCGTTCTCTATAAATGTTGGTGAGTTCATGAAGCTCATGCTGCGGATTGCGTTCGAGCTCCCGCTTTTCACGCTCCACTTCGGATTTTTCCAAATCCGCTTGAGAACTGACGGAGACATACTCACCGGCCGCCATGGAAAGGGCCCCCGCCGCAAGACCGGCAATCGCGGTCAGGACCATTTGTTCCTTGGGAACGGCGGCCGAAGCCACTCCGATCAAAAGGCTGGAGGTGGAAATGATGCCGTCATTGGCGCCAAGCACGGCGGCCCGCAACCAGTTCGCCCGATGAATGTAATGGGTTTCATGATGCATTTCTCAAAGCTACTGTGCGCGCCTATTAAATGCGATCTTTTTTTGCAAGGGCAGCGATCAAGAAGAAAAGGCGCTGGTGAGAAGCGCCGTCTTTATTTTCCCCAGGGCCGTGCGCGGAAATTGGGAAACCATTTCAAGGCGGTGAATCCGCTGATAGCCGGGAGTGCGCGCGTTGTACTTTTCCAACAGGGCTTTCCAAGCTTGAAAATTTTTGTGGCCTTCAACCATCATCACCAGTTCGTTTTCCTGACGGGGATGGGGGGCGGCGATCACGGTGAAATCCCCCAAGGGGAAGTGGTGGAACTTTTGGAGCTCTCCTTGCACGGCATCCAAAGACACCAACTCGCCCAAGATCTTGACGACCCGGGATCTGCGGCCCAAAACCTCCACGGATTTTAAGTCCTCATTCACCTTTAAATCGTCATCCAATAAAAGTCCGTGCTTGCCCCGGTTTTTTTGTTCCAAAGAAAAAACGCCCTCTGCAGTGATTTGCATTTGATAAAGACAGCTGGAAGGACTTTGGATCCACCATCTTCCGCGCTGGTCCTGAGTGAAGCCGCTCACATGGGGAAGCCAATGCAAATGGGGAAAGATTTCCTTGTCGAAACTTTCCAGGGAAGCCGTCGCCACTTGAGATCCGAGCTCCGTCAACCCATAGCTGGGAAGAACGGGCCATCCGAGGCTTAAGGCCTTCACGTAAAGTTCCTCATTGAGGCGCCCTCCTCCGACGACGATGGCGCGCAAAGCGGGGGGCGCTTGTATTTTCAAAGCGACCAGATCATGCACCTGCGCGGGCACGAAAGACGTCAGCGTGACGTTTTCTTGAAACATAAAATTTGCGGCCCGCACCGGATCCCATTTTTTATGAGAGTGGTCGCTCCAGGCATAGCCGCCCAGGCGCGCGCGCAGCCAAGTGGAAAATCCGCCGACGTGAAAAAGCGGAAGAAGATTCAGCACGTGGTCTTTTGAGGAAGTTTTCAAATGACGGTTGGATCCCCTTGAGGCCGCTTCCAAAGTTTTCCGCGTGTGCGCGAAGAATTTAAGTCCGCCGTCGGAAGTGGAACCTGAAGAAGAAAACCAAATCAAATCCTGATACATCGAAAGCCGACTCTGCGCCTGCGCGAGAAGTTTCATTTGCGCCGAGGACAGCCCCGTGGGCACCATCCACAGGGAATCTCCGGCCGCCTTGCGCCGCCAGAATTTTTCCAGAAGGGCCGGCGTGATTTTATTCATAAATTCTCCCAGCGAAGGGACGAAAGAATCTCATCAAAGCCGATGCCCGTTCCCCGAGGAGGTCTCGGCCGCGGACCCGCGCCCTCCCAAGCCCAATCGAAATCCGTCGAAGCATAAAGGGACGGCCGGGACACACCGTGAATTTCTTTGCGGTGAGGATAAGTGCGTTCATAAAGAGAAGCTTCCCACAGCGCGAAGGCCTGGCCCAACGGGTGGTCCATGCTGTGGGTTTGGACCACGCGGTGGGAAAGATGACGTTTTTCAGGAGCAAACGCGCGGGCGGTCTTGATCACTTGATGAGGCCAGTGCGCGTCGGAGAAAAAATCCCCGGCTAATTTATTCTGAAGGAAAGAGGGGAGAGGAAATTCCCGGGAGAAAGAAGAATTTTTTTGAAGGTCACTTTGCAGATCGCGTCTTTCCCAGGGGTCTTCCATAAGGTCCACTCTCTCCCAAACGGAGGCGGGGATTTCCCGGGAAAATTTTTGAAACTCTTCAAAAGAAAGCGCGCCGTTGAAATCCAGGCGCAGTTTTTCCCCTGGCTGAAGAAGAGCACCGGCTTCCCGCAGGCTAAAAATCAAGCGTTCTGGATTTCCCTGAGTGGCCGCAGGCATTTTAATTTTAAACACACGAAAACCCTGTTGGCGAAAAAAGGGAAGGGCCCGTGTTTCTTCTCCGGAGGGAAGAAGTCCGTGGCTCTCCACCGGCAACAAGGCCTCAAAAAGGGAGCGGCCCCGACGGCGCGCGAGAGCATCCACGCGGCTTCTCCACAGACTTTTAAACACCAAGGGGTGGGAAAAATCCCCTTCGGCAAGTTGGGACAACAAATCCATCAGAGACGGATCGCCGAACTCGGGCCAGGGAAAAAGATCCCCGTAGCCGATCAAAGAAGGCGTCCACCACACTTTCAAAAGACGGCCTTCACGCTCCGCCACCGTGCTTTTCGCATTGGGCGCCGTTTTCGGAGAGAGACGGTAAGAGTGCGTCCGTATTTTCAAGGGAGTTTCCACTTACAAAAACACTCCCACGGAAAAAACGATCCCGAAGAGAATGTGAATCAACGAGCTGCGCGCCAAAAATTGATTGTAGATCGTGCCGGGCCGGGTGCGCAGCACGTCCCGGCAGAGTTTATAAGCGGGAAACACCAGGGCGGCGTTCATGGCGAAGATGAACCACTCTCCCAAAAATCCCCAATAAAAATTTAAAGCGAAAAAAATCAAATAAAGAAAAGGAACTTCCCATTTGGAAAACCGTCCCAAGCGCACGGCAAAAGTTTTCTTTCCCGCCAACACGTCCTCATTCTGGTCGCGGATGTTGTTGATCGCGATCAAGGCGGTGGAAAGAAGTCCCACCTGCGTTCCCAGCACGAAGGCCGAAAGATCGTACATGCCGGAGTGAAGGTAAACCGTCCCGCCCACGGCGACCCAACCGAAAAAAATCAAAACGAACAAGTCGCCCAGACCCACATAGGCCAGGGGAAAGGGACCTCCGGTGTAAAGATAACCCATCAAGAGCGACAAAACTCCCACCCCGACGATGGGCCATCCGCCGATCACCACCAAAGGAATTCCGAAAAGCAAAGCGTACAGAAAAAACAAAGCGCCGAGAAGGCCGACCGTCTTGGCGGACATCCATCCGCTTTGCGTGGCGCGCGCCTCCCCCAAGCGGGTGTGGGAGTCGGCACCCTTGATGAAATCAAGAGCATCATTAAAAAAGTTAGTCCCGATCTGAATGGCCAAAGCGGCGTTCAGACTGAGAAAGATCACCCAATAGGAAAGCCGCCCGTGAAAATGAAAAGCATAGGCGCTTCCCGCTATGATGGGCACCAGGGAAGCCGTCAGAGTTTTCGGACGGCTTGCCAGCCACAGAGAGCGCCACAAACCTTGAGGGGCGCGGATTGCGGTCGTCATTGCTTAAGGCAGACGCGGAAATTTATCGAAGGACGGTTTGCGTTTTTCCACGAAGGCATTTCTTCCTTCCTGTGCCTCTTCGCTCATGTAGTAAAGCAAAGTGGCGTCTCCGGCCAAATCCAAAAGACCGATTTGTCCATCGCAATCCGCATTCATGGCGCGTTTCAAACAGCGCAGGGCCAAGGGCGCGTGCTGCAACATTTCGTAACACCACTTCAGCGTTTCCGCCTCGAGTTCTTCATAGGGAACGACATGGTTGACGAGACCCATTTGCAGAGCTTGATCGGCGGTGTACTGACGGCACAAAAACCAAATTTCGCGCGCCTTTTTCTGACCGACGATGCGGGCCAGATAACCGCTCCCAAGACCTCCGTCAAAGGAGCCGACCTTGGGTCCGCTTTGACCGAAGCGGGCATTGTCCGCGGCGATGGTCAAATCGCACACGACGTGAAGCACGTGTCCGCCGCCAACGGCGTAACCGGCCACCATGGCCACAACGGGTTTCGGCATGGAGCGGATCTGTTTTTGGACGTCCAAGATGTTCAAGCGGGGAACGCCGTCGCTGCCGACGTAGCCGGCGCTGCCGCGCACTTTTTGATCGCCTCCGGCACAGAAAGCGTCTTTGCCTTCTCCGGTTAAAATGATCACGCCGATGGAGCTGTCTTCATGGCAGATTTCAAACGCGTCTTTGAGTTCGTTCACCGTGAGGGGACGAAAGGCGTTGCGCACTTCGGGGCGGTTGATGGTGATTTTCGCGATGCCGTCGCCGGAAGTTTCCAGTTTGATGTCGGTGTAATCTTTTACGGGCTGCCATTGAACAGAGGGGGTCATAGTTTCACTCCTTTGGAAGTGGCCCTAACTCACCCCGTCCGCAGGCTTCCGTCAAGCCCCGCGGCCGATTTTTTTCAGGAAGACTTCCGCTTCCTCTTTGATCAGGAATTTAAAGCCGCTGATGAAAACTTTCAGGTGTCCTTCCACATGCTGGGTGGAAGGCACGACTTCAATGGCGCCGACGGCTGAGGGTTGGATGTAGAGGGTTTGGTGGTCGGTGGTTTTCACTTCGACGAGGTTTTTGGATTCCATGAACTCTCCTTTTTCAGTTTTTCTGCCACGGCCTCTTCATCATGAGGAAAAAAGGGCGGAAAGCCAAGAAAGGTCTTTGTCTGCAATGAGTCGATGGCCTTTTCCCGGAAGGACGATCACTTCGTCAAGGCCCCGGCGCTTTTCCGCCGTCTCCTGGGCCAAACGTCGGTATTTTTCGTCCTTTTCTCCGCACACCCAGGTCAGGGGATGTTTCAATTGCAGCAGTTGTTCTTGCGTGAAGTGATGGCGGGTTTTGGAAAAGGCGGTCAGCGCCTTGATCAATGTTTTTTCGTCGAAATTTTCTTCTTCGGGATTTCGCTTTTCATCATTTTTGAACACCGGTTGGGCCATCCAGGCATCCACAAAATTTTCCCACGGACCACCCACGATCTTTTGGACCCATTCGTCTTCGGTGTGGCGGTTTTTTTGGACCTCTTCCGGAGCGCTCACTCCGGGATGAGTGGAAAGAAGAATCACCTTGCCGAACAATTCCGGCTTTGCGATCACCAGATGCAGCGCCAGGCGGCCTCCCAAGGAGTAGCCCACCAGATCGATCGGGCCTTCGACTTTTTCATCACTCACGCGCTCTAAAATTTGGCGAGTGAAGTTTTCGAAATCGGAGCCGAGAAAATTCAAATCCTCGCCGAACAGATCCGGCACCAGGGCCCATTCCGGATTCAAGCTGTCCACCAAGGGCTTAAAATCTTGGGCCTGTCCCAAAAAACCATGCAGCGCGATCAGATTCATGCCCACTCCTTCCAAAAATCCCGTGTCTGGCGCCCGTCGGGCCGCACTTCGATCATCTTGTGGCCCTCTCCTTGAAAGGGATTCACCTTCGGATCAAAAAGAAGATGGGGGATTTTCCAGAAGAGCGCAAGCGGTTCAAAAGAAAGGGCGTGGCTGTTCAGGTAAATATCCGCGTGAAACATCCTCTCGAAAATCATTCCGCCGCCGTTATTGATGACCGCCATGTTGGTTTGCGCAGAAAGACCTTTCAACATCCACAAGGCGTTCATGTCGTAAAGACCGGTGAGGTCGCCGAAAATCCCCAGCGTTCGTTTTCTTTCCCAGCTGTGACCGAGAAAGGTGGAAATTTGTCCGTCGATGCCGTTGGCGCCGCGGGTGGCCGCGACCTGGGAGAAAGCCTTGCGCGCCACCAGGTCCCATTCGCGGATGGGCAGGGAATTGCCGAGGAAAACGAACTCGTTTTCCTCCCAATGGTCCTGAAGCGCGCGCATCAGAGCGGGTTCCGCCAGAGGGAAGCGCTTTAAGAGTTCTTCCAGATGAAGAGATCTCTCGTGTTCGCGCGCGCGGAGTTCCACAAAGTTTTCATGACCAAGCTCCTTCAGCGCGGGATGATCGAGAAGCTCCAGCGGAAACACTTCCTTTTCCCGGGCCAGACCGGAAAAGCCGGTGTGGGAAAAGTTCAGCACGGGAAGAGAAGAGGTTTCCAAGTCCCGCCACAAACGGTGCGTGGGCACGTGACCGACCCGCACCACGCCGTCGACTTGGCCCGCGGAAAAAAGTTTTTCCGGAAAATAAATCTCCCGGTCTTTCAAAGCGCTTCGGCCCTTCAGTTCCGAGGGACCTTCCAGATAAATCGGAAAATTCCAGCCGACGAGGCGGGAGAGAACTTCTTCGGAGAGAAAGCCGTGGCTGCCCGAAACCACGGCCAAAGGTTTTTTGACGGCGCTCAAGAAATTTTTGAGCGCGCTCTCGAAAGTTTTATTTGATTCAGCCCCCCTCAGTGTGGCGGGAACCATGTCTGTGGCGGAGTGTGTGGAAGGGCGTGTGGAGGAAAAAGGCTGGGAGAAATCGCAAGAACCTCCGGCGTCCGTCAGCGGTTCGTCAAAGCACACGTTGACGTGAACGGGAGTTTTTTGATCCCACGCGCTCAAAGAAAATTCTTCGCCTTCCAAATCGAAACTGAAGGGGCAGTAAGCCTTGAGAAGATTTTTCTGTTCGATGGTTTGAGGGGCCGCGCTGCCGCGAAAGCGGCGCGGGCGGTCCGCGCTGACGACCACCAGGGGAAGACGGGAATAAAAGGCTTCCACGCAGGCGGAAAGGGTTTCACTGACCGCCGTTCCCGAGGTGGTCAGAACGGCGACGGGAGTCTTTGTTCTTTGCATTAAGCCCAAGGCGAAAAAGGCGGCGCCTCTCTCGTCGAAGTGGGTGTGCAGCGTAAAGGGATGGCCCGCTTCGGAAAGAATCTGCAGAAAAGGCGCATTGCGCCCGCCCGGACACAAAACCAAGTGTTTCAAGCCCCGGCTGAAAAGAGTCTTAAGAATTGAGAAAGCCTGATCACGCGGGCTCATCGCTCACCGAAAATTTCAAAAACGGATTTTTTCTTCGCGGCCATTTCGTTCCACTCGTTTTCAAACTGACTTTCGCGCACCACGCCCGCTCCCGCAATGGAAAGAAGGGTGTCGTTCACCACTTGAAGCGTGCGGATGGCCACCACAAGATGCCCGTCTCCTTGAGCGGTGACAAATCCAAAAGGGGCGCCGTAGCGCCGCCGCAGCCGACTGGAAGGCTGGTGCCTTAACCACGTAAAAGCTTCTTTTTGCGGACTTCCCCCCAACGCCGGTGTGGGGTGCAGCTTCAGGGCCGTAGCGATCAGAGAGGTCGGCTCGAAAGGAGTCAAAGTGATTTCCGTTACCAAGTGTTTCAGGCGCGGTAATTTTTTTTCATAAGTTTCCCCCAAGCGCACTTCACCGTAGGGAGACAGATTTTTTTTGATCTCCTTCAAAACGACGTCGTGTTCGTGAAGCTCCTTGGGATCCTGAAGCAAACTTTTTTGTGGATCGAAGGTGGTGCCGGCCACCGCTTGCGTGCGGATAAGACCGCCGGATTGATGAAGCAGGGTTTCCGGCGTGGCGCCGAACATCCACTCCGTGCCGTCAAAAAACATCAAGGGCATCAAGGTGTCGGGAAGTTTCATCAGGGCTTCAAAAATTTCCGAAAGCCGAAGGGTGAGAGTGTGGTGAAGGGCCCCGGGCGTGGGCGCATGGGCGCGGTCAATGGTGATCGGAACGGCTTTTTCCAGAGCGCCGTTTTCGATGTGGGCCATCAGATCTTCAAAGGCGGTCTTTGCGTTGGTCTTGGAAGCGCGCTCCCAGGTGAGACCTTCAAAAAGTTTTTCGTTTTCTTCGGTGCCCTCGCTCGGGCCGCACCAGCGCTGCAGGCGCGCGCGCGCTTCTTTGACGGAGAGCTCGGCGAAAAAATGCGGCTTAAAAAAAGGCTCGGGGTCGTTCAAAAAAAAATCCGGCGCCCAAAAAAAAGGACCGTCTTGGGGAGGCGTGGACGTCTTTTGCCAGCCTTCAGGACCGGCTTCCGCCCAGGCCACACGCTCGGGAGTGATTCTTAAAAAGGCAAAGGGTAAAGGCGGGTGACGCATACCCCAATAAATGCCCTCTCAAGCCGCGAAGGTAAATGCGAAAGCACCCGTGACAAGGGGCTTCAAAGCCGGTAAAGAGTTCCTACGTGATGAGCAAGGAAAAAAGGACCATTCAGTTAGGTGATTTTGAAATCGGCGGGCGGGGTTTTGTCATGATGGCCGGCCCGTGTTCCGTGGAATCGCGGGAGCAGTTTTCAAAAACCGCTCGGTTCGTCAAAGAACAAGGCGCTCGCGCTTTGAGAGGCGGCCTTTTCAAGTTGCGCACCGATCCCTCCACCTTTCAGGGGCTGGGAGCGAACGCCTATCAGTTGGCCAAAGAGGTGAAAACCCAAGTGGGTCTTCCGTTTATTTCCGAGATCACCGATCCCCGGCAAATGGGGGATTTCGAGGACATCGTTGACGCCTACCAGGTGGGCTCGCGCAACATGCACAATTACGCTTTGCTGAAGGAGTTGGGGCAGTCCTCCAAACCGGTGGTGCTCAAACGCGGGCTGGCCGCCACGTTTAAGGAATGGATTTTGGCGGCGGAACACGTGGTTCAATCCGGCAATCCCAACGTGATTTTGTGTGAACGCGGCATCCGTACTTTTGAAACTTCCACCAGAAATACATTTGATTTGAATTCCGTGGCGCTCGCCAAAAGGGAAACTTCCTTTCCCGTGTTGGCGGATCCGTCCCACGGCACCGGCGACGCGGGACTTGTGGAGCCGATGGCTTTGGCGGCGGCGGCGGCGGGCGCGGACGGTTTGCTCATCGAAGTGCATCCGGAACCCGCGAAGGCTCTTTCCGACGGGTTTCAGTCTTTGGATTTCGAGCGTTTCGCCCATCTGATGGCCAGCTTGAAAAAACTTTTGCCCGCCTTGGACAGGGAGCTTCTTTGATCATGCAAGGACCTCAAAAAGCCGAAATTCAAAATCTTTTTACCGGCATTGCGCCCGGTTATGATTTGGCCAATGACTTGATCACTTTCGGAATGGCCCGCGGCTGGCGCAAAAAATTGGTGCGCTGGAGTGGGGTGGCAGCGGGCCAAGCGGTTTTGGACTGCGCTTGCGGAACGGGTGATTTGGCTTTGGAATTCAAAAGAGCGGTTGGGTCCGAGGGCCAAGTGATTGGAACGGATTTCTGTCAGGAAATGCTCGATCAGGCGCCGGAGAAATCCCAGCGTTTGAATTTGCCGGTGGATTTCCAGTGGCCGACGTCACTCAATTGAAATATGAAGATGATCGTTTTGACGTCACCAGCATCTCTTATGGAATCCGCAACGTGGAAGATCCGGTGAAGGCTTTAAAAGAGATGGCGCGCGTGACCCGTCCTGGGGGTGCGGTGATGATTCTTGAGACGGGAAAATCCCAGTGGGCCTTGATGCAGTGGGGATTTGATTTTTACTTTAAGTACATCGTTCCTTTTTTAGGCGGCTTGGTGACGGGAAACCGCGCGGCTTATCGCTATTTGAACCGCTCGTCCAAAAATTTTCCCTGCCGCGAAGAATTTTTATTGATGATGGGCGAGGCCGGTTGCTTTTCCAAATGCGAGTACAAAAGCCTGATGGGCGGCTCTTCTTTTATTTACAAAGGCGTGGTTCTTTAAGATTGAGATGACCGATTCATGTGACGATATCGACAACAATCTTTCACGTGAATCCCAAGAAAAATTTTCTCTGTCATGATATCTTTATAAAAATGAGTCAG
>Ga0182744_1001531_pt1 | contig 20062 bp, 19 predicted proteins | sample eDN3rd30CKraftMG_FD_128525 | JGI IMG/M metagenome (GOLD analysis project Ga0182744, IMG submission 128525) | Enriched Miracle-Growth compost microbial communities from Emeryville, California, USA - eDNA 3rd pass 30_C Kraft MG (version 2) (version 2) ...
GCCGCGACGGGGCTCAACCTCCTGCTGTTCGCGATCCTCGCGGTCGCCGCCGTGCTCTCGGCGCTGCATCTCGCGGGACGGCGACCGATCGGGAGCCTCGAACGCTGGCTCATGGGCACCCTGCCGGCCTATTCGATCTGGGCGGGGTTCGTGGCGCTCGTGCTGCCGCCGCTCTTCGGATTCCAATAGCGCCATCCCGTCCCGTACCCACACCCTTGCCTCCTCGCTCTCGCGGGCTGAGGAATCGGGCTGGGGCTGAGCATCCGGGCCGGCTTCCTCAGCCCGCAGTCGAAATCTCAGCCCGCGGGACGGCAGCCGGCTGCGAGCGGCGGGCGGCGAGTCAGCGGGCGAGGCGGCCGAGCGCGGCCGAGCGCGCCCAGGCGTCGGCGGCGAGGACCGACTCGAGGGTCGGCGCCCCCGGCTCCGGCTCGTGCGCGTCGACCACGCCTGCGATCGTGTCGACGATGTCGAGGAACGCGATCCGACCCTCGTGGAAGGCGTCGACCGCGACCTCGTTCGCGGCGTTGAACACCGCGGGATAGGTCGCACCGGCCTCGCCGACCCGCTTCGCGAGCGAGAGGGCGGGGAACGCCGTGTCGTCGACCGGCTCGAACGTCCACAGCGCTGCACGGGCCCAGTTCAGCGGCGCGCCGACGCCGGGCACGCGATCGGGCCAGCCGAGGCCGAGCGAGATCGGCAGCCGCATGTCGGGAGGCGAGGCCTGGGCGATCGTCGAGCCGTCGACGAACTCGACCATCGAGTGCACGATCGACTGCGGGTGCACCACGACCTCGATCCGGTCGTAGGGCACCCCGAAGAGCAGGTGCGCCTCGATGACCTCGAGCCCCTTGTTGACGAGCGTTGCGGAGTTCGTCGTGACCATCCGCCCCATGTCCCAGGTCGGGTGCGCGAGGGCCTCGGCCGGCGTGACCCCGGCGAGCGATTCGCGACTGCGCCCACGGAACGGTCCGCCAGAGGCGGTCAGCACGAGCCGTCGCACCTCGGCGGGTGCGCCCGAGCGCAGCGCCTGCGCGATCGCGCTGTGCTCTGAGTCGACCGGCACGATCTGGCCGGGCGCCGCGGCACCCGCGACAAGCTCGCCGCCGATGATGAGCGACTCCTTGTTCGCGAGGGCGAGCGCGGCGCCCGTGCGAAGCGCCGCGAGGGTCGGGGCGAGCCCGACCGCGCCCGTGATCGCGTTGAGCACGACATCCGCCTCGGTGTCCCGGACGAGTCGCACCGCGTCGTCGGCGCCGAGGGCCGTCTCGGACACGGAGAACTCCGCCGCCTGCTCGGCGAGGAGGCTCGCGTTCTGGCCCGCGGCGAGGCCGACGACGCGGAACCGGTCCGGGTTCGCGCGGACGACGTCGAGCGCCTGCGTGCCGACCGAGCCCGTGCTCCCGAGAATCAGGACGCGGCGCATGGCACCAGGGTATCGACCGACGCAGGACGCCCGCTCGCGAGGGCATTCGGCTGATACGAGTGCAGGACGCATGCGCCAGCCCTCGCGCGGGCCGAATGCCCTCGCGGCCGACTACTCGTAGGAGACGATGTGGACGAGGAAGACGAGCGTGCGACCCGTCGGGGAGGTCGGGTCCGACTCGTCGACGGCGCCCGGGTAGCCGAGCGACGGCGGGATCGAGACGAGGACGGTCGAGCCGACCTTCTGGCCGACGATCGCCGCCGCGAAGCCGTCGATGACGCCGTTCGTCGCGAAGGACGCGGCCGATCCGCGCGAGTAGCTGCTGTCGAAGACCTCGCCGGTCTCCCAGTTCATGCCGAGGTAGTCGACGGTGACCGTCGCCGGGTTCGGCACGACCTCGCCGTCGCCCTCCTGGAGCACCGTGAGCCGCAGATCGGTCGGGGCCGCGGTATCCGGGAGGGTGATCGTAGGGATGGCCGCACTCAGATCCACGGCGGGCACGTCACTCGTCCACGCCGCCGGCGTCGGGAGCTCGCTCGGGCCCTCAGGGGTCGTCGACGCCTCGGGGGTCGCCTCGACCGACAGCACGTCGATCACGAGCAGGATCGACTGGCCCGCCTCGAGCCCGACATCTGGAGCGCCCGCGTCGCCGAAGCCCTCCGCGGGCGGGATGACGGCGACGATGCGCGAGCCCGCCGTCGAGCAGCGCAGCGCCGACTCCATCCCGGCGACCGCGGTGCCGCTCTCGTAGACGAAGGGCAGCGGCTCCGCGCTCAGGTCGTGCGAATCCTCGATGAGCTCGCCGGTCGCGCCGTTGTAGAGCGCGTAGTGGAGATCGCCGGTCAGGCCGTCGTCGAGCTGCGCGCCGCTGCCCTCGATGAGGACGGTGCGCTCGGTCGTGTCGGCCTCGAGCGGGTAACTCGCCTCGACGGTCAGGGCGCCGCCGAGGTCGCCCGTCGCGCTCACGGCGTCGGACGCGGCACCCGGGGCGGTCGGGGTGCAGGCCGCCGCGGGGGCGGCGGCGCACGCGGTCAGGGTCGCGACGGCGAGCGTCGCGGTGAGGGCGGCGGACAGGGTGATCGGCAGGGTTCGGCGCACCCGGCGACGATATCCGCCGCGGCTATGCGGCGGCTGAGCATGACCCGGACGTCACCGGATCGTGACCGACGGCCCGGTCGGCGGATCGGGCCGTCGGCGGCACGATCGCGATCAGCCGACCGCGGTGACGTCGGCGATCAGCAGCAGCGGCACGTCCGAGGGGAAGCCCGTCGGCGCCTCCGCGAAGCCCTCCGAGGCGGGGATGATCGCGACGATCCGGGTGTTCGGGGTCGCGCAGGTCAGCGCCTTGACGACGCCGACGGGCGTCTGCGCCTCGTCGAGCACGAAGGACTCGGTCCCGGGCACGGAGGTGATGATCTCCTCGCCCGTCGTCCCGTCGAAGATCGTGTAGTGCGCCGTGACGGTCTGCCCCGCGGTCGCCGCGGGCGAGTCGTCGCCCTCGATGCTCACGTGCCGCTCGGTCGAGGTCACCTTGAGGTACTCGCTCGAGATGTCCTGCACCATGATGTCGCCCCCGAAGCCGCCGATGACCGCGAGCAGCGCGGTCTCGGGCCCGTCGGGAGTGGGCTCGCACGCGGCCGCGGCGCCCGGCCCCGAGGCGCCGGCGCAGCCGGTGAGGGCGACCGCGAGGCCGGCGACGGTGATGAGCGAGAACGCGATTCGGTGCATGCCTCGACCGTAGCGGTCGCGGCCACCGCCGGGCATCGGGAATTATCCCGATTCGACCGTCGGCTCGTGCCGGACCGGGAAGTTGACCGAGTTCGCGATGAAGCAGAGCCGCTCGGCCTCGTCGTGCGCGTCGATCGCCTCCTGCGGGTCTCCCGCCGAGATCCTCACCCGCGGCCGGAGCGTCACCGAGGTGAAGCGACCCCCGTCGCCCTCCTGGCGCATCGTGCCGATCGCGTCGTCCTCGTAGCCCGTGACGACGATCCCGCGCTTCACCGCGACGTGGAGGTAGGAAAGCATGTGGCACTGGGCGAGCGCCGCGAGCAGTAGTTCCTCGGGGTTCCAGCGCTCGGCATCGCCGTGGAACGGCTTGTCGCTGCTGCCCTCGATGGCATGCGAGTTGCCCTCGGCGCTCACGAGGTGGGCGCGCGAGTAGTCGCGGTACCCGCTCGTCCCCGTGCCCCGGTCGCCGCGCCATTCGACGCGGACCGAATAGTGGTGGTCGTGCTCCATCCGACCACCGTACGCTGATCGCCATGAGCGACACGATCGTCGGCGGAGCGGACATCGAGCAGAGCCGGAGCATCGTCACGGAGATCCCGGGACCGCGTTCTCGCGCCCTCCATGAGCGCCGGGCGGCGGTCGTCGCGCGGGGCGTCTCGCTCGGCGCGCCCGTCTACGCGGCGCGCGCCCACGGCGGCATCGTCGAGGACGTCGACGGCAATCGGTTCCTCGACCTGACGTCGGGCATCGGCGTCGTGACGGTCGGCCACACCGACGAGGCGGTCGTCGCGGCGGCGCGCGCGGAGCTCGGGCGGATCACCCACACGATGTTTCCGACCGTGCCGTACGAGTCCTACGTCCGGGTCGCGGAGCTGCTCGCCGAGCACACCCCCGGCGACTTCCCGAAGAAGTCGGTCATCGTCACGACGGGCGCCGAGGCCGTGGAGAACGCCGTGAAGATCGCCCGCCGGCACACCCGGCGCACGGGCGTCGCGGTCCTCGATCACGCCTATCACGGCCGCACGAACCTCACGATGGCGATGACCTTCAAGGCCCACCCGTACTCGGCCGGATTCGGGCCGTTCGCCGGAGACGTCTTCCGCGCGCCGGGGTCCTATCCCTTCCGCGACGGGCTCAGCGGACCCGAGGCCGCGCGGCGCACGATCGCGCATCTCGAGAAGGTCGTCGGCAGCGAGAACCTCGCCTGCATCGTCATCGAGCCGGTCCAGGGCGAGGGCGGCTTCATCGTCCCGGCCGAGGGCTATCTGCCGGCGATCGCCGACTGGGCGCGCGAGAACGGGGTCGTCTTCGTCGCCGACGAGATCCAGTCGGGGATGGCCCGCACCGGCTACTGGTACGCGGTCGATCACGAAGGGGTGGTCCCCGACCTCGTCACGACCGCCAAGGGCATCGCGGGCGGGCTGCCGCTCGCGGCGGTCACGGGCCGGGCCGAGATCATGGACACGCCGGGCCCGGGCGGGCTCGGCGGGACCTTCGGCGGGAACCCCGTCGCGTGCGCCGCGGCGATCGCGGTCGTCGAGCGGATCGAGACCGGCGGACTGCTTAAGCGGGCTCGGGCGATCGGCGAGCTGCTGCTGCCGCAGCTGCGACGACTGCAGGCGGCGTTCCCCGTCATCGGCGACGTGCGAGGCCGAGGCGCGATGCTCGCCATCGAGCTCGTCGACCCCGCGACGCAGGAGCCCGACGCGGCCGCGGTCGGCGCGATCATCGCGTTCGCGATCCAGCACGGCGTCGTGCTGCTCTCGGCGGGCTCGGACGGCAACGTGCTGCGCTTCCTGCCGAACCTCGCGACCTCCGACGGCCTCCTGCTCGAGGGCGTCGCGGTGCTCGAGGCCGCGCTCGAGTCGCTCGCCTGACGCTACGGGACGAGCACGATCTTCCCGCCCGCGTGCCCTTCGGCGAGCCGCGCGAAGGCGGCGCGGAAGTCGTCGAACGCGTGGGTCGCGACGATCGGGATGACGAGCTCGCCCGTGCCGGCGAGCCGCACGAGCTCGGGCCGGGCGGCGTCGCGCAGGGCGTCCGAGGCCGGGTTGCCGCCGCCGATCGCCGTGCCGCCGGCCGCGAGGATCGCGGGCGTCCCGGTGATCGTGACGATCCGGGCGGCATCGGCGACGAGTCCGACCGAGGTCGCTCCCGCCTCGTCCGTGCCGATCGTGTCGACCGCGGCATCGAAGGGCCCGAGCTCGGCGAGCCGCTCGGCGAGACCCGGCCCGTAGACGACCGGCTCGACGCCGAGGTCGCGCAGCGCCGCATGGCGGTGCGCCGCGGCCGTCCCCACGACACGGGCGCCGCGCAGCCTCGCGAGCTGGGCGACCGCCTGGCCGACGCTGCCGGAGACGCCGTGCACGAGGACGGTCTCGCCGGCGCCCAGGCCGGCGGTCTGCAGGGCGTCCTCGGCGGTCGCGGCGACGAGCAGCACGCCGGCGATCTGCTCGAAGCTCAGCGCGGCCGGCTTGTGCACGACGTCCCTCGCGGGGAGCGTGAGCTCGCTCGCGTGCGCGCCCGGCACGCGGAACGCGACGACCTCGTCGCCGACCGCGACCGGCGCGCCGTCCGCGCCGACGAGCCCCGCCGACCCGACCGCGATGACGACGCCCGCCGCCTCGAAGCCGATCCGCAGCGGCAGGCGCGCGGGGTCGGAGCCCCGGTAGCCGGAGCCGAGCTTGAGGTCGACGGGGTTGAGGCCCGAGGCCCGCACAGCGATGACGACCTCGTCGGCCCCCGGCGCGCGCGGCGCGACGTCGATGATCCGCAGATGCTCGGGTCCGCCGTAGGCGGCGAATGCGATGGCGCGTGGCATGCTGCCACGCTACCCGCCACCCCGCATCCGCTGACGTTCGCGACGTTTGATGACGTCGGGACGTCAGCGGATGCGCCGAACGTCAGCGGATCGACGGCCGAGGCTAGCGGGTGATGCCGAGGCGCTTGCGCCTCGCCGCGGCCGCGAACTGCGCGATGACGACCGCGAGGATCGCGAGGATGAAGATCGCCGAGGCGATGACGTTCGCCTCCGCCGGCGGCGTCTTCTTCGTGTAGATCCACAGCGGGAAGGTCGTGACCTGGCCGGCGTTGAACTTCGTGATGATGAAGTCGTCGAAGCTCAGGGCGAAGGACAGCAGCGCCGCCGCGATGATGCCGGGTAGCAGCAGCGGGAGCGTGATCCGCCAGAAGACCTGCCGCGCCGAGCCGTAGAGGTCGCGTCCCGCCTCCTCGAGGGAGGGATCGAGCGAGGCGACCCGGGCCTTGACGGTCACCACGACGAACGACAGGCAGAAGAGCGCGTGGACGATGACGATCGTCCAGAAGCCCTTCGGGACGCCCACCGCGAGGAACTGCGCGGCGAGCCCCGCGCCGAGGACGACCTCGGGGGTCGCCATCGGGAGGAAGAGCAGCAGGCTCGTGGAGCTGCGGCCGCGGAACCGGTAGCGGCCGAGGGCGATCGCCAGGAGCGTCCCGAGGACCGTCGCGATGACGGTCGCGACGAGGCCGATCAGCACGCTCGTGCCGAAGGCCTCGCAGATGCCCTGCGCATCGCAGACGCCGAGCCACTTGTCGAAGGTCCAGCCGTTCCAGATCGAGTTGTTCCGGCGCGAGTCGTTGAAGCTGTAGATGATGACGTGGATGATCGGCGTCACGAGGAAGATGAGCGCGAGCGCCACGTACAGCGGCAGCAGCCACTTGCCGAGCGAGAGCTTCACAGCAGTTCCTCCGTCCCGCTGCGCCGGACGTAGATCGCGACGATGACGAGCACGATCCCCATGAGCAGCACCGACAGCGCGGCCGCGATCGGATACTGCTGGCTCTCCAGGAAGGTCCGGTCGATGACGTTCCCGACCATCGCGGTCTGCGGCGAGCCGAGGTAGATCTGCGAGGCGTTGATGTAGTCGCCCGCCGCGGGGATGAAGGTCAGCAGCGTGCCCGACACGACGCCGGGCAGTGACAGCGGCAGCGTGACCTTCCAGAACGTCGTCGGCGCCGAGGCGTAGAGGTCGTTGCCGGCCTCGAGGTAGCGCCGGTCGAGGCGCTCGAGCGAGGCGTAGATCGGCAGCACCATGAATGGGAGGAAGTTGTAGGTGAGGCCGAAGATGACGGAGAACGGGGTGCCGACGATGTTCTGATCGGCGGGCATCCAGCCGAGATCGTGCAGGGTCTGGGCGATCCAGCTGTTGTCGCCGAGGATCTGCTTCCAGGCGAGGGTGCGCAGGAGGAACGAGATGAAGAACGGCGCGATGACGAGCGTCAGCGTGAGCGCCTGGACCATGGGCCACTTCCGGGCCGTGACGCCGATGAAGTAGGCGACCGGATAGCCGATGAGGAGCGCCGCGAGGGTCGCGATGATCGCGTAGGTGAACGAGCGCAGGATGTGCGGCCAGTAGGACTCGATCGCGACGACGTAGTTGTCCCAGTTGAAGGCCTGGACGTACTCGCCCTTGCCGGCGCCCTCCGGCGCGATCTGGAGGCTCGTGAGCAGGAGGGAGACGAGCGGGGCGAGGAAGAAGAGCGCGAGGTAGGCGAGTCCGGGCGCGAGCAGTCCCACCGCGACCCAGCTGCGCTTGAGCGGGGCCGGCTCGGCCGTCGCGGCGGCGCCGCCCCCGCCGAAGGCCGCGAAGGCCATCAGCCCTCCCCGAGCTCTTCGAGCAGCTCCTGCTTCGTCTGCTGCGCGAGCGATCCCGTCGAGGTGTCGTCGACGAAGCGATCCTCGCCCGGCGGCTCGTCGGCGAGGCCGAAGCCGTGCTCGACCTGCCAGGCGACCCACACCTCGGCCCCGACGTGGACGACGGGACCGAACGCCATGTTCTGGGCGAACACGACGATCTCGCCGATGCCGGGGATCGCGAGCGTGTACTGGGTGCTGACGCCCGAGAAGGACACGTCGGTGATCCGCCCGGGGCCGAGCACGTTGACGCCCGCTTGCGGCGCGGGGGCGCTCGGGTGCAGCGCGAGCTTCTCCGGCCGCACGCCGATCGTGATCGTGCCCGTGTGCCGCTGCGCACGCGCCTTCGGCACCGCGACCTTGATGCCCGCGACGTCGACGACGATGACGGCGCCCGAGTCGCTCGTGACCTCGCCGGTGAAGAGGTTCGACTGGCCGAGGAAGTTCGCGACGAACGCGGTCTTCGGCAGCTCGTAGAGCTCCTCGGGCGAGCCCATCTGCTCGATCTCGCCCTTGTTCATGACGGCGACCGTGTCGGCCATCGTCATGGCCTCCTCCTGGTCGTGCGTGACGTGCAGGAACGTCAGGCCGACCTCGCCCTGGATCGACTTCAGCTCGAGCTGCATCTGTCGGCGCAGCTTGAGGTCGAGCGCGCCGAGCGGCTCGTCGAGGAGCAGCAGCGCGGGCCGGTTGACGACCGCGCGCGCGAGCGCGACGCGCTGCTGCTGCCCGCCGGAGAGCTGCGCGGGCTTGCGCTGCGCGAGGTGGTCGAGCTCGACGAGCTCGAGCGCCTCGTGCGCCTTCGCGATCGCGTCGGCGATCCTGCGGCGCTTGAGCCCGAACGCGACGTTCTCCACGACGGTCATGTGCGGGAAGAGCGCATAGGACTGGAAGACCGTGTTGACCGGCCGGCGGAAGGGCTTGACGTCGGTGACGTCCTTGCCGCCGATGAGGATCCGCCCGCTCGTGGGCTGCTCGAGTCCCGCGACGAGGCGCAGCGTCGTCGTCTTGCCGCAGCCGGAGGGCCCGAGCAGGGCGAAAAACGATCCGGCCGGGATCGTCAGGTCGAGCGACTCGATCGCGGTGAATCCGGGGAAGCGCTTGTGGATCCCGATGAGCTCGAGGTCCGCGCCCGCCTCGGCGAAGGCGCCGGGAGCCGCCATCAGGCCCCCACGTTGACGCCGACCCAGGCTTCCGAGAACTCCTTGGACTCGGTCGGGCTGAGCGTGCGGAACATCCGGACGTGCTCGAGGTCCTCCGGAGTCGGGAAGATGAGGGGGTCGTCGACGAGCTCGGGGGCGATGGCCTCCATCGCCTCCTTCGCGCCGACGACGGGCGAGATGTAGGTCACCCAGGCGGAGAGCTCGGCCGCGATCTCGGGGTCGTAGTAGTGGTTGATGAGCTTGCAGGTCTCGTCGAGCTTGGTCGAGCCCTTGAGTGCGACGAAGTTGTCGGACCAGAGCGTGCCGCCCGTCTCGGGGATGACGAACTTGAAGCGCGGGTCCTCCCCCGCCGCCTCGAGCTCGTAGTTGAGGATGCTCGTGACATCGCCCGACCAGACGATCCCGACGACGGCGTCGCCGTTGAGCAGGTCGTCCGTGTAGGAGTTGCCCTTGACCGCGCCGATCTGGCCGCTCTGGATCTCCTGCTGCACGACGTCGAGCGCGGCGTAGAAGTCGTCGGAGCCCCAGTTCTCGGAGATGTCGACGCCCTGGCTGAGCATGATCACGCCGAGCGTGTCGCGCATCTCGGAGAGCACGACGACCTTGCCCTTGAAGGCCGGGTCCCACAGCTCCTCGACGTTCGAGATGCCGCCGGGGATCGCGGCCTCGTCGTAGACGAGCCCCGCGTAGCCGCTCTGCCACGGGAGTGTGAACTTGCGGCCCGGGTCGAAGTCGACGTTCGCGAGGGTCGGGGTGAGGTTCTTCTTGTTGGGGATGAGCGACTCGTCGAGCTCGAGCGCATAGCCCTGCTGGAGCATCTCGCCGATCTTCCAGTCGGTCAGGCAGGCGACGTCGTAGCCGGTGAACTGCCCGAGGGCGAGCTGGTCGTCGATCGCGGCGAAGAAGGTGTCGTTGTCGTCGATGTCGACGCGGTACTCGACCTGGATGCCGGTGCTCGCCGTGAACTGCTGCAGGGTCGGGTAATTGCCCGCCTCGTCCTCGTCCATGTAGCCGTCCCAGTTCGCCCAGACGAGGCGGTCGCTCGGCGCGCAGGCGGCGAGGCCGAGCGCCCCGACGCTCGCCGCGGCGACGCCCGAGGCCTGGAGGAATCTGCGGCGGTTGAACTGGAACGAGCGGGCTCGGATGACGAGTTCGCGGAGCATCGGGTCTTCTGGCAGCGGACGGACCATCGTTATCGTTCCCTCGAGAATCGGCGTGATGCCGGCTAGTTGCGTAGTGCCGCCGTATCGGCGAGATGAATCGTTGCACAGCCTGGGCGCTCCCGACGACCCCCAAAATGCGCCGCGGCCGATCCGTAACACGATTTTCACACCCGGCCGAAACTGCCTCTGGCGGTGGCCCCCACCCCCGTGAGTACGCTGATCGCATGCTCATCGGGGTCCCCAGGGAGATCAAGGACAACGAGTTCCGGGTCGCCCTGACGCCCGGGGGCGCCCACGCGCTCGTGCGCGACGGGCACGCCGTGCGGATCGAGGCCGGCGCCGGTCTCGGCTCGGGCATCGCCGACTCCGCGTACGAGGCGGCGGGGGCGCGGATCGTGCCGAGCGCCGAGGCCGCCTGGGACAACGAGCTCGTCCTCAAGGTCAAGGAGCCCGTCGAGGCCGAGTACGACCGGTTCCGCGACGGGCTCGTCCTCTTCACCTTCCTGCACCTCGCCGCGGAGTCGCAGCTCACGCTGGCGCTGCGCGATTCCGGCGTCACCGCGATCGCGTACGAGACGGTCCAGCTGCCGAGCGGCATGCTGCCGCTCCTCGCGCCGATGAGCGAGGTCGCGGGGCGGCTCGCCCCCATCGTCGGGGCGAACGCCATGCTCAAGCCGGGCGGCGGACCGGGCCTCCTCGTCCCCGGGGTGCCGGGGACGCACCCCGCGGAGATCGTCATCATCGGCGCGGGGGTCGCGGGCACGAACGCGATGAACGTCGCGGTCGGCCTCGGCGCGGCCGTCACGGTCCTCGACACGAACCTCTTCCGGCTGCGCGAGATCGACGACGTCTGGGGCCGCAGCGTCACGACGATCGCGTCGAACGCGTACGAGATCGAGCTGGCGCTCGCAGGCGCGGACCTCGTCATCGGCTCGGTCCTCATCCCTGGGGCCAAGGCGCCGAAGCTCGTGACGAACGCGATGGTCGCGGGGATGAAGCCGGGCTCGGTCCTCGTCGACATCGCGATCGATCAGGGCGGCTGCTTCCAGGACAGCCACCCGACGACGCACAGCGACCCGACGTTCCGCGTCCACGGCTCGCTCTTCTACTGCGTCGCGAACATGCCGGGGGCCGTCCCGGTGACGTCGACTTACGCCCTGACGAACGCGACGCTCCCCTACGCGCGGGCGCTCGCGGGGAAGGGCTGGCGGGACGCGCTGCGCGCCGATGCGGCGCTCGCCCTGGGCCTCAACACCCACGCCGGCGTCATCACGAACGCGGCGGTCGCCGAGGCCCACGGGCTCGCGGCCGAGCCCGTCGCCTTCGCGCTCGCCTGACCCCTCGACTCGGTCAGGTCGCGAGCGCCCGGACCATCGCCGCCGCCTGGTCGAGGCCGACATACCTCGGCGTCACGGGCAAGGGCGCGGAGCCGTCCCGGCGATCGAGCTCGACCGCCTCGCGGCCGATCCGGACGACGACACCGGGCCGGTCCCCGAGGTCCCGCTCCCGCTCCGCGACGAGCAGGCTCCCCACGACGCGCGTGCCGTTCTCGACCCGGAGCGCGAACGCGATGCCCGGCGGCCTCGGGGCGCGCCGGAGCCGGCCGCGGATCCGGGTCAGCCATGCGGCCTCCCCATCGGCGCCCGCCGCCTGGACGGCGAGCGCCTCGGCATCGGCCGCCCCGATCAGCTCGATCGCGAGACCGCGCGCAATCGCGATCCCGAGGGGCGGGACGCCCGCGATCCCGATCCCGTGCCGGGCGACCGCGATGAGGTTCATGCGAGCCATCGAATCGCGTTCTGGCATCCCGCGCTCGCCGCCGAGCGCGATCCGTGGACAGCACGCGATCGGAGCAGCCTGTGAGGGCCGTCCGCGCTACTCGACGTCGATCGCCTGCCGGCCGAGCAGCAGACGACTCCCCCTGGACACCGGCTGCGGCATCCCCGGCTCGCAGCGCACGGGCGCCTCGCCCGGGGTCCGGACGACCGTCCCGTTGCCCGAGCGCAGGTCGACGACGAGCAGCTCGTCCGCGACGACGAGCAGCTCGGCATGCGACTTCGAGACGGTCTTCCCCGGGTCGGCGACGACGAGGATCGCGTCGTAGACGATCTCGGGCGCGGGCTTGGGGTTGCGCCCGAGCAGGCTGCGCCCCGTCACCTCGAAGCGCTGACCGGTCGTCGAGACGAGGGCGAACGGCCGGGAGGCGGGCGCGGGCGGCTCGAGTGCGCGGTCCGTGTCGGGACCCCCGGTCGAGACGCGGCGGCCGCACTCGGGGCAGAAGAAGGTGCCGGAGGTCAGCGCTGCGCCGCAGTAGAAGCAGTTCATGTCCGCGTCCTCACGCCGCGTCGGCATCCGCGGGCACGCGCTCGGGCGCCGCCCCGGCTCCCGCCACGTCGGGCGCCGCGAGCACGTCGACGACCGCGACGGTGACGTTGTCCCGCCCGCCGGCGGCGAGAGCCGCCTTGATGAGCGACGTCACGGTGTCGTCCGGGCTCGCGCCGACACCGAGCAGCACGCCGATCGTCGAGTCGGTGAGCTCACGGGTCAGCCCGTCCGAGCAGATCAGGAAGCGGGTCCCCTCCACGGGATGGAGAACCCAGCGGTCGACCTCGGGCATGTCGCCGAAGCCGAGTGCGCGCGTGATGATGTTCGCGTCGGGATGGACCTCGGCCTCCTCGGCCGAGATCTGGCCCGAGTCGACGAGCTCCTGGACGTAGGAGTGATCGATCGTGAGCTGGCGCAGGACGTGATCGCGGAACGCGTAGACGCGCGAGTCCCCGAGGTTGAAGACCTGCAGCGCGGGGACGCCCGCATGCTCGATGACGCCGACGCCGGTGACCGTCGTGCCGCTGCCGTGCAGCGCGCCCCGTGTCGCGCGCACGATCTGGGTGCTCGCCGCGGTGAGGGACTCGACGACGTCGGTCGTCTTGAGGATCCCGCCACGGCGTGCGCGGGACCTCGCCGCGCGCGCGAGGCTCGAGACCGCCGCATCGCTCGCGACGTCGCCCGCGGCATGCCCGCCGAGCCCGTCCGCGACCGCGAACACCCCGGCCATCGCGACGACGCTGTCCTCGTTCGCCGAGCGGCGCAGCCCGATGTCCGACCCCGCGCCCCACGCGAGCTCAAGGCCCTGCTCGGGCGCGTCGGAGAGCGCGAACACGCGGCTCCGACGCCGACTGACGATCTCCGTCACCCGGAAAGTTTACTCGGCGCCGGGTTGGGCGACTTCACTCCGGAGGACTTGCAGGAACCGGCTGGCGGCGACGCTGACGTCCGCCCGCAGCTGGTCCTCATCCGAGTCGTCGCCCGCGGCGAACAACTGACCGACCACGATGGTCGTCCAGTCGCCCGTCCGGTCGACAAAGCGCTGCACCGCCGGACCGATCGTCTCGGAGACCGACCGGCGCCCAGGCGGGACCTGGACGTCAAGCGCTGCCGCCGCTGCCGAGCGCGGGCCGCCCGGTGCGTACATGATGACGAACATGAGGTCGTACGCGTCCTTGTCCAGCCCGCGCGTCAAGAGGGCTGCCGACTTCGCCGCGATGTATCCGCCGAGGCTCGCGAAGCGCAGCTTCACCTGCTCCGGGACTGCCGACGAGCTGGCCCTGAGCGCAGCCGGAACCTCGAGTGATCGCGTGACGGGCTGGTGCAGCGCCGCAGCGGGGCCCTCAAGATTCTGCGCCGCGGCGTTCGTCGCGCCGGGCATGTGAATGGCTTGCCCCGGGTTGTCGGCGACGTCGCACAGCAGATCGAGCCGGACCCTCGTAGCGCCGAGGATGCCATACCATTGCCAGCCCGCGAACCTCCGCGACTCCACGAAGTCGCCCGCATGCAGCACATCATCAAGCCAGCCGAAGTCGAGCTCCTCGCGATCGTAGACGAAGCCAAGCTCGAAGAGCAGGTCCACATCGGTCGTGCCTTGGTGCGGGACCGGTGAATCCGGCGCGAGCAGATCGGGATTGAGCCCTCCGATGACGACGAAGTCGGTGGCATGCGCTCCCGCGAGCAGCGCGAACCGCACGAGCGCCTCCTCGGCGCGCGCCCGCGACTCCCGGCTTCTGGGCTCAGAAGCCAATCGCGACCTCCCGCAAGTGCTCGGCGGCATCCGCACCGCGACCGGCCAGTCGGATGAGGTCCCGATACACACGAACTGGCGATAGAACGGGACGAGCGTTGATCTCGCGTGCGAACTCGAAGACATACGCGCTCGCAGAGCGCAGACGGATGCGGCCGCCGCGCTCGACCGGCGTGACCTCGGGATGCTCGGCCAGTCGTTCGAGGACCGCGTCGAAGTCATCGTCCGGTACATAGACCAGCAGATCCGGAAGGCTTGTCGTGAACGGGGCGATAGCGTCCGCGGCCACCCAACCCGATGTCGCCCATACTGATGATCCGAGCCGCGCTTCGATCATGTCGACGGATACGAGAGGGTCGCGCCAGGGCACATGCAGTTCAGCGTGGTGTCCGCCGCGGGACACCCGACTGTGATTGCCCGCCCAATCGCTCAGCAGCCGACTGCGTTCACGGATCTCCCGAGATGAGTTGGGCCCGCGCTCCGGGCCGACCTTCGCGGTGTACCCCTCGGCGTCGAGCGCTGAGAGCGCCTTCGCCACCTGTCCGTACGAAACTTCCGTCGCCTCGGAGATCGACCCGACTCGATCCACCGTGTCCCAGGCTCCCTCACGGAGTTGCGGGATCGTCAACCTTCGCGAGAGCACGTACTCGGCAACGGCTGAGACTGATGGCGACCATGTGAAATCTCGTACCTGCGTCCGCCTCAAGGGCGTAGGGCGAAGCCGTGCCAAGTAGAAGCCTTCGGGCGCTGCGATCTCCGCGCAGCCTGCCGCGTCGGCCCATGACAGCTGCCGTTCTGCGAGGAAGCGCTTCGCTCCCTCGCTCATCTCCCGCGCCACGACCACCGGCAGGACACCGTCCTGATGCTTGAGCGTCGAGGCGACTCGCTTCACGTCGGCGGGGAAGCCCTGCCCTGCCCAGAGAGGACGGAGCACCAGCCGCAGCTGAGCAAAGGTGATCACGACCGTCGTGCCGAGCTCCCCGACATCGAGGCCGGCGCTGACGTTCGCGGGCAGGACGTGTCGGAGAATCGCGGTAGCGTAGTTGTCTCCACTTGCCATAGTTTTCACCGTAGTCGGAAACAATTGAGTTGTCTCGCATTAAATTGAATCTGGATGATCGAGGAAACAACTCGTCGTCAGCCCCTCGGTGTCGGGAACCTAGGACCCGGCAACAGTCCCGTTGACCGGGGCAACCGGTATCGCGAATATTGATGAGTGACGGAGCCGGTTCTGATTCTGCTGGTCGCCCTGGCGGCAGCGGGGATTGCGTGTGTCGCCACTCTCCTGATCGTGCGACGCGGCGGGACCTCGAAGTACCGCGCTTCGACAGGGCGATCCCCAGCCGAGCGAGCTTCTCCTTCAACCCAGCCGAGTTCCGAGGCTCCCGAGATCACCGATGATCGGCCTAGCGAAGTACTCGCGCTGCCGACCGATCGGCCGAACGAGATGTACTTCTTCGGCCCCGCCTCGGAGGTCGAGGGCTACGGGACTGCGCTCGCGATTGCACCGAAGCAACTCGCGCGGTATGCAGCCGGGCTGCGGGCTGGAGTCGACGGAGCGCGATCCATCGCGGAGGTCTCGGGTCGACTCGTGCTCGTCGACGACAAGACGGCCGCGGCGCTGAAGGCCGGCAAGATGGTGCGCGACGCAGCCGGCGAAGTCTTGGCGATCGCGAAGAACGCAAACGGCAAGTTCGCGGGTATCGCACGGCTCCGACAAGTCGGTGGGCTCGCTGCCGGTGCGGCCTCAATGACGAATGCGCTATCAGCCATGGCCCTGCAAGCACAGCTCGACAGGATCGAACGCCAGCTCACGGCCATCAGTGACGGCATCGACCAGGTGAGTCGCGAGCAGTTGCGACAGTGGCATGCGCACACGCTCGGAGCCCAGGACATGCTCCGGGAGGTCTATTCCACCGCGACCCGAACCGGTGAGCTCACCCCCGAGAACTTCGGTCAGATCTCCTCCATCGGTCAGGTGATCCGAGCGCAGATCAACGGGGATCGCGATCGGCTCGCCGCAGCGGTCGCTGACCTCGAGCAACTCGCGGTCGCGCGAGATCTCAAGAAGCGCAAGAAGGAGATCGACTCCAGGATCGATGCCGTGCAGCGTGCACATGCCGCGCTGACCGAATCGACCCGAGCCTGGGCTCAGTACTCCACGTTGCGGCTCTGGCATTTCAATGTAACGGGAGACCCGACTCTCGAGGCGTACCGCCAAAACCTTCAGACACTCATCGAGACATCGCATCACCAGGTCGAACCGCTGCGAGTCCGAGCCGAGCAAGCGGCACGACGGCTCGCGACGGCCACCTGGACCGCCCGCGCGCGTCATCCGATCATCGCTCGCCGACTCCCGGCCGCCGTCGACATGAGTCTGCACCGACTCTCGAACGTCAACTGGCGACCGCTCGAGCTCGAGCAGCCGAGTTAGCGATCCGAGCCCTCAGCGAGGGCGAGATCGGCGCAAAGCGCCTCCAGGCCCGGGAAGCCCGCTACGCGATGTAGACGAGCTTCTTGTTGATGAACTCCTCGATGCCGACGGCGCCCATCTCGCGGCCGGTGCCGGAGCGCTTCGTGCCGCCGAAGGGGAGCTCCGGGGAGTCGGCGAGGACGGTGTTGATGTAGACCATGCCGGTCTCGAGGCGGTCGGCGACGCGCAGCGCCTGCTCGGGGTCCGTCGTCCAGACGTAGGAGCCGAGGCCGAAGTCGGTCGCGTTCGCCACCTCGATCGCCTCCTGCTCCCCCGCGACGCGGTAGAGCGATGCGACGGGTCCGAAGAACTCCTCGCGGTAGGCGGGGTTGTCGGGCGCGATGCCCTCGAGCACGACGGGCGAGAATCTCGCGCCCTCGCGGGGCCTCGGCGCGAGCCGCGCGGTCGCCCCGGCGGCGAGCGCGCGCTGCACCTGGTCCTCGATGCGGATGGCCGCGAGTTCGCTCGACAGCGGGCCGAGCTCGGTGTCCTCGTCCCTGGGGTCGCCGACCGCGACCTCGGCCATCTTCGCCGTGAGCTTCGCCGCGAAGTCGTCATAGAGGCCGTCGACGACGAGGAAGCGCTTCGCCGCGTTGCACGACTGGCCGTTGTTGTCGAAGCGCGCCGCGAAGGCCGACTCGACGACCGCGTCGAGGTCGTCGGTCGAGAGCACGATGAATGGGTCGGAGCCGCCGAGCTCGAGCACGACCTTCTTGAGGTTGCGCCCGGCGATCTCGGCGACCGCGGTGCCGGCCCGCTCCGAGCCGGTCAGCGAGACGCCCCGGATGCGCTTGTCGGCGATGATCCCTGCGATCTGGTCGTTGTCGGCGACGAGGTTCGTGTAGCCGCCGCGCGGCACCCCCGCATCCCGGAAGATCTGCTCGATGAGCGCCGCGGAGTCCGGGCACTGCGGCGCGTGCTTGAGCAGGATCGGGTTGCCGACGACGAGGTTCGGCCCGGCGAACCGGGCGACCTGGTAGTAGGGGAAGTTCCACGGCATGATGCCGAGCAGCGGCCCCGTCGGCGACTTGCGGATGTACGCGGTCGACGCCGCGCCCTCGATCGGCTCGTCCGCCAGCAGCGTCTCGGCGTGCTCCGCGTACCAGCGATAGATCGCGGCGGCGAACTCGATCTCGCCGACCGCCTGCGGGCGCGGCTTGCCCATCTCCCGCACGATCGCGTCGGCGAGCTCGTCCACGCGCTCCTCGTGCAGCTCGGCGACGCGCGCGATGAGGGCGGCGCGCTGCGCGACCGTCGTCGTGGGGATCCAATCGATCCAGGCCTGCCAGACGGACGCGACGGCGTCTTCGACCTCCGCGGCGGTGAAGAACGGCACCTCCTTGATCCGCTCGAGGGTGTACGGGTCGACGACGGCGAATCCGGACATGGCGTTCTAGCTCCTCGGTGAGGGGACGGCTCGTGCGGCCATTGTGTCACGACACTCCACGCGCGATCCAGTGGAAAAATGCGCTACATGCCTTCGGAATCATTTGTCTATCTCGCGTTCTGCTGGCAGAATCAGTGCATGGTGCGTACGGCGGCTCCCCTCGACGACATCGCGAAGGCGATCATCGAGCTGCTGCAGGCCGACGGTCGCCGCTCCTATGCCGACATCGGCAAGGCGGTCGGGCTCTCCGAGGCGGCGGCGCGGCAGCGCGTCCAACGGCTCACCGAGTCGGGCGTCGTGCAGATCGTCGGCGTGACCGACCCGACGCAGCTCGGCTTCACCCGGCAGGCGATGATCGGCATCCGCGCGAGCGGCGACGCGACCGCGCTCGCGAAGCGCATCTCGGCGATCCGCGAGGTCGACTACGTCGTGCTCACCGCCGGGAGCTTCGACATTCTCGCGGAGTGCGTCGTCGAGGACGACGATGCGCTCCTCGAGCTGCTGCACGCGCGGATCCGCGAGCTCGACGGCGTCGTCGGGACCGAGACCTTCGTCTACCTCCGCCTCGTCAAGCAGCGCTACGACTGGGGCACGCGATGAGGCTCCCGACCCAAGACCCAACCATCCGACATACGAAAGCAGCCGCCTAGGAGCGATATCCCATGACCGAGAATGCGACGACCCGCGACGCGGACGACCTGCAGCGCAAGGCGAACGACCACCTCTGGATGCACTTCACGAGGCAGTCGACACTCCACGACACGGGGGTGCCGATCATCGTCCGAGGGGACGGCCACCACATCTGGGACATCGAGGGCAGGCGCTACTTCGACGGCATCTCCTCGCTCTTCACGGTCCAGGCCGGGCATGGCCGCAAGCGGCTCGCGGAGGCGGCGGCCAAGCAGGCGGCGGAGCTCGCGTTCTTCCCCATCTGGTCCTACGCGCACCCGAACGCGATCGAGCTCGCCGACCGGCTCGCGGCCGAGGCGCCCGGCGACCTCAACCGGGTCTTCTTCACGACGGGCGGCGGCGAGGCGGTGGAGACCGCCTACAAGCTCGTCAAGCAGTACTGGAAGCTGCAGGGCCGGCCGACGAAGCACAAGATCGTCTCGCGCGCCGTCGCCTACCACGGCACCCCGCAGGGCGCGCTGTCGATCACGGGCATCCCGGGGATGAAGGAGCCGTTCGAGCCGCTCGTGCCCGGCACCTTCCGGGTGCCGAACACGAACTACTACCGTGCCGCCGAGATGGGCTTCGTGCCGTCCGCGCAGGCGACGACCGAGGAGGCGCGGCTGGCGGAGTTCGGGCTGTGGGCCGCGAACCGGATCGACGAGATGATCGAGTTCGAGGGGCCCGAGACGGTCGCCGCGGTCTTCCTCGAGCCGGTGCAGAACTCCGGCGGCTGCTTCCCGCCGCCCCCCGGCTACTTCGAGCGGGTGCGCGAGATCTGCGACAAGCACGACGTGCTGCTCGTCGCCGACGAGACGATCTGCGCCTTCGGGCGGATCGGCGCGTTCTTCTCCTCGACGGTGCTGGGGCTCGAGCCCGACATCATCACCTGCGCGAAGGGGATGACCTCCGCCTACTCCCCCATCGGCGCGGCGATCGTCTCCGACCGGATCTACGAGCCCTTCCGGCACGGGAGCACGACGTTCTATCACGGCTATACGTTCGGCGGGCACCCCGTCTCGGCCGCGGTCGCACTGGAGAACCTCGCGATCTTCGACGAGGAGGGGCTCAACGAGCGGGTGCTCGAGCACGCCCCCGCCTTCAAGGCGACGCTCGACCGGCTGCGCGATCTGCCGATTGTCGGCGACGTCCGCGGTGCGGGCTACTTTTACGGGATCGAGCTCGTCAAGGACAAGGCGACGCGCGAGACCTTCGACGAGGACGAGTCGGAGCGGCTGCTGCGCGGCTTCCTGTCGAAGGCGCTCTTCGACGCGGGCCTCTACTGCCGTGCCGACGACCGCGGCGA
>Ga0182744_1001532_pt1 | contig 20039 bp, 20 predicted proteins | sample eDN3rd30CKraftMG_FD_128525 | JGI IMG/M metagenome (GOLD analysis project Ga0182744, IMG submission 128525) | Enriched Miracle-Growth compost microbial communities from Emeryville, California, USA - eDNA 3rd pass 30_C Kraft MG (version 2) (version 2) ...
AGCGCTCACGGTCGCAATGACGCTGGTATCCGTAACCGTCGCCCGCATAGCTCTGGTTCGAATGAGCGACGAACGAACCGAGCGGGAAGCCGAAGCCGACGCGAATGCCTCCAGCAGAGGCCGTGTTCGACAGCGTCGTGCCAGCCAGCAAAGCTGCGGCGAGAGTGAGCGTGGTCTTCGTCATTGGAGCCTCCTACGGAACTTCGTTTGTTGATCTCGGCGCCGGTGTTCACCGGCCATGTGTGGAGAATGCTCTTTCGCTCGTGCCGTCGCTGTTCCGGTTGGAACACGATGTTCGATTTTCAAGAAAGCGTAGAAATACGACTATTTATCAATGCCTTGCCTTATGCCGAGATGCGATGTTGACCTGGGGCCGGCAGCGGCTTCTGCATTGGAAGGCCAAGGAGGTTTGAGACGAAGCGGTCGATGGCTTCGACCACGACGTGGCGCTGCCGATCGACGGTGACGAGGTGATAACAATCGTCCAGAACTTCGAATGCAACGGGGCCTGCGAGGCGATCGCGCAAATAGGTGGCGTTGCTCATCGCTGCATAGTCGTCTTCGAGCGGATGAAGGATCAGTGCGGGCTGACGAACGTACGGAACGAGTTTTCGGACGGCCTTCACCATTTGCCGGTGCTCGAATACGGCGCCGCCCGGCGTCATGGGATTGCCGGTTTCGGCGGCGGCAAACGAGGCTCTGGCACGTTGGATGAACTCGCGGATACGATCGTCCTTGATGCCATGCGGATCGTGGTGCGGAAAACTGAAGAGGTTCGCAAGCTGTTTGGTTCTTACGAGCCGGAATAGCCGCGCGTACCACGGGATCATCCAGCCATTGAGCCATAGCGTCGGCGCCAGCAATGCTGTCGCGTTGACCTTTGTGGGGTTCTTCGCTGCGAGCATGACGGCGAGTATGGCGCCTGCCGAGAGGCCGCCGGCGATGACGACGTCGCATTCGCTCTTCAGCTCATCAAGCGCGAACTCGGCGCTGCGATACCAGTCGGTCCATGTTGAGGCTCTCAACGCTTGGTCGCTGCCGCAATGACCAGCGAGCGACGGGCAGTGTACGGCATATCCCTGCTTGGCGAGACCGCTTGCCACGAAGCGCATTTCGACGGGTGTGCCGCATAATCGATGGAGCAATAAAATTCCCACCTTTCCGCCTTTGATTTTGAAACTTGGATCGCTCGCCATTGTCCCCTCCCGGATACATTTTGTTGATGCCGGTAGCGTTACGTGCGTGCCCGTCGGACGGCAGTTCCGTCCGTGACATGGGTCAGGCAGCGGCGTGCATTGGGGCTGTTGTGAAGACTGGCCGGTGGGCCGGGTCCGTGGCTGCGTCGATCGCGAGCAGAAGTTTTTGCGGATAGAATCCGAAGCGGGTGTTCAGCCGGAGAGTTGAGGTTTCCGCGATGGCTGCGGTGATGACCTTAAAACCGCGTTCGAGCAGCAGATCTTTGAGTCGCCGGGTGGCGAATACGTCCACGAGGGCGCGGAACCGGAGTGCGACGGCGAGGCGCGTGCCGGGATCGTCGTCGAATTCATTCCAGAGAACACATTCGAGTTGGCGAAACTCGGACCGACTCAATCCTTTGAGCAGCGCGAGCCCATGACCGTTGGCGATCAGTATTTGCATCGGCCGGTTGAGGTCGCGCGGGGCGACACGCGGCACGTCGGTGGCATCAAATTTTGTGATCATCGGAGCGTTCCGTCTGCGGTCATCAAAGGGTGACGTTGCCGAATGCCGTCCACGGCGATCCGGCCAACACGATGATGTCGCGCGCCTTGAGTTCACCGAGTTCGAAGTGAACCTCCTGACCTTCGAGGTCGTCGCGCCGATTCAGGATTTCAGCGCATTGGAAGCGGTACGCACGACCGTCCTCGGCGGCGATGATGCCGACGCCGAGATCGTTGCGGACTTTCTTGATTTCTCCGTACATCGGACTCTCCTTGAATGAGCGTTAGCGGATGTTTGCCATCCGTCCATCAGCATGCGGAGAGGATCGCGAGCGCGCTGTTCCTGCTGAAACAGGATCGTGCGCAGGCGGCGAAATTCGCGATTTCGAGGGAATAAAAAAGCGATGCCGAAGCATCGCTTGAAAATAATTGCGGGGAGGAGTGGGGACGGGACCGCATGCCCGCTTCCACGATTCCTCCCCGCAACCAGGTCCGGCAGGGGCTTCGCTAAGGAGGAAGCGCGCCACCGCCGGCCCATTGGAATTTCGTCACCTGAAGAAGGCGTCGGCGCGCATGCCGGGCAGCAACGGCGGATTGCCTTCGAGATCGATGGTGACGGGCAGCACTTCGACGTCCATCGGACGGCGGGCGCCGCGCAGCGCGAACTGCGGAGATGTCAACGACGGCGCCAGCTCTGCTACGGTTCCTGAGAATTCCCTGCCCGGATACGCGTTGCTCTTGACGACGACCTTGCGACCGACCTTGACCTTCGAGACGTCGATCTCATCGAGTTCGGCCTTGAGACGCACGACCGACATATCGCCGAGAACCGCCAGCGTTTGATCGGGCGACGGCGCAACCATCTCGCCGATCTTTGCCGGGAGCTGCAGAACGGTGCCACCGACCGGCGCAAGAATTCTGGTTTTCTCAAGTAGAGCTTCGGCCACCGCCACGTTGGAGCGCGCGGCCTGAAGTGCCGACTCCAATTGACTCGGAGCGGGAATGTTTGGCTTGGCTTTGGCTTTGGCGTAGTTGGATCGCTCGTCCTGCAGTCTGTCCTCGGCTTTTGCGAGATCGTTGCGCGCCTGGGTAACGCGGTCGTCGCCGCCGTTTCCTTCGCGCCGCGCCTTCAGTTCGAATTCCAATTCAAAATGCGCGTTGGTCAGGGCGCGTTCGGCGGTAAACACGTTGTCTTCGGCGGTGCGCAGTTCGCTGCGGTCTTTGTCGAGCGGCTGTGCGTCGCGTTCGCGTTTGCGCGATGCGACTTCCGTTTCGGCTGCCTGGAGACGGGCGCGGGCTTCGTCGTCATCGAGGCGGATGAGAAGCTCGCCTTCCTCGACTTTGTCGTTCTCCTTGATGGCAACCTCGGCGATGCGCCCGACAAGAGCGGCGCCAATGCGGATAACGCCTGATTTCGGCTCAATGCGCCCAGGTGCTGCAGCCACCCAGTCGATCGCCGGTGCGAGATCCTTCGCCTTCGATGCTTCGTCGGCTTTGGAACTCAAGAGACCGTACTGCGATAACGCGATGGTGGCCGCAGCGCCGGTCGCTGCCGTTGCGACGAGCAAGATCAGCTTCGTTAGAAGCCTCGATTTGGGGCGGCGATACGTTTCGTTCGTGCTCATGTCCAATCCTCCTTGGGAATTCGAATAGGAGAGACGGTAGCGAGCTTCTTTCCTTGTGCCTGTTTCGTCTGGAACAGGTGTTCGGTTTGATGTTTCAAACGGCGCGCCGTCAGGATTTTCAAATATGAAAAAGGCTCCGGAGCGTGTCCGAAGCCTTCTGAAAATGCCGGATTGCGGATGTCTGTTGCCGTTACTGACACATCTCACGCAGTGTCCAGCCGACGATCTTGCATGACTCCGTGCCGTTGGCGTTGATGAAGCACTTGCGGTTCGGGAGGCGCTGGTAATCGCAATAGTAGTTGCCGGAGTGGCCGGAATAGCCGTGCATCGGTTTGGCGAACTGATAGTCTTGAATGTAAACGTCCTTGCTGCCACGTGCGTAGGCGGTTGACGTCGCGGCGATGATCGTCAGGATTGCGGCGGCGGCTGCGAAAATGTTGCTGAACCGTGTCATGTGAAGTTCCTCCTTGTGTTGGCGAAAGGTGTTTGCCTTCATCGTTGGAGGAATGATTAGTGCGGCCCCGCCATTGCTGCTGTTCCCGGCGGAACATGGCAGGCGGACGTCGCGCCGGACGAATTCAAACGCGGTGTAAAAATGGGAAAGCTCTGGTCGACGGTCGTTAGTCTTGCTGCCATGTGGACGGCGGCCCCAAGCGTGGCGCCGGTGAAATCGGTTCCGGGCACGGCCTACGATTTTCAGTTCGCAACGATCGACGGCAAGCCGATGAAGCTCGCCGCGTGGCGCGGCAAGGCTCTGCTGATCGTCAATACCGCGTCATTCTGCGGCTACACCAAGCAATATGCGGGGCTTCAGGAGCTTTGGACACGTTACGAGAAAGTGGGGCTCGTTGTGATCGGCGTGCCGTCGAATGATTTCGGCGAGCAGGAGCCGAAGTCCGAAGGCGAGATCAAAACCTTTTGCCAAGGCGCGTTCGGCGTAACTTTCCCGCTGACGTCCAAGCAGCACGTCGTCGGAGCCGACGCTCATCCGTTCTACAAATGGGCGGCGGAGGCGATGGGGCCGGCGGGCGTGCCGAACTGGAATTTTCACAAGTATCTGGTCGGTCGCGACGGCCGGCTGCTGCGATCGTTCTCGACCAAAGTGCCGCCGACGTCGGCAGACATCACGGGCTGGATCGACAAGGCCTTGGCCGCGCCGGCCCCGGCGGTTGTTGAGAATTAGCGGGTGTGCGACGGGGCTGGGGCAGCGGGACGCATCGCCGTTTGCCCCGCCCGCGCGTCAGGCTGCCGGTCCGGTTTCGACGGGCAAGCCGTTGTCCTGGCCCCATTCGGCCCAGCTGCCGTCATAGACAGCGGCATTAGTCTGGCCGAGGACCGCAAGCGCCAGGGCGAGCATCGAGGCGGTCACACCGGAGCCACAGGTGGTCACCACCGGGCGCGCGACGTCAATGCCAACCGATTTGAAGAGCTTTCCGAGTTCTTCGGGTGACTTGAGCGTTCCGTCGGCGTTCAGCAATTCCTGGGAGGGCACGTTTTTCGATCCCGGAATATGGCCGCTGCGCAGACCGGGACGCGGTTCGGGTTCACGTCCTTCGAAGCGGCCGGCCGGGCGGGCATCGACGATCTGCTTGCCGGGCTTAGTGAGCAGGGCCCGCATTTCGTCGAGATCGCGGAGAATTTCAGTATTCTGCAATGGCGTGTAATGGCGCTCGGACCGCTTGACCGGCGGCCCGTCTTCGAGCGGCAGGCCTTCGGCCTTCCATTTGCGCAGACCGCCGTTCAGGACAGCGACGTCCCGGTGGCCCATAGCGCGGAACGTCCACCAGACGCGCGCGGCGGAAAAGATGCCAGCAGAGTCGTAGACAACAATCCGAGCGCCATCGCCGATGCCCATTTTTTTCATGCGCGACGCGAATTTGACCGTCGACGGCAGCATGTGGGGCAGCGAACTTTTCTCATCGGAAAGATCGTCGATGTCGAAGAACAGAGCGCCAGGAATGTGCTCGGCGAGATATTCCTTCTTGGCGTCGCGATTGGCGGTCGGAAGATGCCAGCTGCCATCGAGAATAATCAGGTCCGGGGACGATAAATGGCTTGCGAGCCAGTCCGTTTCAACGATCCAATTTTGGGCAGACTTCGGCAAAGAGCACCCCGTGCGCATGAGTTGTGGGAGTTTATGTCGGCGGCTGAAAGCAGATAGGCAAATCCAGGCCGGGTCGCAAGGCGTTGGTCGAGTTCGGCGCATCATTGCGGACGGTTTGTTGAACGAAATTCAGCGGCGATTCAGTGGCTGCCGGAGATTTCTTGCCGGATATTTCGCGGTGCGGCTCGTTACCGCTTGTTATTCTTGTTCGCATCCTGGGCTTGCCGCCGTCCATACGCCGGGCAGATGGTTGCCGCAGCGCAGTGTCTCAATACTTGGGGGACCACCCGTGAAGGCGGGTATCGCGATGTTTTTCAAGGTCATATTCTGGTTCTTGGCAGGGCTCGCCAGCTACGCGCTTATCGAAAGCGAGTTTGATCTGGACCGCAGCTACCTTTTTCTGCTCCTGCCGCTGGCAGCGATTATAAGCTACTTGGCGCTCGGCGAAGTCGATTGAGCGGTAACTTTGCCGGATCGATTGATATCTTCGAGGCAAATATTCGCATTTCTGCATTGTTTTCGGGAACGCTCTTGCGTATGACAGCGGCTTCCCCGCCGCTCGTGTGCCGGACGCCTCGTCAGGAGCAGGACAATCGTGCCATAGGCTGAGGGATTCCGGGCGATCACGGTCGCCTAACGCTCGTCCGGAATGATCATGCGGCGCATGGCGGGAAAGGGTGAGGTCGAAACGTCTTCAGCGGGCGTGGCGGAACTGGTAGACGCACTTGGTTTAGGTCCAAGCGGCGCAAGTCGTGGGGGTTCAAATCCCTCCGCCCGCACCAGCGTGGGCCCCTCGGGTTCCTGCTGAGCTTTGTAGACGAGACGAAGCCTCCCTAGATAAATGGTCGATCGAAGAGGCCGGCGCATCCGCACCGGCCTTCAATCAGGAAACGGACGATGCAGGTCACTGAAACAGCGAGAGACGGACTAAAGCGCACCCTCCAGGTGGTCGTGGGCAAGGCCGAGTTGGGCGAGCGCTTCTCTGAACGCCTCGATGAACTCAAGGACCGCGTGCAGATCAAGGGCTTTCGCAAAGGCAAGGTGCCGACGGCGCACCTGAAGAAAGTCTACGGCAAATCCGTGATGCAGGAGGTGCTGGAGCAAACGGTCAGCGATACCAGCGCCAAAGCCGTCAAGGATCGCAACGAACGCCCGGCGCAGCAGCCGAAGGTCGAACTGATCGACTTCGACGAGTCGGCATTCGATCGCATGGTCAACGGCGAAGCCGATCTCTCCTACAAGATGGATTTCGAGGTTCTGCCGCCGATTCCGGTCGTTGATCTCACGACGCTGAAGCTCGAGCAGCTTGTGGCGGATGTCGATGACGCAGCGGTCGACAAGGCGCTGGCCGACCTTGCCGAGCGCAACACGGCGTTCGAGCCGGAAGAGGGCCGGGCGGCTGGCGAAGGCGATATGGTGACGATGAATTTCGTCGGCCGTATCGATGGCGAAGTTTTCGAGGGCGGTTCGGCCGAAGGCGCCAGCCTCCTCATTGGAAAGAAGCAGTTCATCCCGGGCTTCGAGGAAGGCGTCGTTGGCATGAAGGCCGGCGATCAGAAGGTCGTCAGCGCGACCTTCCCGGAGGATTACCCGATGAAGGCACTCGCTGGAAAGAAGGCGGACTTCGACGTGTCGGTGACGGCTGTCGCCAAGCCGAAAAAGCCGGAAATCGACGAGGATTTCGCGAAGGGTCTCGGTGCGGACGACATGAAGACGCTGCGCGGCTTCGTTTCGGATCAGATCAAGCGCGAGTATGATCAGGCCTCGCGCGCCAAGCTGAAGCGCGAAATTCTCGATGCGCTCGATAACGCTCATTCATTCGAGCTGCCGGCGTCTCTTGTCGATTTCGAATTCAACAACATATGGACTCAGTTCGAGGACAGCCTCAAAGCCAAGAATAAAACGGTGGCGGATGAGGACAAATCCGAGGACGAGCTGCGGGCGGAATATCGCGGGATTGCCGAACGGCGCGTGCGTCTGGGTCTGGTGATTGGCGAAATCGGCGAGAAGAACAAGCTGCAGGTTTCGCAGGACGAGCTGCGTAGCTCGCTCATCGAACAGGCACGCCGCTTCCCCGGCCGCGAGAAGGAAGTCTTCGAATTCTACGAGAAGACGCCCGGAGCCTTGACGGAACTCCGCGCCCCGATCTTCGAGGACAAGGTGATCGATCACGTGATCGCCGAAGCCAAGCCGATCGAGAAGAAGGTCTCGCGCGACGAGCTTTTGAAGGCCGTCGAAGAGGTCACCGAGAACTAAGACGGGCTCGCCGCCGATTTGGTGGCGGCGCGGACGAGACGACGAGTGCGAGTCAGACAGGTCCGCTCGGCATGAGCGGGCTGGCCGAAATGAGGAAAGATCGAGACGATGCGCGATCCCATCACCACCGTGACGAATACGTTCTGGCCTATGGTCGTCGAGCAGACCTCGCGCGGCGAGCGGGGATATGACCTGCCATCGCGCCTGCTGAAGGAGCGCATCATCTTCGTCACCGGGCCGGTCGAGGATCACATGGCTGCGTCGATCTGCATGCAGCTTCTGTTCCTTGAGTCCGAGAACCCGAAAAAAGAAATCTCGATGTATATCAATTCGCCCGGCGGCGTCGTGACGGCCGGCATGGCGATCTACGATACGATGCAGTTCGTGAAGCCCGCCGTGGCGACACTGTGCATCGGTCAGGCGGCTTCGATGGGCTCGCTGCTGCTGTGTGCCGGCGAGAAGGGCATGCGTTTCGCGCTTCCGAGCGCCCGCATCATGGTTCACCAGCCGTCAGGCGGCTTTTCCGGCCAGGCGTCGGACATCGAGCGGCACGCGGAAGACATCATCAAAATGAAGCGCCGTCTCAACGAGACGTACGTGAAGCATACCGGCCAGTCGTATGAGGTCATTGAGAAGACGCTTGATCGCGATTACTTCATGACCGCTGACCAAGCACGCGATTTCGGCATCATCGACCGGGTTCTCGAGAGCCGGGACGAAGCCGACGTCGGCGCGCTTGAGCTCAAACCGCCGTCTGAATGACGGCATCTGCAACGTGAGGGGCGGGCATGGCCCGCTCCGCCCTGACGCGTTGTCGCGGTGAGGAACAAAGACTGTACATCTGCAGCTTTATTTACATGAATTATTAGGATGAATCTTCGTGTTGCCACTCCGTTCACCAACTGTGGCAATACCGCCGCTTGCGAGGCGTGGCCGGGTGCGGTCCATTAATCCAATCTTGATCTGCCGAACGCTAGCGTGTTGAGATTGAATCCGTGATTTCATGCCGCCGCAGATCGGCAAAAGCCGGAACGTGAATAGCGGGCCAAAGCAAGAACATCGGCTTTTCGATGGCCTTGCACTGAAAGTGAGAGAACATGGCTCAAGAGAAAAACACTCTCTACTGCTCTTTCTGCGGCAAGAGCCAGCATGAGGTGCGTAAGCTGATTGCGGGCCCGACGGTGTTCATCTGCGATGAATGCGTCGAGCTCTGCATGGACATCATCCGCGAGGAGAACAAGAACACTCTCGTCAAATCGCGTGACGGAGTGCCGACGCCGCAGGAAATCTGCAATGTTCTCGATAGCTACGTGATCGGGCAGTTCCATGCCAAGCGCGTGCTGTCGGTCGCGGTTCACAACCACTACAAGCGCCTCAACCACGCGACGAAGAACAACGACGTCGAGCTGGCGAAATCGAACATTCTGCTGGTCGGTCCGACGGGCTCGGGCAAGACGCTGCTGGCGCAGACGCTGGCGCGCATCCTCGATGTGCCGTTCACGATGGCCGATGCGACAACGCTTACCGAAGCCGGCTATGTCGGCGAGGATGTCGAGAACATCATTCTGAAGCTGCTCCAGTCGGCGGACTACAACGTCGAGCGGGCGCAGCGCGGCATCGTCTATATCGATGAGGTCGACAAGATCAGCCGCAAGTCCGACAATCCGTCGATCACGCGTGATGTATCTGGCGAGGGCGTGCAGCAGGCCCTGCTGAAGATCATGGAAGGCACCGTTGCCTCCGTGCCTCCGCAGGGTGGCCGCAAGCACCCGCAGCAGGAGTTCCTGCAGGTCGATACCACGAACATCCTGTTCATCTGCGGCGGCGCGTTCGCGGGTCTTGAACGGATCATTTCGCGGCGAGGAAAGGGGTCGTCGATCGGCTTCTCGGCCAAGGTCACCGGTCCTGACGAGCGGCGTACGGGCGAGGTCCTGCGCCACGTCGAGCCGGAGGATCTGCTGAAGTTCGGTCTGATCCCCGAGTTCATCGGCCGTCTGCCGGTCATCGCCACGCTGGAAGATCTCGATGAGGCGGCGCTGGTCCAGATCCTGACGGAGCCGAAGAACGCCATCGTCAAACAGTATCAGCGCCTCTTCGAAATGGAGGACGTGAAGCTGACGATTACGCTGGATGCGCTGAAAGCCATCTCGCGCAAGGCCATCGAGCGCAAGACCGGCGCCCGCGGCCTCAGGTCGATCATGGAGGGTATTCTGCTCGATACCATGTACGACCTGCCGACGCTGAAGGGCGTAGAGGAAGTCGTCATCGGGCCGGAGGTCGTCGAAGGCTCGGCGAAGCCGCTGCGCATCTACGCCGAACGTGTCGAAGAAAAGGGCTCGACGGCGTAACCGCAATCGCGACAATTAAGGTGGTGCTGGGGCTTGGCTCCGGCACTTGTTTGCGGGACACTGGTCCCCATTTGTTCGGAGGGAATGACAGCAAGCGTTACCCGGTTCATTTCCTCCGTAACCGGTGTCTCAAGGCTTGGGTCTTACCCGCGCTCGCGCTTCACGAGAATGCTGGCCGCCGCCACAAAAGGGACGGGAAGCATGGCTCTTAAGTGGAACGAGCGTGGATTGCGCTGGTAAGCCTCACGAGGTTTTCGGCGCGCGGCGATAGGTAGTGAAATGAGCGAAGATAAAAAGACGAAGGAAAAGGCAGGCGGCAAAGAGCTGTTCCCGGTTCTGCCGCTCCGTGACATCGTCGTTTTCCCCTACATGGTCGTGCCGCTCTTTGTCGGTCGCGAGAAGTCCATCGCGGCTCTTGAAGAAGTCATGCGTGCGGACAAACAAATTTTGCTCGCAGCGCAGAAGAACGCCGGAGACGACGATCCGTCGCCCGATGCGATCTATGAGATCGGTACGCTGGCTTCCGTTCTGCAGCTTTTGAAACTCCCGGACGGGACCGTGAAGGTTCTGGTCGAGGGCAATGCGCGGGCGCGCATCACGCGCTACACGGCGAATGCGAATTATTTCGAAGCCGAAGTCGAACGGGTCGTCGAGGCGCCTGGAGCCAAGGACGAACTCGAAGCTCTGGCGCGTTCGGTCGTCACGCAGTTTGAAAGCTACGTGAAGCTCAACAAGAAGGTTTCGCCCGAGGTTCTGAGCAACGTCGGCCAGATCGAGGACTACGCGAAGCTCGCGGATACGATCGCCTCGCATTTGGCGGTGAAGATCTCCGACAAGCAGGACGTGCTGGAAACCGCCAGCATTTCCGAGCGGTTGGAGCGCGTCTATACGCTGATGGAAAGCGAGATCTCGGTTCTGCAGGTCGAGCGCAAGATCCGTTCGCGCGTCAAGCGCCAGATGGAGAAGACGCAGCGCGAGTACTATCTGAATGAGCAGATGAAGGCCATTCAGAAGGAACTCGGCGACTCCGACGAGCGCGACGACATCTCCGAATTCGAGGAGAAGATCGAGAACACGAAGCTGTCGAAGGAAGCCAAGGACAAGGCGCTGGCTGAGCTCAAGAAGCTCAAGCAGATGTCGCCGATGTCGGCGGAAGCGACGGTCGTGCGCAACTATCTCGACTGGCTGCTGTCAATCCCGTGGGGGATCAAGGGCAAGGTCAAGAAGGACATTGCCGAAGCGCAGCAGATTCTCGACCTGGAACACTACGGTCTCGAGAAGGTCAAGGAGCGCATCCTTGAGTATCTCGCGGTGCAGGCGCGGACGAACAAGCTGAAGGGGCCGATCCTCTGCCTCGTCGGGCCTCCCGGCGTCGGCAAGACCTCGCTTGGCAAGTCGATCGCGAACGCAACGGGACGCGAGTTCGTGCGTATGTCGCTCGGCGGCGTGCGTGACGAAGCGGAAATCCGTGGCCATCGCCGGACCTATATCGGCTCGATGCCCGGCAAGGTCATCCAGTCGATGAAGAAGGCGAAGCGGACGAACCCGCTTTTCCTCTTGGACGAAATCGACAAGATGGGTCAGGACTTCCGCGGCGACCCGGCAGCGGCGCTGCTCGAAGTGCTCGATCCCGAGCAGAATGCGACGTTCAACGACCATTACCTCGAGGTCGATTACGACCTTTCGAACGTGATGTTCGTGACGACGGCGAACACGCTGAACATCCCGCCCGCCCTGATGGACCGCATGGAGATCATTCGCCTTGCGGGCTACACGGAGGACGAGAAGCTCGAGATCGCCAAGCGCCACTTGATCCCGGAACAGGTCACCGCGCACGGGCTCGAACCCGGTGAGTGGACCGTCGAAGACAGCGCTCTGAAGGAAGTCATTCGCCGTTATACGCGTGAAGCCGGCGTGCGCTCGCTCGAGCGTGAAATCGCCAAACTCGCACGCAAAGCGGTGAAGGAAATCCTGACGACGTCGAAGCCGTCGATCGTTGTCACGGCGGAGAACGTCCACGACTTCCTCGGCGTGCCGAAGTATCGCTACGGCGAAGCCGAGCTTGAAGATCAGGTCGGTATCGTCACGGGTCTTGCCTGGACCGAGGTCGGCGGCGAATTGCTGACGGTCGAGGGCGTCATGATGCCGGGCAAAGGCAGAATGACGGTCACGGGCAATCTGCGTGACGTGATGAAGGAGTCGATCCAGGCGGCGAATGCCTACGTGCGTTCGCATTCGCTCGAGTTCGGCATTCATCCATCGCTGTTCGAGAAGCGTGATATCCACGTGCACGTACCGGAAGGCGCGACGCCGAAGGATGGACCGTCTGCCGGCATCGCGATGACGACTGCGATCATCTCCGTGCTGACCGGTATCCCCGTTCGTAAGGACGTGGCGATGACAGGTGAGATCACGTTGCGTGGCCGCGTCCTGCCAATCGGTGGCCTCAAGGAGAAACTCCTTGCGGCGCTGCGCGGCGGCATCAAAACGGTCATCATTCCGGAGGAAAACGCCAAGGACTTGGCGGAGATTCCGAATGAAGTGCAGACCAAGATGGACATCATTCCGGTTTCCAAGCTGGAGGAGGTGCTGAAGATCGCACTCGTCCGCATGCCGGAGTCGATCACTTGGGATGAGGCGGCGGAAGCGGAAGCTCTCGAAGCCAAAGACAAGGAAAAAGCTGGTCAGCGCGTCACGGCTCACTAACCGCGCAGACGAGATTAATGGTTAGGAATAATGACCCCTGTGCGTCGCACGCGCAGGGGTTTTCCTTGTATTAACTCAGAGCATTTTAGGGCGCTTTTGTCCCGTAAAACGGGCGATTTCTGCTTGACGGATGGGCTGATTGGGCGCTTCTACCCCCTATATACATGTGCCCGGCCGAACCTCCCCCATCTGACGGCCGTCTCGGGCTTTGTCCCCGAGCTGAACCCAATCTCGACACTAGAGGAATTGTCTAATGAGCAAGAAAGATTTGATCGACGCCGTGGCCAGGGACTGCGAGCTGACGAAGGAAAAGGCAAGCGGCGTTGTCGATGCCGTCCTGGCGCACATTCGCACCGCGATGAAGGATGGCCAGGAAGTTCGCATTCCCGATTTCGGAACGTTCAAGGTTGCTGACCGCAAGGCGCGTGAAGGCCGCAATCCGGCGACCGGCATGACGATCCAGATTCCGGCGTCGCGTGTGCCGAAGTTTACGCCCGCCAAGGGCCTCAAGGACGCTCTGAACTAACCCATTCGCTTTTGGAATTTTCAAAGCGCGCCGCATCGATCGGCGCGCTTTGCATTTTGGGCAGGTGCGACGGCTGATGCTCCGCGTCGAAGGGCGGCACTTTGTACGGCCGGGCGCAAGTATCTTGCGGCCTTCGCCGATGCTGCATAGAAGATCAGTTGCGTCGGGCGGTTAGCTCAGTGGTAGAGCGCCTCGTTTACACCGAGGATGTCGGGAGTTCGACCCTCTCACCGCCCACCATTTTTGTTGGTCCCTGGCGACTCGCCTTCGGCGAGCCGGCCGCCAGGGACGGCCCTGTTGAAGCATTCGGTGCGTGCTCTCTCTGCGACTCCGCTGCGCGGCGCCGGCCGCCAGGGACAGGCCCTGTTACTGCACCTGCAATCAGCTTCGTGGGGCCGGCCCTGTGGCGGCTACCTGTATTGCGGCAAGGCAGATTGTTCCTTTGATCTTGCAGGTGTATGCCCTCCGTCCTCAGCAACGAAGGATGAGAATTCATGGCCGTCTCGATGTACGACATCGCCATTCCGACGTTTCAGAAGCAGCTCGGGGGACTTGAAGCGATCCTCGACAAGGCTGCGGACTATGCCACTGCCAAGAAGATTGATCTGGCGGTTCTACTTGGATCTCGGCTTTACCCGGACATGTTCAACCTGACGCGCCAGGTTCAACTCGCGACGGACTTCGCAAAGGCTGCCCCGGCGCGGCTCGCAGGCGTCGAGGTTCCGAGTTTTCCCGATACGGAAACGACGCTTCCCGAGCTGAAACAACGTATCGCGCGCACCCAGGAGCTGCTGGCAGGCTATAAGCCGGAGCAGTTGCAGGGTTCGGACGCCCGGCAACTGACGCTCAAAATCGGCGGCCAGGAGACGACCATTTTGGGTCGCGATTACCTGCTGCACGTCGCGCTACCGAATTTCTATTTTCATTGCGCCACGGCTTACGGAATTCTGCGGCATAACGGCCTTGAGATCGGTAAGCGCGATTTCGTCCGCAGATAACTGCGGTGAGCGCGAAACGTTTGTGCCGAAAGGCGCGAAGACCGGCTTGACGCCCGCGCGGGCATCACGTATTCGGACGCTGTGACGGCGGGCGCTTCGGCGCCCGTCACTTTCTGGTTTGCGGGAGTAGCTCAGTTGGTTAGAGCGCCGCCCTGTCACGGCGGAGGCCGCGGGTTCAAGTCCCGTCTCTCGCGCCATTTTATCCAAAAATCAGATTGTCGTGCAGAGCCGGCTACGGCGCTTTGCTTGTAGCTTAAGGGCTTGGCGGTCTTTTCTGGCGAGCCCGCGACGAGGCGGCATTCGCGAGAGTCGCGGAAAGCCCCGACTCGAGAAGAATTGTGCAGCGGCAGCCGAGCAGCTCCGAAGCAACGCACGTGTGGCCGTACCGTAGATGGCCGTCTGCGCGGCCATGACTTTAAGGCGTGGTAGCGCTTTTGCCGGACCTCTCGTATTCCGCTGACAGATCAGGAAATGTGGTTTGCGCGCCCGAAGCGGACGCGCAAGTCTCCGCTTGAATTCTAATCGTTCACGACATGGATCGTGCCGATCATGTCCGGGTGCACGCGACAGAAATAGGTGAAGGTGCCGACCTTCGTCATCTTCTGATGCGCGGACTTCCCGGCAGGGATCATGACATCCCAATCACCGTTCTTGGCCGTAGCGGTATGATCGACGAAATCGTTGTTCACCCACTCGACTGTTTCGCCCGCTTTGACGGTGATGTCGGCAGGCGAGAACGCGAGGTCGGCGATCGTAACCCGCACCGCCGCCCCCGCCATTCCGACACCGCAGCCTGCGAGGAGCGCGAGCAGCCCGAACGCTGTGCTTCGCCATTGCGTTCGCATCACAAGCCCCGTCACTTCAACGTGCTCGCCAGATGCTCGGCGTGCTTCAGATGGCCTTCGAAAATCTTGAGGCCGGTCTGCAGCAGCTTTTTCAGCTCTGCATTCGACGAGGACGGAATGAGCGTCGTTGACAGAGCATCGTCGACGGTCTTGTGAAAGGCGACCTCGTTATCGACATAGGCCTTGTCGAACGCCGCGCCTGAGAGCTTGGCAAGCTTGGCGCGCTCGGCATCGGCCTGCTTCGTCAATGCTTTGCTCGTGTCGTTGTCCTCGGGCGTGACGTGCAGCTTCTTGACCAGAGCAAGCGCCTTGTCATTCACGGCTTGGTGGTCGCGTACCATGTCGTTGGCGAATGCACGGACATGAGCATCTTTCGAAATTTTCAGCGCTTGCTTCGCGGCTTCGATGTCTATCGCACCGGCCGTGTACGCGATGTGAGCGATTTGCGGATCCGTCGGAGCATCGGCGGCGTTCACCGGCATTGTGGCGCCGGCCAACATGAAAGCGGCGGCCAAGCCAAGTGCATGACTGTGTAAGTGTATGCGGAGCATTTTTGATACCTCTTCGATTGCGAGCTACAACGGCTCATTGCGCTACCGAAGAGGTTAGATGCGATATCTTCCGCGAGGTTCCCGTTATGGGGTGGCCTTCTTCAAACGTTCGATCACAGCGTCGGTCACGCGATCGCAACGCGCGCCATCGAACGGAAAAACGCCGTCCATGAATGATCCGAAATAATCGGCAAGATCTTCTTTCAGCAAACGCCGCGCGCGATGCAGGCGAGTCTTCACCGTCTCGGGCTTAATGCCCAAAAGCTCGGCGGTTTCCTCGATGCTCATGTCCTCTATCGCTCTGGCGACCAGCACGGTGCGGAAATCCTCCGGCAGTTCATCGATTGCGTGCTCGATCAGGCTGATGAACTCTCGTTGGGCTGTCATGCTTTCGGGGTCCGCGGCGCGATTTCCGACGTATGGAAACGGAATGACTTGAGACTGCATCTTTTGCTGTAAACCTGTATTTTCCGTCGGCAGATCGACGCGCCGACGCCGTCTCTGCAGTGCTTCGTTGAAAACGATGCGCGTCAGCCAGGTCGAGAGGCTTGACTGACCGCGAAAGTCGGCAAGAGCCGAAAACGCGTGAAGGTAAGCCTCCTGCAACACGTCTTCCGCTTCACTGTCGTCACGGACGATGCTGCGTGCGACGCGGTAGAGCCGGCGGTTATGTGTGCGAATGATTGCGCGAATGGCCATCTCGTCTCCGGTGATGGCCTTGTGAATAAGATCGGCTTCAGCCGGTCTTGCCGCACTATTCAGCTGCGATTGAAGCATGCCTGCGATCCTTGCCGATAGGTCATAAGAGCATTTGATGCCTGCGCTGCGCAAAGGTTCCCGCGAAGCCGGAATCGAATGCTGTTCATTCCGTAACGGGGCATCTGGCTTACTCCGGGAGCCCCGCCTTACGCAGGCCCTCGGCAAATATGGACAGATCCTCAGGCCGCTGAATAGGAAGCCAATCCGTGAGGCTAGAGATGCGGAGCGCGGGATCGAGTTCCCGCAATTCAGCCATTGCGCGGCGGGCATCGTCCAAACGTCCGGCGAGTGCGCGGCTTGCGGCGACGATGCTTACGGCCAGGAGAAAAGTCGGTAAATTTTTGTAGGATTCCTCGGCACATGCGGATGCGGCGTCCAGTCGGCCGGCAAATAGAAGCGCTACCGCCATTCCAGCCTGCATTCGAAACAATTCAGGATCGACGGGGCTGAGGCGCATGGCGCGCTCGAAATGCTCGACTGCCTTTTCGGCTTCGCCGCGCCAGGTTCTCAAGAATCCGCCGAGGAACCAGGCAGACGCCAGATTGGGATTGAGAACGACGGCTCTGTCGAGCAGCGCGATGCCGCCGTCGATGTCGCCCGTAAAATGGGCCAAGGCGTGCCCGCCACGCGTGAGCGCGATAGCGTCGTCCCGGCCCAGTTCGACGGCGCGGCGTGCCAACCGGGCGCCTTCCGCCGTTTCAGCGGCGCGATCCGTCGTCCAGCCATTGACCCGCCGCCAGAAGAGACACCAGGCAGCCAAAGCGTGCGCGGCGGCGTACTCGCTATCGAGTTCGATGCTTCTGTAGAGCAGGGGCAATGCCTGATCGATTGTGTCACGGCTGCCGCGATTGAGGTGCGCGAGGCCGCGCAAATAGCAATCATAAGCGCTCAGGCTGGCTGTTGGCTTGCGCTTTGCGCGTTCGATCTCGGCAAGTTCCACCTGCGGAGCAATCGCAGCGGCGACGCTCGTGGCGATCTGATCCTGCAATTCGAAGATGTCGTCCAGCTTGCCTTCGAAGCGTTCGGCCCACAGGTGCGCGCCGGTGTTAGCATTGATGAGCTGCCCTGTGATGCGCACGCGATCCGCGGACTTTCGGAGGCTGCCCTCCAGCACGTATCCGACACCGAGTTCCCGGGCGATCTGCTGGACGTCGATGTTTACCGTGTGGTCGCGGTACGTGAAGCTCGATGTGCGTGCGATGACGAACAGCCAGCGGACGCGCGATAATGCCGTGATGATGTCCTCGACGACACCGTCGGCGAAATAGGATTGCTCGGGGTCGCCGCTCAGGTTCTGAAACGGCAGGACGGCAATCGAAGGTTTGTCGGGCAGGGGAAGGCCCGGCCGAGAACGTTCTTCCCTTGCGACCGGTGTTGCTTGCGACGCGCCATCCGATAATGGCGGTTCTTTCACGTCGGCCACGAAGCGGAAGCCCTTGCGCGGAACCGTGCGAAGCAACTTCTGGTCTTCGCCGCTGTCGCCGATCGCTTTGCGAACGGCGTTGATGTGGCTGGTCAGCGTCGATTCCGAAACGATGCGACCGTTCCACACGGCGTCGAGCAGGTGGTTTTTGCTGACCACATGGTCGCGATTCTGCACGAGAAAGACCAGCAGATCGAAAACTTGCGGGCCGACCGGAACCGGCGTAGCGGCTCGCGTCAATTCCCGCCGCTCAAGGTCGAGGACGCAATCGTTAAAGGCGTATTTCACGTCTGCGCTCCACACCTCTTATTTCGGGTAATCGCTTGATTGCCGTAGAATGATTGCCTTTTCGCTATCGATCTCCGGGAGAGTTTGGACGAAAAAGCAAGGCAAATTGAAGAGAAACAGGAGGCTATCGCAAAGTCTCCGCGCCTTCTTTCGGGCACTCTCCGCCCATGAGCCGTTTACCAGATCGGCTGCTGAGAAAAGGAGCAATTATGAAAATCGTGGTTATAGGAGGCAGCGGCCTCATCGGGGCGAACCTCGTCCAGCGGCTTCGCCAGAGCGGTCATGAGGTCATTGCGGCATCGCCCCGTAACGGTGTCAACGCGCTGACGCGGGAAGGTCTGGCGGAAGCCCTCTTAGGCGCTCAGGTTGTCGTTGACGTGGCGAATTCGCCGTCATTCGAGGACAAGGCGGTGCTGGAATTTTTCGAGCGGTCCAGCCGCAACCTTCTGGCTGCGGAAGCGGCAGCAGGCGTCGGGCATCACGTCGCGTTGTCGGTCGTCGGAACGGAACGTCTTCCGGAATGCGGTTATTTCCGCGCCAAGCTGGCACAGGAAAAGCTCATCGAGGCCTCCAAGATTCCCTACACCATCCTGAAGGCGACCCAGTTCCACGAGTTTGTCGGCGGCATCGCTCAAGCGGGTGCAGACGGCGATTTGATCCGTTTGTCACCAGCTCTCCTGCAGCCGGTCGCTTCCGATGATGTCGCTGCCGCGTTGGCTGAGCTTGCCGTTGGCCGTCCAGTCAACGGCGTCGTTGAAATTGCCGGACCCGAGAAAATTCCGCTCGATGCTATCGCGCGCAAGTATCTCGCTGCCAAAGGAGATAAACGGCAGGTGATCGCGGACGTTCACGCGCGCTACTTCGGCGCAAAGCTCGACGACACGTCGCTGACGCCGATCGGTGATCACCGGTCGGGCGCAATTCGCTTCGAGGACTGGCTCAACACGTCAAGCGCTCAAGCCTGATCCGCTGGGTTTGCCCCTTTTGACATTTGCGAGGATCAATCATGCTGAAATCCGCATGTATCGGATTAGCCGTGGTGCTCGGCGTTGCAGCCATCGCCAATGGCACATTCATGCTGGTCGCTCCGGAGCGCTGGTATTTTGCCGTTCCCGGTGTGACGACGACCGGGTCCTTCAACCAGCATTTCGTGCGCGATATTGGGCTGATCTTTCTATTGATCGGCGGCGCGTTTCTCTTGGGAGCGGCGCGGCCGGATGTGCGGGTCATCTGTTGGGCGGCATCATCGATCTGGCTGACCGGTCATGCCCTCTTTCACTTTTGGGAGGTGGCCGTCGGCATCTGCTCGGCCTCCGTCATCCCACGCGACTTCCCGGCGGTGACCCTGCCTGCACTCTTGGGGCTTGCGATCACGGCTTGGGCGGTCGGCCAAACCTACGAGAGAGGCGTCGCACTCAGACGCATAGATCCATGAGTGGGGAAATTTTGCTCGATCCTCGACGAAAAGATGTGCCCGCCGCGTCCGAGGTTCGCGAACTCATCCAGCCAACCTCCGAACGGCGCCCGGCAAATGTGGAGATGGCGCGCGTTCTCAACACCGATCCGTTGCGCATTGTTTCCGATTCCAGCAGTGGCGCTATTGCGCATTGGAATCACGGCGCGCTCCATGACGTCGTGCAGCCGATGCAAGATCATGTCGTCATGACCTACATCGGTACTATGGAGCGCCTGGAGCGGCGCAGCGGCCGGACCGTTGCTTCCGGAATGGCGCGCGCCGGTGCGGTCACGATTATTCCGGCGGGCTCCAGTGCGCGCTGGGACATCGCCGGGTCCGTGGACGTGGTGCAACTCTATCTTCCGCAGGCAACGCTTGAGCGTATTGCAACGGAGGCCGGCAGAAGCACGCCGAATGAGCTCATCGAACGGACGGGCTATCTCGATCCCATCACGTCGCGCTTGCTGACGACGGC
>Ga0182744_1001535_pt1 | contig 19991 bp, 16 predicted proteins | sample eDN3rd30CKraftMG_FD_128525 | JGI IMG/M metagenome (GOLD analysis project Ga0182744, IMG submission 128525) | Enriched Miracle-Growth compost microbial communities from Emeryville, California, USA - eDNA 3rd pass 30_C Kraft MG (version 2) (version 2) ...
AACGGTACCTCGTTGTCAAAGACAATGAGATCTCCTCTTCGAAGCGCCCTGACGGCGGCGAGCGTCAGCGTTTCGACGCTGTCCCCAACCTCAATGAGGGTTATGGGCTGTGCGCCATTTTTCGAGGCTTCAGCATCCGACAGGAGTTGGACCAAGTCATCGTCAACAGGTGGGCGGGTCGCATTCTGCATCGCGAGGTTGGCAAACCGCTCCCAAAATCGTCTCTTCGCGGCGGACGTTTCCCCAAGGCGATCGCCTTTGCTTCGCCACGTCTTGGCCGCCTCCGCCCAGCGCCTGAACCCATTCGGCAGAAGCGCCTCGATCAGCGATCGGATCGCCTGTCCGAAAACCGGAGCGCCACCATCCGTCGATATCGCGACGACCAGCGGCGAGCGGTTGACGATGGCGCCAAACTGAAAATCGCAGAACGCAGGACGGTCGATGACGTTGACGGGGACGCCCGCGCTACGAGCAGCCGCGGCAAAAGCTTCTGCATCGGCGTCATCCGTACATGCTCCGATGGCTACCGCCGCACCGGCGAGATCTTCGACGCGCCAACTACGACGATGCAACGTCACCGATCCCGCTGGCGGCTCATGTGCAAGTTCGGTGAAGCCATCGGCAAAAGCGTCGGAATAGACATCGACGCGCGCTCCCGCTGCGGCGAGCAGTTCAACCTTCCACAGTGCCGGCTCGTCGCCTCCGGCAACGACCGCGCGCTTACAGGCGAGTTTGAAGAAAACCGGCAACGTCGCCAACGCGTGCATCCGGGGCGCCCGGACCTTGGAAACAGCGGACGGCCTTGCACTTGAATCGGATATCGGCATCAGAGCAATTTCGTTTTTTCTTCCCGGTGCCGCACTCGAGGGCGTGCTCGCCGGCGGCACCCAAGCCTCTCGTGCATGGACATTACACGTGAAAAAGCCGTCCGGCACCCTGGACGATCATCGCAGCCGAGGCCGAGCCTTAATGGTGGTTAAACCGGTAATCAGAGGCGCATAACAAGCTGCTTGTCCGATCCGCTGTCGCCTTTTGACAGCTCATAACCAACAGAACGACAGCGGCGGCCTTCCTGTCCCGGTAGGCTACGCGCCAGCATTCCGCTCACCCGATTTGAGATGCAGAGTGAGATACAGAGAATGCAACCCAAATCCACCTCGCGGACTTTAATATTTTGAAGTCAATCGCGATATAGCTGCTACGCGATATCGTGCATTGCGTGCCGTTTGGTTACACGCCAATGCTTTGCGCCTTCTTTCAACCCGAGGGAGTTCCATGTCCGCGACGACAATCGAGAAACGAAACTTTTGCAAAATTGCCGCATCGGTGCTGGCATTCAGCATGATGATTTCTTCGACGGTGCTTGCTGAGGAGCCGAGTGCCGTCACATTGCCCGGAGACGCCGCATATCCTGAAAGCATCGCCGCCGCGTCAGACGGAACGCTTTACGCCAGCAGCCTTGCTTCAGGTGGAATATTTCGCATCAAACCCGGTGCATCGAGTGCCGAACAGTGGATCAAACCGGGTGCTTTTAACACTCGATCGACATTCGGAGTTTTCGTCGATGAAAAAGCTGGGCTGCTCCTCGTCTGCTCAAACGATATTTCGACACTTGGGGTTCCCGGTCCGGGCAAGGTCAAAGGGAGCTTCGTCAAAGGCTTCGACCTCAAGTCTGGCGAAGGCAAGCTGAGCATCGCGCTTCCGAAAGCGGACAGCATTTGCAACGATTTCGCGATAGCGCCCGACGGTTCGATCTTCCTGACCAATTCGTCGTCGCCGCAAATCCTTCGTTTGAAGCCAGGCAGTTCGCAAATCGACGTCTGGCTGGAAAGCGCTGATTTCAATCAGCCCAAAGAAGGGGCCGGTTTGGACGGCATCGCCTTCGGCAGTGACGGCAATCTTTATGTGAACACGTATGCCAACGGAGAGTTTTTCCGTGTGGACGTAAAGGATGGCGCACCCGGAAAAATTACCAAGCTGAAGACGTCACGTCCGTTGAAATTCGCAGATGGATTGCGAACCGCAGACGGCGATCTGCAGTTCATTATGGCGGAAGGCGGCGGCAGCATCGATCACGTGACGATCAAAGGCGACGAAGCCACTATCGAGACCATCAAGGATGGCTTGGCTGGCCCAACCGCTATTGCGCGCGTTGGCGACTCCTATTGGACGACCGAGGGGCAGCTCTCCCACCTCTTCGATTCCAAGAGCGGACCGCCTCATCTGCCGTTTCGGCTCGTGCGCGTAACGGCTGGCCCGTAATCATCTTGTCGACAAGGAAGACGACGCAAGGAGTCGCAAATATGCAAACTCGGTTGTTTCGTAACTGCTGGTGCCGCGCCTTCATAGCGAGTGCGCTTTTGGCCATCCCCGCAGTATACGCTACTCCAGCAATGAGTGCTGAAAAGGACTGTCCGGAGACTGATGCTGGCATTTCGCTGCCCAAAGGATTTTGTGCAACGATCTTTGCGGACAAAATTGGCCATGCGCGCCATCTCGTCGTGGCGCCGGACGGTACCGTCTACGTCAACACCTGGAGCGGCGTTTATTACAACAACGACAAACCTCATGACGGTGGCTTTCTGGTTGCGCTTCAAGATACGACGAGCGACGGCAAGGCCGACGTTGCTACCCGTTTCGGTCCAACCTTTGCTCAAGGCGCTCATGGCGGTACCGGCATCGCGCTTTACAAGAACTGGCTCTATGCGGAGATCAACGATGAGATAGTCCGCTACGACCTGAAAGACGGCGTGCCGTCAGCAGCAGTAAAATCCGAGACGATTCTCAGCGGAATGCCGATTACCGGTGACCATCCGATGCATCCGTTTGCGATCGATGGCGAGGGCCACTTGTTTGTTTCGATGGGGTCGGCAACGAATACGTGCGAAGTCAAGAACCGCATGCCACATTCACCGGGCAACGAGCCATGCACCGAGGCTGAAACGCGGGCGGGCATCTGGCTCTATGACGCCAACAAGACGGGACAGGTGTTCTCGGCGAAAGAACGTTACGCCTACGGCATCAGGAACGCAGAAGGCCTCGACTTCGATGAGTCCGGCCGCTTCTACGCGACACAACACGGCCGCGATCAACTCCACGAAAATTGGCCGGAGCTTTACAGCGCGAAACAGGGCTTCGAGCTGCCTTCCGAAGAGGTCATGATCGTCAAGAAAGACGCCTGGTATGGCTGGCCCAAGTGCTATTACGATCCGACGCAAAAGAAGATGGTGCTCGCGCCCGAGTATGGCGGCGACGGCGGAAAGAAAATCGGAGAATGCGACAAAGCGGAGCTACCCGTCGCTGCCTATCCAGCGCACTGGGCCCCGAACGATCTCAAGATCTATAAGGGATCGCAGTTTCCGAAAGCCTACATCGGTGGGGCATTCATCGCCTTTCACGGCTCATGGAATAGAGCGCCTGCACCGCAGGCCGGATATAACGTCGTGTTCCAGCCGCTGGCCGACGGAAAGCCTTCAGCTCCGTATGTAATCTTCGCGGACGGCTTCGCCGGCGTGCATAAAGACCCGGGCCGCGCCGCGCATCGCCCCTCAGGCTTGGCGGTTGGACCCGACGGTGCACTCTATATTGCCGACGATGTCGCCGGACGTATCTGGCGGATTACGTTCGTCGGCGATCCTGCGACCGGAATCGAAGCCGCAGTGGCGCCCGCGCAAAAAGCCGAAGCATCTCCGGACGCGCTGCCTCCTGAAGGAGTTCATCCGGATGCTGGCCAGAGCAGCGCACAACTTCCAGTGCCGCCAGGATCATCGAGCGAACAAGTTACGCGCGGCATGAAGGTCTTCAACGGTGAAATCGCGGATGCGACTTGTGCCGGATGCCACGGTGCGAACGGCATAGGAACGCCAGTCGGTCCCAATCTCACCACCGGGACATGGGTCTGGGGTGACGGCAGCTTAGCGGCGCTTACCGCGACGATCAAAGATGGCGTGCCGGAACCGAAGCAGCATCCCGGAGCAATGCCGCCGATGGGAGGCATCACGTTATCAGACGAAAACCTCGCAGCAGTCGCAAGCTATGTCTGGGCGATCGGTCACAAGGAAAAACATTAAGCACAGTTTCAAAAATGCTCGGCGCTACACGAACCTGCAACGAATTCGATACGCCGGACGTTGTAGGGAAAGCGAGCGGAGCCGACCGCCTGTCCGCCTCAAATGGAAACAAGGAAAACCGTAAATGAGAAAATTCATTAGTGCGATTGCGGCGCTTGGAACAGCGGCGTCGATGATTGCGATCGCTCCGGCTGCCGAAGCGCGCTCCGGTCACCACTATCGCGGCGGTCATCATTACGGCCATCACTATCGCGGCCATCATGGCCGTTATCATCACGGTCGCGGATATTGGCATAATGGACGCTGGATCGCGCTCGGCGTTGGCGCCGCAATTGCCGCTGGTGCAGCCGCCGCAGCGTACGATCACTGCTACTGGCGACATGGCGAGCGCTATTGTGACTAGTGCTTGCAGCGAATCCGATGCGGGACGGATAGCCCCGGTTCTCGAAAGAGGCCGGGGCTTTTATTATTTGAGAAGCCAGCGATCAATGGAGGGACGTGCGCCCGGCGGCGCAATCGACGCAGCCTTTTTCAGCGCCGCCTTTCGTGCATCAAAATCCCGTCTAATGAGTTCGTTCAAAGCGTCGTCCGGAATGTCGTACGTGCCGCAATGCCTGCACTCCACGATCAAACCGTCGAAGTTGCCAGGCGTTGCGTTCAAGGCTTCAGCGCCGCAGATCGGGCAATTCATATCGTCACCATATCAAGGCCTACATTCCCGATATGTGGCGCAATCATTTTCGGCATTCAACTGCGGGCATTCATAAAATTCCAAAAGGTATTTGCGCCGGAAATCATCTGGTTGCGAGGTTATCACCAGCCTTCGTGCGCCACGAAGAAACCCGTGATCGCATTGCACGTTGAGTCCTTAGCTCAGCCGCTCATCAGGTTTCGCGTTCAATGGCTGATGCGCCCCCGTTCGGCGTCTTGGCATATGACTCGGCTGAGACGCCGTCGCGGCGGCTAAAATCTCTGCGCGTCGAGGGTCGGGCGACGGGAGTGAACTAGATGGCGAGTTCAGAGTCACGCTCTGTCCAATAGAGGTCAGCAAGTCTGTCGAGCAGCTGGCCCGGCAAAGGCCGCTTTACCAAATCTGTTTCCAAATAATTGCCAACGCAAATCAGCGCCGGTGCCATCTGCCGTCTATCGTGAAACTGCAGCATGGCCTCAGCATCCGATTCAACTCCGATGAGCGTGTCACGACAAATGCGGGACATCGCACCAGACCAAATCCATAACGCCATCCACGGATGCATCAAATCTCTCCTTTAAACAGACGCGTGACGCAGGAGTGCAAAAATAACGAAAACAAGATGCCGGGACCAAGCAAACGCAAGATCAGCAGTCCACTCCAAACCATCGCGGCAAAATATTAAGTAACGCAACCAACCAAAATGATCATCGATCATCGATCAGTTCAGCCAAAGCCTTCTCGTACATCACCTGAATGTGCACGCACGCTTGTTTGTTCCGACCCAAGACATAATGATGCACGTCTTCATCGCCCGGGTGACGGTAAATTGAACAGAATTTCGCTTTTCAGAACGGCGCTCAGCGTCAGGCGCACAATTGCGCGCAGCATTGTTTGCATAGAATTTTATTCGCATCGAGATTTACATCAGCGTACTGATCACACGAATCCGGAACTTAGCAGCTGTCGCGGCGTTATCGGCCCGTACACATACGCCGGTATGCACAGTAGAGGAGGTTTTGCAATGAATTGGGATCGCATCGAAGGTAACTGGAAGCAGTTCTCTGGCAAAGTGAAGGAGAAGTGGGGTCAGCTTACCGACGACGACCTTACGCGAATCAACGGCAATCGCGAGCAGCTCGAAGGCGTTCTCCAGCAACGCTATGGCTACGCGAAGGACAAAGCGAAGTCTGAAATCGATAGCTGGACAAACGGTCTCTAACCGACGCTATCCACATCGTTGATTGCGGAAAGGCCCTGAAGGGGCCTTTCTTTTTGTGGTCAAACGGGACAGTCCTCGCGTGTTGCGCCGCGAATCTTGCTAGCCATTGGTCAGTTGGGGGACAGACAATGGCAGGCAAATTTTTTGCGGAACTAATCACCAGCTCCGAGTTTGACGGGGCAAGTCAGCGGCTGGAAATTACCGTTTCCAATGGCATGGGCGGATCGCAGACTTTGAGCCTTGGATCCGATGCTCTTGCGGCTCTCGTGGAGATCGCATCCGATCTGGATAAATCCGCCTCGGGTTCACGCGAGCGGCTGACGAAAATTCCGAAGTGTTACGCCGTGGGACACGGACGTCACGAGCCATTCGTCATGCTTCGCTTTGAGGACGAACCGGCATATGGATTGAGCGCAACGCAAGCAGCCGATCTCGCCGAAGCACTCCTGGAAGAGGCTGAAACCGTCGCTGATACGCGATACGCGATGCGCCAGTAGGCATGCAATCTAAGACCCCTCTTCCTTTTTTGGGAGGTTGCTCGATCGGAATGGGTTTTGGTTGCGGCGGTTCGGAGGGCTCCGGCGGCAGCGGCGGAAGCTGTCCGGGTTCTTGCGTCGGATATGGCGTTCGCGGTGGCTCGTTCGTTCCATTGTCCATGAAGACCTAACGAAATCACATGGACATGGTTTCGTAAGCGATCAACCGCGTTGCACCATCACTGTGATCAGCATTAATTCCCTTCTCCGTGCCGGCATTCGGAAGCGATGCGCCCCGCGTGGAGCAGCTAGGCTGGAGCTTCCGCCGCTTGGATGCCCGCTGTTTGCATCGCTACGCAGCGACTTGCCGTCGGGCGGCTTCGATTAAAAATCGTCCACCTTCGCCGGCGCAGTCTGCTGTACGAACGTAACAAGCTGCGTGATTTCCAGCTTGCATGCACCGTTCAGTCCGCATGTATGCCGAATGGCATAGGCCTGATGGTCAGTGGCCGTTTCCATGCTCGCAAGCGCGCAACATCTGGCGCAGTATCGGTTGGTCGGATCGTGTATCGGTCCGGCAATCTCCTAGCTGGTGTAGCCCCGGCGGTGCCCCCGTCGGGGCTTTTTTCGCGCTGGTCACACAAAGCGAGAGTCGGATGCTCCCTCCGCTTCCGTAGGCGCGCGCATCAGGCCGGAAGCATCTTCCTCGCATTCCTCGACGACGTAACTATAGGGCCAGCTACCGCAATATTCGATTGCGGCTCGCCGGGCTTCTTCGCTGGTTGAAAAATACTTGGGCATCAGTTCGGAGCTTCCGCCAAAGCATCCCTCGACATCGCCGCGACAAGCGTCGCACCACACGCGCACACGAAATCTGCTCACGTTCAACCTCCCCGTTATCAGGTTGTCTTGCGAGTTCCGGTTGCTTCCCGTTCAACACACCTCCCCGTCGCCCCCGGGAAAACGGGGAGGTGCACGGAAAACGAATGCCAAGCATCGCCTTCCGTTTATCGGTCGCCTTCGCGAGCATCGTTGAACCCTCTCAAGTCAGTTTCCGATTGCGGCCGAGTTGCGACGCAACATGAAATCGTGATCGAGATTTCAATCGATTACGCCACCGCTTGCATCTTTGCGACGCATGCGGACGGAACCTGATCTCACTCTTGGCTGTTACCGACGTGTAGGAATTGTTGGAGCTGCGTCATGCGGAAGAAGGCGGTCATTCAAGTCTATGATGTGCTCAAGGCGGTTTGCGAGCTGGAAAAGGATCTGAAGAAGGGACAGTTCGGCGACATCAATCGCGGAGACTGCTCGGAGCATCTGAAGCAGGCACGGCACGAATTGCACCAAGTTCTCGACCAAGTTTATGCGTCGGACTTTCGTGCACACAAAGCTGCATAATTTCATCGAGCCGGAGGATCACTTGTGACTCAGAATAACGAGAGCATTGTTTCCGGCTGCCTTACGCGATTGGATAATTTAATTGCTTCAGTTGGGCGCTTACAGCGAGCACACGCGCTGCGGCTCAGCAATCCAAGTAGCGAGCGAGCGTTCCACGAAATTCGCCTCGCCAGGGCCGCCATCGAGACCGACTATCAGACGTTGAGATTCAAGCTGGCGCAAGTCCGCGATGAGCTTGGAGGCGACGAGCAAATGGCGAAGTCAGCGAGGCGGAAATTGCTTACCGAGCGTGTATTTCGTGATAGCGGTGCCGCACGGTAAATGACCTCGTGAAATATCGGCAAAACGTCGCGAATAAAGATCAAAAGATCGCGACTAAAGATTCTGCTTTCGTGTGAAACTTTTTCTCATTCGGACGAGTTGGGAAGCTAACTGCACTTCCTCCAATTCCAACTCCTCAAGGGCGCCGCGTAGGCGCCCTCATTTTTTGCAGAGATCTTGCGGCTGCCAGATGAACTGCTCGTTTCTCGCGACGATGCCAGTCAACCGATGCAGGATCGCGCCGTGACGGCTTTGGAGTTCGGAAAGATCTGCGGCCGTCTTGGCCTTCAATTCATCGGGCCAGGGTTTCGAGTTCACCGAGTAAATTTCGATCGAGAGCTCGTTGATGATTTCACTGTGCCAGAATATCGCATCTTCAATGGTGTGCGCGTCCAACGCGCGTTCACAGCACTTCTGGAGATGGCTTCGGTAATCCAGTCTATGCCTAGGGAATGCCTCATGCGAATGGCCAGACTGGTCGGCGTGACGTGCTCGCCATGAGGATTGCCTCGCGGCGAGAGCGCTCAGCAGGTCCCTAAGTTTCTTGGCGTTCTTCATCCATGCATGACTCTGACCCGGACCTAGACCTGGACCTGCCAACGAATGACCGGGTTTTAAAGGCTTGGGGTGGTTCTCAGATACCGACACTGGACGGTCTCCCTTAACGCCCAATAACGTCATGACGCGCAACTTGCCGGATTGGTTCCCTGCAAGCTTCCAAATCTTATGTGTTGCATAGACTTGCCGAGCGATCTTCGCTGAAGGGTCGCTCCACGCGCTCGCCCTCCCCCGGGCGCAGCGATAACTGGCGGGAGCTTCTCAGCCGGACTAGTGTTATCGTTATCAGCGCTTGGCTTGCATAGCCGCCGGCACCAACCGGAAAACGCTTCAATTCGTTTGCGCTTTTCCTGCTGGCGCGAGGCGAGTACGACGGCGCCCTTGAGTAATTCCGGTCGATAGACGCGTGATTAATACTACCATGCGACGAAACGATCCCAGCTATTCGCGCGCTTGCACGATAAATAGCCCGCACGCCATATTCCGTGGCGACGGGGCTGCGTGCTTGCTTTGCGGCCACCAAACAAAAAGCAACTTTTGACGTCGAACGACCTGGCGACCACAAGCCAAACGAGGGACGAATGCAGGACGCATCTTCCAGGGTGCCGCAAGGAAAGCCTCAAGGAAAAAAGAGCGCAAAAGTGCAGCAAGAACAAAAAAGCCCCGTCAAAGCCAACGCCCAGAACGGAACGCCGGCAACGGTTGCCAAACCCAGCTTCATTCGAAGTTGGCCCGGAATTGCGACTGCTGTGATGACGATTGCAGTTATCGCGGCCGCTTACTTCTATTGGCGGCATGCAACCCTCTATCCGTCGACGGATAACGCTTACGTGCAGGCCAACATCGTACAAATCGCGCCGCTAACATCGGGCCTCGTTACCGAAGTCGATGCCAAGGAATTTTCGCACGTCAAAGCCGGCGATGTGTTGGTTCAACTCGACCCTGCGCCGTTTGACGCCGCGGTGAAAGCCGCTGAAGCACGCTTGACGCTCGCGAAAGAACAGGCGACGGGCGCCGCTGCACAATCTCCTGCGGCAAAAGCCAATGTCGATCAGGCGCAGGCGGGCGTCGACCAGGCAAAGCTCGAACGCGATCACGCGACAATCAAGGCACCCGTCGATGGCCTCATCGGCAAAGTGCGCATCCGCCCCGGATCGATCGCGAAAGCCGGCATGAGCCTCTTTCCGCTGATCGACACGTCGCAATGGTGGGTCGATGCGAATTTCAAAGAAACCGATCTTGCGCGCATCGAGCCAGGGCAAAAGGCGACCATAGCTATCGACCTTTTTCCCTCGCGTGAATTCGAAGGTGAAGTTCAGTCTGTCAGCCCGGCAAGCGGTTCGTCCTTTTCCTTGTTGCCGTCCGAGAATGCCACCGGAAGCTGGGTGAAGACGACGCAACGTTTTCCGGTACGCGTTTCGCTAACCTTGAAACCCGACGATCCGGAGTTGCGCATTGGTGCTTCGGCGACGGTCACCGTCGATACCACAAGCAAGGATGTGGGCAGTGGCGTCCAGTGACCCCGCCTCTGAAACAACTGCAAGCAAAGTTCTAACCGCGACGGCCGTGCTTCTGGCCGTCTTGATGGTCATTCTCGACATGACCGTCGTCAACGTCGCGTTGCCCCACATGATGGGCGCACTTGGCGCGACACCCGATCAGGTCACTTGGATTCTCACATCCTATATCGTCGCGGAGGCTGTCGTCATTCCGACGAGCGGCTTCCTTGCCGGACGGTTCGGGCGCAAGCGGGTCATCCTGGTCAGCGTAGCGGGATTCGTAGTTGCGTCCATGCTCTGCGGACAGGCCGAAACCCTGGCGCAGATGGTTATCTTTCGCCTCCTGCAGGGTGCGTTCGGCGCGAGCGTCGTTCCTCTTTCGCAAGCCATCATGGTCGATACCTTCGAGGCGAAGAACCGCGGCAAAGCGATGGCCATCTGGGGCATCGGCATACTCCTCGGCCCGATCATGGGGCCGACTGTCGGCGGTTTCATCACGGACCATCTTGGCTGGCGGTGGGTGTTTTACATCAACTTGCCAATCGGCATCATCAATCTGGCGCTGATCATGGCCTACCTCAAGCAGACGCCGCGCATGGCGGCCGTCGCAGATTGGATCGGCGCGCTATTGCTCGCCATCGGCGTCGGCAGCCTTCAGATGCTACTTGACCGAGGCAATGGCGACGGGTGGCTGGAGTCGAACTTCATCATCGCGCTGATCATCACGTCTCTGGCCTGTCTCATCGCCTTCACGATCCGCAGCTTCCGGCGGCCCGACGCCATTTTGCGCCTTGACCTATTAAAAGACCACAATCTCGCGACCGCCACGTTCATGATCATGGCATTCGGCGTCGGGATGCTCAGCACCATTGCTCTGCAGCCGCTCTTTCTCGAACATTTGCTTGGGTATCCCGCGAGTACGGCTGGATTGGTCATGGCTCCGCGCGGCATCGCCGTGGCGATGGGCATGGTGTTCGTTGCGACGACGATCAACCGTTTTGAGCCCCGTTGGCTGGTTTTGATCGGACTGACGCTTGCCGCCGCCGGAACCTACGCGACGACCTGGTATAATCTTGACGTGGACGTCTTCTGGATTATTGCGCCCGGTATTGTGCAAGGGCTCGGCATGGGCATGATCTTCGTTCCCCTGTCGACGCTCGCTTATCAAACCCTTCCTCGCGAGGCATCGGATCAGGCCGCCGGTATTTTCAATCTGGCGCGCACGATCGGTGGATCCATCGGCATTGCGATAGCTGCAACGGTTCTGACCCGTGATAGTCACGCCAACTGGCAAAGCCTCGGTGCGGGCATCAATCCTTATAATCCTGCCCTTCAGTCCTGGCTCGATTCCACCGGGCTCAGTCTGTCGGACCCGCATGCACCGCAAATTCTCGGGCTCGAACTCATGCGCCAGTCGACCATGATCGGCTTCATCGAGGCATTCGGGTTCGTTACTTTGAGCTTCTTGGTGCTCATTCCGCTCGTACTGCTGCTGCGGCCTCAATCCGCCGATGCCGACGGCGCCGCTCGCTCGCCGTTCTAAGGTCTGCGGGGCTAGCACTTATGACGCTCTCAATCGCTCGCGCGAGCGTGTCCTCAGCGGCGCCCGCATCGCGGATCGAGCGCGCTGAATGAGAAGAATGGTCGGTCTGTCGATCAAGCGCGTGAACACCCATCCAGCGAAGAGGCTCATCGCCACGAAGACGGCGAAGAGAATGATCATCGCTAACGTGTCTCCACGTGCTGTTAGATAGATCGGTACGAACAGCGTGTAGAGCAGTGGCACGTGGACAAGATACAAGCCGAAGGAAATATCGCCAAGAAAGCGCGCCGATTGCGTGCTCAGTATGTGCTTCATCTTTGAAGACACCAGCACAGCGTACACGACAGCCGCTGCAGCTGCCACGTGCCAGAGTTGATGTGGTTCGCCAAGCGCCAACATGCGCGGCAGAGAGACTGTGAGACCAAGCCTGGCGCCGTACCCTTCCATCATCGCGCCGAAAATGATGCTGAACGTCAACGCCGGCCAAGCCCAACGCGCGGATAATCGATCGAGGACGTAGGCTTCCCGTATGAGCGCGCCAATCGCAAATGCTGCAAGTTCCGGCTTTCTCAAAGCAATAACACTCGCTAGCGTCGCAATCACGAGCGCTCGAACGCGGTGCTGGGCGGCTACGAAGCCATAGAGCAAGTAGATCGCAAGCGATCCCAGAAGTTCGATCTTCATCGTCCAAAGGACATTATTGAATTTGGAACTGCCGTGGACGAAGACGCCGATCAGTGCATCCTTCGCCGCCCAATAGATGTTGGGCTCACCGCCGTCATAAACCCAGTTGAGCCATTCATGATTTTCGACGGACTTCAGTGCTGCGACCGTGTGTGGCGATAGCGCGAGCAAAGCCCACCCGAACAGCGTGCCCGCCAGAACAGGTAACGCGAGGCGCACGTATCGCGCGCACAGATTGAACCAAACCGGCAGACGCCGCGCCGCCGCGGAATTGGCGATGACAAATCCACTCAGAACGAAGAACACAGATACCGCGAAGCCGCCGTTGTAGAGGACGGCCAGAGGTGTATCCGTTCCCCGCCACGAATGATCGGTCTGCTCGGGGAGAAGGCTCGGCACGTACGCCGAAAAAAAATGGAAGAGCACAACGGTCAAAGCCGCTACGCCCCTCAGTCCATCGAGGCTTTCAAAACGCTCAGGTTTAGGGGGCGCGGTCATAGCGGTGTCTCCGTCCCGACGCATCGAACAGAAGGAACGGCGCGCGCCGCTCGGATCAAACAGCAGCGCACTCGCTATCCGGGACCTTGTTCAGAGCCACACCGATAAGGCGCTGAGCCACGAGATCCGATTGGGTGATGGCGCGCTCCAGGTCGTGGATTGACGTCTTTCCCCACTCAACCGCGAATACAAAGCCGTCGATCAGTGGGGCGAGCGCCTGAACCTCGGAGCACTTGGTTGCCTGCGGCAAATCCACAATTACGTAATCGAACTCATTGGATGCTGCCTTGAGATGGTTCGCCATTGTCTGCGTGCCGAGGACCTCGACCGGGTGGCTCTTAATTGCCTCCGACGGCTCGCCAAGAAACGTGAACGTCTCATCCCAATTTTTTGCACATTGGCTAAATTCCGCCCGCTGATCGACGAGGTCCGATAAACCTTGGCTTTGTTCCCCCAGGAAAGAAGACAATTTTCTATTTCTCAGATTTGCGTCGATGAGAAGCGTCTTGCGCCCCGACCTTGCAGCAAGCAACGCAAGATTGAAGGCCAGAGTGGTCTTTCCTTCTCCAGCCCGTGCCGACGTGATGCCAATGACGCATGATTTTTCGCGACAGTATTGATCGATGGCAATCTTCGACTCACGGACAGCTTCGTCTGCGGGTGAAAATCTGATCTTCCCTTTGACGGCCTGATCGATGAGCTGCAGCGGTGTCTGCGACCGGCGCAGGCCACTGAGAAGATTGCGCGGAAGACTAGGCACAGCGCCGAGCGTTCTGACACCAAGCTCCGTGGCGAGTTGCTGCGACGAACGCACGAGGCCCTGCAAATACTCCCCGCCGATTGCGCCCATCGCACCTAAGCCGCCGCCACCAACGACAGCGAGTATCAAGACCAATGGCACCTTTGGCGAGCTGCCATCTGTTGGTGCCGTCGCCTCTGTCAAGATTCTCGCTTCCGTCGCCGGAACGGATTGCTCTTGCAATTGCAGCGCCTGGTTGAACCGATTGACGGCGTTTTGGTAAGTGGCTTTGGCAGTATCGGCCTTACCCTGCAAATCTCTCAGGTCGTCTAGCGTATTTCTTTCCTCGGCAACGCGTTGGGTGAGTGTGGACGCACTTTTATCGCGAGCGGCCAAGTCGTTGGCAGATGTGTTACCGCCGTTCACGCCGTTCTGTTGCGTTGGGAGCTGTTGCGTGCGATCCACCGCGAGTTTTTGTGTGGCTGTCTGTAACTCCAATTCGCTTTCCAGCTTGCCGTCTTCGCCGAATTTTAATGGATGCTGAGCTTGAAAATCGTCGAGCTTCTTTTTGGCAACACCGGCTTCCGTGTGTAGTTCGGCGATGCGCGTTCGCATCCAATCGTTTGAACGCTGAAGCGTCTCTTGCTTGGCGTTCAACTGATCATCGATGTATCCCTCAGCGACGGCATTGGCGACTTGCGCCGCCGTTTCCGGACTACGAGACCGAAAAGTGACCTCCGTCACATAGCTGCGGCCGATGCGCTCGACTTTCAAGTTTTGGCGAAAGTGCGCGAGTGCTGCCTGGCGCTTCCGATCCTGCTCGTCCATAGGTGGCGGCGGCTCACTCTTGATGAGAAAGCGATGCAGCAGCCCGCTAATCCAAGCGCGAAGTCCGGTGCGAACGCCCGAGAACTCCGGATCTTTCCAGAGCGTCAGCTTATCAATCACCGAGAGTGCCAATTTTTCCGAACGGATGGCTTCGAGTTGCGTCTCGACGACCGCCATATCGACGTTCGAGTCCGGCGTATACTCATTCGGTTGGGGCGGACTGCGCTTTGTGTCCGTCGCAACAACGGCCGTCGCTTGGTAGGACAGCGGCGTTATTGCAAGATATGCAATCGCGAATCCGAGACAGGCGATCACAGCCCAAATAATTGTAGACCGCCGCCATAGGATAACCTTCCAAAGCAATTGGAGAGTCCATTGCGGCGGCGGATCAAATTCCTCGCCTCGGCGATACGCTGCGTTCTGCACGACGTGAAGCATTTCACCCCCTTTGAGGACGGCGTCGTTCGCCAAATCCGGTCGCAAGCCCCACTGCAGAAATCGATCGACCGATCTCAAAAACCGATTTCAAAATTCGAGACTTTTGCTGCGACGCACCAGTGCGCAACCCAGATCGACAGGATGCGTTCCGTGCTGCGACGATTTTCGCTAGAGGCCTGATATTCCCGGTGGAACAGAAGGAGAGCCGCATAGTTGAGGAAACGAACTGGTGTCCATCGATCGCCGTAAATCTTCGCGATTATGTGCTTTGCACAATGGATTTTACCTAATTGTCATGCTGTTTCACTGACGCGAGGTTTTGCACGAGATGAGACAATTCTTGATCATCGCCATGACCATTGCCGGCATCTTCTTGTCTCGCTCCGATCTCGCGTATGGCGCCGAATACAAAATCGAAGTTGGCGATAAGATCGCGTTCAACGTGGCGGCGATGCCGCAATTGAAAACGCAGTCCACCGTAGGCCTCGACGGGATGATTACTTTGCCGCTAGTGGGTCAAATCAAAGCGGCGGATTTGACGACAGACGCTCTCTTGCAATCCGTGCGCGAAAAAATTTCGTCGAAGGTTTTTCGCCGCAAAGCCGATGACGGGCGCGACATTCCCACCATGTTCAGTCCGGACGAAGTCAGCGTGTCGATCGCCGAGTATCGTCCGATCTATGTCAACGGCGACGTGTCGCAGCCCGGAGAAAAGAGCTTTCGCCCCGGCATGACCGTGCGCCAAGCCATTGCCGTTGCCGGCGGCTACGACGTCATGCGGTTTCGCGCACAGAATCCGCTTCTCGATGAAGCCGATTTCCGAGGCGAGTATAATACGCAATGGACGAAGTATGTTGAGCAACAGGCGACCATTTTGCGCTTGAAGGCGGTGCTTGACCATAAGGCCGAGTTCGACCGCAAGGCGATGGACGACACACCCATCCCAGATTCCGTCTTCAACCAGATCGTCACTGTTGCCGATAATCAGCTGCAAACCAGCAATGCTCTATATGAAAAGCAGAAAGCCTATTTGCAGTCGGCATTCAAAACCGCAAGCGATCGGGTCGCGGCACTAACCCAGCAGGAACAGAAAGAAAAAGAAGGCGCCGACTTCGATACCACTGAAGTCGCCCGAGTCCAGGCGCTGTACGATAGCAAAACCGTGCCGATCACCCGTTTATTGGATGCCAAGCGCGCCATTCTGATCTCCGCGACGCGTTATCTCCAGACCATCGCTCAGCGCGGCCAGTCCGAACGAGACCGTGACGAATTGAAATCCAAGCTGGACAAGCTCGACGATGAGCGCCGGCGAGATGCGTTGGCGCAACTGCAAACCGCCGAAGTCCAGTTGGCGACCGTGCGTTCGCGATTGCAGGCGCTTGGCGATAAGTTGCTCTATACCGGTCTGGTCCGATCGCAACTCGTCCGTGGAACCGGCGCCGCGCCGAGCATCGTGATCTACCGCCACAACAGTGATAAGCGTCAAACCATTGAAGCCGACCAAAGCGCCGAACTCATGCCCGGCGACGTCGTTGACGTGGCGCTGCAAAAAATTCCGGAGCCGGGAAGTGCCACTGGCAAAACGCCTTCCCAAGAGGGAAGCAATTAGCTTTGGGCAAATACTAAGCTGACGCGCTCCTACGCCGTTGTGCCGGATTTGGGTGGCAGCAACAGCAACGCCCGGAGCTGCATTCCCGCGATCTCGCGCACTTGCGGAAGAAACGCGGTCGTGACGATTCCGGAAATGAACGATGCGAACGTTACGCCTGCCGCGGCTCCGATGGCTCCCCATTTCGGGATGAGCATTAGACTTGTCGGTACGAGTACCGCCAATCCTACGAGCGCGGCGATCAAATGCAGATGCGTGGCATTCGATATGTTGATCACTTGTGCACGCGCCGTCGCTGAGAATGTAAATACTGTGTTCAGCGACATGGCGATCAATACAGTGCTGACACCCTGATACTTTACGCTCAGCATCGGCTCGACGTACGGCGCGATCACGATGATGCACGCTGTTGCCAGATAACCCAACAGCGAGAAAAGCCAGAACATCCATCCGACGTTCTTGAGAAACGCGGATTTATCGCGTTCGTGCAAAGCGACAAGGTTGGGATACAGCGAGGTTGCTGCGGCCCAGGGCAGAAGTCCCAAAAACTGAATTCCTGAGAATGCTAGGGCATAGCGTCCGACCTCATCGAATGTCCCGATGCCGGCCAGCAGTAGATGATTAATGCGAAAGAAAAGCATGACGACAACGGCTGACGCCATCGCCGGCAGGCACTGGCGAGCCAAAAACATCATCCGGCGGCGATCGACACACCAATGCGAAACATGATGGCCTGATGCGCGATACGTTGCGATCAATGCAGCGCCAAGGACCACAGCCTCAACCGCTGTCGCTGCGCCGATATAGCTGATCGGCGCATGCCACACGCATAAAGCTATTTTGATCGCGGCGGAGATCAGCAACGCCAGGCTACGAGCAAAGACGATCGGCAGCGGCTTCATTTCAGCCTTGAAGGCCGCTTCGATCACAAGAATGGCGTTCGGAAAATTAGCGAGGGTCATCAGCAGCGCCAGCCGATGCAGCACCTCATCGCCAGGATTGGCGATTGCGATATATCCGAGCGGCAGTAGCGACGCGACGATGCTTGCGCCGAATAGCATCAGTGCCGCACTCCCGAGGATTTCGGCGCGTTCCAGCGGCTTGCGTACCAGCTCGCGCATGAGGATTGGCTCGGCACCGAGCGCAAGGAACGGCGCAACCATCTGCACCGCGGTTTGCACGTAGCTCCATTTGCCGAAATCCGCCGGTCCGTAGTTCTTCACCAACGCGGCGAGAACAACGACATTCAGAATAACGCCTAGGATGCGATCGCAAAGCAGAAGAAACGTCGAGCTTATGACGTCCTTCTTAGCTTTGTAGAACGTCGCAGGCCGGGTAAGCGCCGAGCGAATGACCGTCATTTCTTGGTCTGCCCGGCCCCGAGCGCCATTTTGGCAATTTCGACTGCGGTTCGGCGCAGCGACCATAGCGACAAGAGCGCGTGCCGCTCGATCTCAGTCGATGCTCGCCTCGTCAGCGATCCTTCCGCCCACAAGCCTGCCCGGTCGCGAGTCCCATAAATGAGCGCGCTTGCGGCTTGGCTCATCGTATAGATCGGTGCAATTTCCTCGGTCTCGCTGTGTCCCGCGTCGACAGCATGTTTCACGGTGCCATAACATAATGCTTCTGCGGACGATGGCGACAGCACGAGGCGCTTGAGGCTGCGGAGGCTCGACGCACGCAGCTCTTCCATAAGTTCAACGGCGTCGAACGACGCGGCCCTGTGCCCGGACGTCAAATCCTCGACGAAGGCCATGATTCCGCGCTGTTGCGTGTTCAGCCCCCACTGCAAAAGGGCTTCGTTCTTTTCGGCCGCGAGCTGGGCCGACACCCTGCCGTTCTTCGGATCAACTGTGTAGCCAACAACGGTCCCGTGATCCGCTGAGCAAAATGTTTCGAGGAGAGAGGCATTCAGCCAGCGCTTAAAGGGCGCAAACGTTTCGACACGGTCAGCAATGCACGGCGCGCTTCCGGCAAGTCCGAAATAGAGGCCCGACATCGCGTCCGCCGCCGTTTGCATTTCGGCATCGTTGTCGATCGCTCGCATTAAGTGCAGCTGAAGATTGCCATGCCAGCCGATATCGACAAGCATCGGCGCGGTGGTTGGCTCGTTGAAACCTTCCTGAACCAGATAGTTTCTCAGAGCCTCCTTATGTTGACCAGCTTCGGCAAGGATTCGCGGCCGGCAGGCTTCGAGAAGGTATCGGGTTGTAAGAGCGGCTTGCGCGTCCGGGCTCGTGCGCCCACGCGCTTCGGCCTCAACATCAAAGCCGAGAAGCGCGCTCATCGCAGCAAGGTCCGCGCTCTCTTTCCTCTCCAAAATGCGCGTAATCAGATTGTCGGGATCAGAAGCAAGGCTTGGCAAAAAGAGAGCCTTACGCGACGCCATCAGATAACGGCATTCGATTGGCCATTGCAGCCATTTCGCCAGCACCTCGGCGATGCGCTGTAGAATCTGTCCATCTCGCGCCAAGTAATAGAGTGTGCTGTTACCCTTTTGGCGTGCCTTGATCAGAGTCCAAAGAACAAAGCCCGTCAGGAGCGGTCCTGCGACGTTGGCTGATGTTTCCCAGATCGTTTGCAGATGTGCATCGGAAAGATTTTCGCGGAGTCGCGCCGTACGCGCGCATCCGGCGATTGCCGACTTAATGACGACTGATCCCGATTTAGCTGCGTAGAGGTCTTTTTCATATCGCGATGGTGCGCCGTCCATGAAAAGCGCCGCTTCAATACCGAGTTGTCGCGGCTTGAGCACATCGCTCAAGGCATTGTCGCCGATGTGCATGATCTCAGGACATTGGGTGCCGAGACGTTCTGCAACGATACCAAAAAGGCGACCTTCGCGCTTCGTCGCATCGTGGGTTGAAGAACAGAAAAGCTCCTCGTCGGAGCAATCGATCCCACATCGACTCAGCATATGGCGCAAAATGGTGGCGCTGAAATAGGTATCCGACAGCAGGATCGTCTGAGGTGTCTGCGAACGATGCGCACGCAAACGCTCAACAGCCTGACCAATCGGACGGAGGGAGCGAATCTCGGAATTCAGCTCTAAAATCTTGGCGAGATGTTCCTGCTCCGGAGTCCAGCCGCACTCTAATGCGATGTCTGCGTAAATGTTGTCGAGTGTCGCCTCGTTTTTACCACGGCGCACCGCGCAACGGCGCTCCGCCCCAACGCGGATAGCCTGCCATTCGGCTTCGCTTCCATCAAACAGGCCGCGTTCCTTAAGCTCGCGTCCGACCGCCAAGAACAAGTCCGTTGGCTGAAACCAAACCCGCGTGATCAGCGTGTCGAATACATCGAAGGACGACACACGGCACGCGGCGAACGGTGGCCGATCTGCAAACCCCCGGGCGCGCGCGTGTCGCGATCTTTGCCTGAACGCTTCGAGGCTCAAAGTTCGTTGTCCAATCA
>Ga0182744_1001537_pt1 | contig 19968 bp, 18 predicted proteins | sample eDN3rd30CKraftMG_FD_128525 | JGI IMG/M metagenome (GOLD analysis project Ga0182744, IMG submission 128525) | Enriched Miracle-Growth compost microbial communities from Emeryville, California, USA - eDNA 3rd pass 30_C Kraft MG (version 2) (version 2) ...
AAACCCCGGCCGAGCGCCTGAACGCCCCGGAGGAAGCCCCGCTTTCCAGCCTCACCGGCCCGCTGGAGCCAGCAGCCCTCGATGCGCCGCTGCCCGAGCCCAAAATGATCGAAACCGCCGCCGTCGAGCCGGAAGCCGCGCCCGAGCCGGCGCCGGAAGCCCCTCCTGCTCCCAGGGTGACGCTGGAAGCTCCGCCGGCCGACCCGCTGGAGGACGCGCCGCCGCCGAGCCCGCCGACGCCCGAACCCAAACCCCTGCAATTCATCGCCGCCCCCGACGACCCCGGCCCCGAACCCATGCCCGACGCGCCGAAACGCAAGGGCTGGTTCCAGTCCTGATTCCGATCCTAATTTCGTCCTTATTTTAGGAACGCGCCTGGTTTCGATCCCTCGTTCTGGCCGTTCCTGAATTTAAGAGGCATCCAAAGGGATTTGCCGAAGGACATGCGAAGTCGCGCGCGCGGCGGGTTGCAATGCCGTCCTCAAATGGCTATGGAGACGCCGTTCCACTCCACGCCGCGCTTCGCAGGCTGACGTCCCCCTGAGGGCGAAGCCCTCCGAAGCGTTCGCGAAGGAGGGCCGCAATAGCTCAGTTGGTAGAGCACGTCATTCGTAATGACGGGGTCGGGGGTTCGAATCCCTCTTGCGGCACCATCCTGCTTCGCGCTGCGCGCTTCGCAGGATTTCATCCCCCTTAACTCGAAGCAGGATGCCCTCCGAAGCTTTAGCGAAGGAGGGCTGCCCCTCCCGCTCCGCGCTTCGCAGGACTTACGTCCCAACTCAATTCGAAGCAGGATGCCCTTCGTAGCTTTAGCGAAGAAGGGCTGCCGCAACACCTACCTGCGCCCTGCGCAACGTACCGGAGACATGGGTAACACCCTCGGGCAAAGAAGGGCCGGGACAATGCATTACGTCTACCTCATCGAAAGCCTGTCCGCGCAAGGCCAGCGATACGTTGGCGTGACGGGCGACCTGCAACAACGCCTGCAAGACCATAACGCCGGGAAGTCACCCCACACGTCAAAGTTCGTACCCTGGAAATTGACGACCTGCATTGCTTTCGGCGACCGAACGAAGGTCACGGCGTTCGAGCACTACCTCAAATCCGGTTCAGGTCACGCCTTCGCCAACAAGCGACTCTGGTAGCCCTGAGTTGGTCGCGCATCAAAAAAACCGAGGCGGATGCGCCGCCTCGGCTTGCGATGGGCGAGACAGGCGCGGCCCACCCGCGCCTCACCTCCGATGGTAACCCCGGTGCGCATGATACCGCCGCGGCGTGGTGGCGCGCTTCACCCCGCGCGTGATGGCCGGCCCGGCCACATAACCGCCGACCCCGCCGACAGCGGCCCCGGCCGGCCCACCGACGATGGCGCCGCCGACAGCCCCGATCGCCCCGTCCCGCAGCCGCTCCTGCGCCTGCGCCTGCCCGACGAAACACGCGCCCGCGAGGACAAGAAGAAACATGGTCTTTTTCATGGGAACGTCCTTTGCAACAATGAACCGCCGGTCAATCGATGATCCGGTGAAACGCCCATGGGTATCGCAGCGAAGCGGCTAGAAGCTGGAGTCCGTGAACGGTTACAGGGAAAAGCCGTCTGGACGGGAAACGTTCCAGGTGGAAGAGCGCAAATCAAGACGCGGCACACCCGTACCGCGAAATTTACAAAGCGCTGACTCGCACACGCTTCGGCTTGGGCGCAGCGGCCTTCTGAGCGCGGATGCGCTCCAGCAGCACACTGGCCGGCTCGTCGCGCTCGTCCTGCGGCACCAACTCGCCACGAAACGCTTTGGCGAGGATGGCGGATTCCAGCCGGTCGAGCAGCGCGCGGGCGCGCGCCGCTTCAGCTTCGAGGCGGCCGGCACGAGCGAAGGCAAGTGTAAGCAATCGGTTCATTTCGGTTTGTTCACCTACAGGTGGCAATGGGATGCCGAGCGATTTTAGTTTCGTTCCGTTGACGTTCGCCTGCCCCACTTGCTGACTTGCGACACGACCTACCCAAGTCCGTCCTATCGACGAATTGAGATAGCGCACCAGAAGATCAGGCACGATCCCTGAGCACCGTAATCGAATGAGATATGATGCAAAGGAGACGGGCCCAGGGTTTCCCCGAAACACGGCGCTCTTTCCAACAAGCTCAGAGCTGTTCGTCCTGTTGAACAAGACATCGCCAATTGAGAGTAGGAGGTCAGGAAACTCGCCGTGCTTTGACGGCAGATATTTCAAGCTTGTCCAGTCCAACTCGCCATTCTTGATATTGCCCATGCGAAGAACAGGCACACCGCCGGCATCGTCGGACGTCTTCGACGAGGTTCCATATTGGAGGGCGGCGATAACCTGATCGACAGAGACCCATCGCCATGATGTGGGAATTTCCAAATCCGGCTTCCAATTGACAGCGGCGGCAGGCTTTCTCCGCTTAGAGCCTGCGATCTTGACGACCGCGGCTTCGAGTTCGTCATCGGATTGGGTCGACTCGGCATTTATCGCCCGCCAATCGGCAGTCAGCATTCCAGTGAATGCAGCCATTGAGGCGGCTTGTCGCAACTTCTCTGCGAGCACCGGCACGCGATCCAATTCCGACCGCGCGCGGCCGATGCGGGCGGTCAGCGCATTTAGCTTGGCGACGATGCGGCGCTGTTCAGGAAGTGAAGGGAGCGGGAGAGGCAATTCGGCTAGTGTTCGTGAAGATAAATGCTTCACGGTGACAGAACTGGTCGCCTGGTTAATGAGCCGCAGATACCCAGGCAATAAGTATTCGAGAAAATAGGTATCGTAATGGTCCGGATGCACCGTGATCTTGCAAACTCGCTGATTCAACAAACCTCGTTCGGCCGACCAGCGCCGGACGTTGAAATCACCGTCCATTCCCACGAGGAGGCCACCTGGATCGATCCAATAACCCTCGGTGATGGGGCCGTTATAGAAAGTTTCGGTCTGACCGGTTGTGACATCGCGTATGCGGATGAGTGGTGCACCAGTCGAATTATTGAATCGTTCAGATTTCCAAGGGAAACCGTTGAGGATGACAGCAATTTCGCCAAGTGGCACACGCGGCCAGTTGCTGGCTTTCTCGATGAGAGGATCTTGGGAGTTGTCGACAAGTTCTACAACGTTTTCACCAAAGCTCACTGATTAACCTCCGCAGCCATTGGCTCTCGGATCCCCTCGTCTAGTTCCGCCACCAGCGCCGCGATCTCCTCCAGCGCCGTCTTCAGATGCCCCTCGATCGCAGCCGCGATGTCCTCGGGCGTCTCCAGCCCGTCCTCGGCCTCGGTGCTGGTGTCCTTGAGCCAGATGATATCGAGATTGTCGCCGCGCGCGGCGATGTCTTCTCGCGTAAAGCGGCGGAAGCGGCCGTCCTCGCCCTGATCCTTGCGCTTTGCGCCGCCCAATGGGTCATCGCCAAAAGCCTTGGCGAAATCATCAAGGTCAGACGCCTTGAACGAATTGGTCTTGCCATAGGACGGCGCGCCCGAACGCGCATCGTAAATCCACACCGCACGCGTTGCATCTTTTGCTGGGGCTTCCTCGTCGGCGCGCGTGAAGAACAGCACATTGGTTTTCACGCCCTGGGCATAAAAGATGCCGATCGGCAAGCGAAGGATGGTGTGCAGGTCGCACCAGTTCATCAGCCGTTGCCGCAGCGCCTTGCCGCGCGAATCGTCGAACAGAACATTGTCCGGCACAACCACGGCGGCACGGCCGCCGAGTTTCAGCGCGCGGATGCAATGCTCGACAAAGGGCAACTGATAGGATGACACGCGATCGGTGATGGTCAGGTCGTCGCGGGTCGGCGGCCCGCCGGCCGGGCCGAAGGGCGGATTGGTGAGGATCAGATCGGCGTTCTTGAACTGCGCACGCGATCCGGCAGGCGACAGCGTATCGGCAAGATCGAGATTGTCCGGGTCGATGGCATGCAGGTGCAGATTCATCAAGAGCAGGCGGAAGGTGTCGGGCACGTTCTCGATGCCGCGCAAGGCCTGTTGAAGCTGGAACGCCTGCTGCTTGGGAGAAAGCTCGAAATAGCCGTCACTCGCTTCCTTCATGAAGCTGTTGGCGGCGATCAGAAAACCGCCGGTGCCTGCCGCCGGGTCCTGGATGATCTCGCCGGGCTTCGGCTGCATCAGGCGGACCATCACATCGATAAGCGCACGCGGGGTGAAATACTGGCCGGCGCCACGCTTGGTTTCTTCGGCCATGCGCTGCAGCAGGCCTTCATAGGCATCGCCGAAGGCGTCTCGTTCCTCGGTGAACCAGTGCAGGCCATCGATCGCGTCGATCAGCTTGCGCAAGTTGGCCGGCTCGCGAACGATCGTCGTCGCGTTCTGGAAGATCGCAACCACCGAGCGATCCTTGACCTTCTCGCCGTCGCCGAGATCGATCAGCGCCTGCCTGTAGCGCTGGAGCACGTCGGTCTCGCTCGCCTCCTTGAGAGCGCCCCAGCGATACTGTTCGGGAATGCGGCTCTCGTCCTTCTGCTCCGAAGCCATTTTGAGGAACAGCAGATAGGTAAGCTCGGTGACATATTGCTGATAGGTCACGCCGTCCTTGCGCAGCAGAGCGCAGAGACGCCAGAGCTTGTTCACCAGATCGGTAGACGGATTCATCGTTGTTCTTTCATCACGCGGCTCTGCCGCCGCCCCAGATAGCGGCGTTCAGGTCCTTTAGCACGTCTTTCAGGCCGGAATTGAATTCGCGGTCGATCACTTCAAAGCCGCCGGCCTGGGCGAAGAGAGGATCGGACAGGATTTCCGGGTCACCGACCGGCTGCGCCCTCAGGACGCGACCAATGCGGGTCAGCCATTGCTTCTGCTTGGGCGTCCAGGGCCGGCTGGTCAACAGGCGTTGCACGCCGTTCTCGACGCGCGTCTCATAGGGAACCAGCGGATCGCCGAGCGCGGCTTGACGAACGAAGCCGATGATATGCGCCGCAATATCGGCATTGCGTGCGCTGCCATAGGCGCGGCGCAGGCTGGCCTCGGAGAAGCCCTCAGCATCGAGCAGGACGGCGAGTTCCTTCAATTCCCTGCGGGTCAACTCGCGCGGCCGCTGGGTAGCTGCGATGATAGCGGGCACCGTATTCATATTGGCGCGAACGAAGGCCTCGAAATGCTCGATATAGTCGCCGGGTGTAGCCTGGCCGCCAAAATTGTCCTCGACCGAGACAAGTTCATCCCCGTGCTCGGATATGTAAATGCCATCACGAGGACTATCCGTCCCGGCGCCGTCGAGGACGGCGGCGAGCGATGGATGCTGCTTGAACAGCGCAAGGGTTTCAACGGCCGGTGCGGCATTCAAGCGATCAGCCAAAGTATCGAGCGGCCCGAGCGCCGTTTCAAGCGTGTCGCGATGCGCCTGGCTGATGTGGCGTAAGCGCTGCCGCAGCTTGACGATGATCTGGTCGCGTACAAAGGCACGGTCATCGTCTGTCGCCGCCCGCTCAAGATCGCTGATCAGCGTGGCGAAGGTCAGCGCCGGATTGACGACCACCGGCCGCATGTCGGTGACCTCTTGCAGATTGGCATAGATGTCCACCGCATCGAAGATGCGGAAGTATTCCTTGCCGATCTCGTCACATCGGCGCGTGGCGCGGCCGATCATCTGGTCATAAAGAATGCGGCTGTTCACGCGGCGGACGAAGACAAGGTTGACGATTGCGGGAATGTCGATTCCGGTCGTCAGCAGATCGACGGTGACGACATATTTCGGTCGCGGGTCGTTCTTAAAGACCTTGATGCGGTCGAGCGGCCTGTCCACCGAGCCGGTGATCTTCTCGACGAGATCGTGAGGCTGCGGTCCGTATTCGTCGGTCAGGGCGCCGCGCAATTCCTCGACGAGGATGTCGGCATGATCGTCCCGCGCGGCGAACAGAAGAGTCTTGCCCGACTGGTCCGGCGGGCATTCGGCCGCGACCGCTTCCGCCACAGCCCGATTGAATGCGCGCGTGTAAACTTTCTTGTTGAACTCGGCGACTTCGAAATCGACCTGGTCATCAAGGCTGAAAAGATCGATTTGGCCGGTGCGCGGATCAACGATGTTGACCTCTTCGCCTCTGTCGAAGGTGATGCCTGTCTGGCTGAGGGCCGTCGTGATGCGGCGCGGCGGGCGGTGATCGATCAAATAGCCGTCGATCACGGCCTGGCGATAGCCATAGCGGAAGACCGGTGCGCCGAAGATTTCGCGGGTGTGCAGCGCAGGCGTCGCTGTCAGGGCGATCCTGGTGGCGTCGAAGTAGTCAAGGACGCGGCGATAGGCGGAGAGGTAATCGTCAAGATTGCGAAAACCGAGGTCTTCCTCGCGCAGTTCGGCATCGAGCGTGTAGCCACGATGGGCTTCGTCAACGATGATGAGGTCATAGGTTCCAGGCGTCGGCCGCTCGGCATCGGCAGCATCGAAGACGCGGCGGATCATGGCCTGCACGGTCGCGACCTGGACCCGGTCGGTGGCTTCCGGAAACTTGCGGGCAAGATCGGCAACCGGGAAGACCTGGTCGAACTTGAGAAAGCCGCTGGTGTCGGTCGTGCTCATCGCATCGAGCGTCTGCCGGCCAAGAGCATTCCGGTCCACCAGGAAGAGGATGCGGCGGAAGCGCTTGGCGCGCAGGAGTTCGTACATGAGCGCGATGGCGAGGCGGGTCTTGCCCGTGCCGGTCGCCATCGCGAGCAGGATGTGGTCCTGATTGCGGGCGATGGCCGCCTCGACGGCGAGAATTGCGTCGCGCTGATAGGGACGCAATCCCGTTACGCCGATCTCTCGCTCAGCGAGTTCCATCGCGTTTGGGCCGACCTGCTGCTCCAGCCGTTCCATCAGGTCGCGGGGCGAAAACCATTCGGCAAGCGCGTGGGGCGCGCCGTCGGTTCGCGCGTCCCAGAACCAGATGCCTGACTTGGTCGCAAGTTGTTTTACATAAGGCCGCCCGTTGGTGACGAACAGAAACGGCACACGGAATTGCTCGAGACCTTGCGACCAGGGGCTGTGGAGAGGCGTTTCCTCCGCCGTCAGGATGATGTCGCGCGCATAGCGCTTGGCCTGCCCCAAGCGGCCCGGAACGTCCCTGACGTTTCGCTTGGCTTCAATGACGCCGACGCACCGCCCTTCGACAAAGAGTGCGTAGTCTGCCGGGCCGCTTCGTGTCGGCCATTCGGCGATGGCGATGGCCTGTCCGGGCTGGGGCCGAACCCCAGCCGAGTGTCGCAGCGTGGCGCTGTCCACCATCCAGCCGGCGGCGCGAAGCTGGTCATCGATCAGGACGCGCGTCGTCGCCTCGTCCAGCTCAACCGTCTCGGCCTTTTGTTTGGCCAGATTGGCCAGAAGATCAAGCTGCTGAGGCGGCGCTGCTTCGGCGGCGGCCTGTGCGGCTTTCAACGCTACCTCGGTCTGTCGCAAGCCCGCCTCGGTGTCGGCTGCGTATTTCTCCCAGAATTCTCGTTCGCTTTTCTGGGCTTCGGCGGCCTCCATCGCCTTCAAGCGAGCGGCCTCAGCTTCCTGATAGGCGAGTAGCGCTTTGGCTTCGTTATCGGAACTCGTGCGAATGCGCACCCGCAACTCTTCAAGCTCGGCCTCCAGCGCCGCGCTTGCATCGATGGGTGCCGCAGGCGGCACGAATGGGCCAGCCTTGAAAGCAGGCGCGCCACCATAGCTCTGGTGGAACCAGATTGCGGCGGCCCTAGCAATCTTTAGCGCCGCAAGCGCTTGCGCCGTGGTGCCTGCGTTCTCATGAACCGCTGCATTTCCAAGTTGCTTGAGGTGAAAAAACAGGTCGGCAATTTCACGCGGCAGGATCGATTTGATTTTTAAATTACGGAGAACGTCATCGAAAGTAACCGCCTGGGAGGGCAGCAGGCCGTGCCGTGCCGCCACATCCTTCGCAATGAATTCGCTCAGCTGCCTGAGCTTGATGAGAGTAGATGGCGCGTCGTCGAAAAAATAGCGTTCAGCGAGCGCACCTAATCTGGCCAAGCGCTGATCTTGGACTGACAGAAAATCAAAGTTGCTGCGGACCCCCATGCGTTGAAATTACAGGCTTATTCAGCGAACTCAAGCTCTTGTTCCATCAGTGTAAAAAATTGCGATTTCGCCGAGGCCCCAGCTTAAGCCCCGCCCCTCACTCTCCGTCAGAAGGCGGCCGCGTATCCGCATAGAGCACGTGCGCCAGCAGCCTGTCCTTGATGATGCGGGGCGCGTTCGAGGCGTAGACCTCGCGTGGGCTCAGATAGGCGCTTGCCCTGCTGGCTCCGTCCGACCGCACGATATCGTGGCGCACGCGGAGCTCACGGTTTTCGGAGAGCGTCGCCGTCCAGATTTCCTCGATGTCGTCATGGACGATGCGCCCAAGTTCCTCGTCCATGGCCTGTCTCCACCCACGCTTTCTCCGCTGGTCTTTAGTGGAGGCGAAGCTTCCGGCCATTAACAAATGTTATGCTCGCGCTCAGTCGCTTGCCCGACGTGAAAAGGCCCGGCACGCATGCGCCGGGCCTTTTCCTCATTCTTATCCGACGCGATTACGGGCAGGGATGCCGCAAGCCGTCATAGCCGAGATAGGTGCCGCTGCGCGGATCGTAGGATTTGAAGCGCGACATGCAGTAGGCGACCGCATCGGACGTCGCCCGCTGCTGCGAGGCGATGGCGCCGCCGATGATGGCGCCCGTCGCCAGGCCGAGGCCCAGGCCCGCCGCGCCGCCGTAGCCGCGGCGATAGCCACCGTAGTAACGAGGCCCGCCGTAATAGCGGTGGCCGCGATAGACGGGCCGGCCGAAGTGACGGCCGCCCCTGCCCATATGGCCGCGGCGATATTGGACCTGCGTGACGGCATCGCTCATTGGCGTCGTCATCCCCGTCAGCCCCGGCGTCGGGCGGGCGGCCTGGGCCGAGGCCGGCGTCGAAGCCGCGAAGCCGAGGCCGGCAAGGGCCGTCGCGATCACGAGAAACTTATGCATGTAAACCTCCAAGGAGAGCCTGCCGCTCTCGCACATGTTGCGGACGTCCGATCGGCTGATCAGAAACTGTCCTGGTTGTAGGGGCACGTCACATCCGGCACCCACACGAGGCGGTTGCCCTGGCGCACCTGCTGGCGGCCGCCGTAGCAGCCGTTGACGGCCTGGAACGCATCCGGCCGGCCGCGCGGCACGTTGCGCGCATAGGCGGGATTACCGCCATAGGAGCGCGGCGCGGCGACGTACGTGTTCGGTCCGTTGAAGCCGCCCACGCGCTTGCCATGATGGCGATACGCGTGATGCGGCTGCGTGGCTTGATAGGCCTGGTAATGATGGTGGCGTTTCGATTTTGCCAGCGCCGGCGCCGCACCGAGCAGCCCCAGAGAAGCGACCAGCGATACCCCGATAAGGGATGATTTGAGCATGGCGAACTCCATGTTGATGTAAGGCCTGCCGCGTGACGACTTGCAAAGCGCCATAAGCGCGGCCTTGAAAAGCCAGTCGGTCAGATCGGGACTGGCAGGCGGTCGTGGTACAAACACTACGATTGCCCAGTGGTTCCAGATCACCGTGATTTTAAAGGCGATCTTCACCTTTGCGGTTTGCCGGAATGACGACATGGTTCGGTCGCAATTCGCTTTGCGCCACGCGAACCCTGGCCAATCATGCATCCATCCGTCATCAGCAAGGGTGTGCCTGCCGCGAATGAACCTGCATTGCTGCCGGAGGATGCGCGGTTGCATTTCAGCGGCCTGCCCGCGATAATAAGCGCCATCAGAACAAGAACGGCGGGATGGGGGGATTGCATGACGGCGAAGAGATTATTGGGCGCGATCGCTCTCGTGCTGGCGATGCCGTTGGCTCCGGCCCACGCGCAGACTTATCCCTCCTCGGACATCCACCTCATCTCCGGCTTCGCACCCGGCAGCGGCGCCGATGTGATGGTGCGCTATTTCGCCGAGAAGCTGCGGCTGCTCACGGGGCGCACCACGGTGGTGGAGAACAAGCCCGGCGCCAACGGCAATATCGCCATCGAGTATACGGCGCGAGCGAAGCCCGATGGCTATACCATCCTGGTGCATGCCGGCAGCGGCATCGCCGGCAACCAGCATCTGTTCAAGAAGCCGCCGGTCGACGCGGCGAAGCAGTTGCGCGTGGCGGCGACGATCAACCGCCAGGCTTTCATGCTCACCGTCACGCCGGACTCACCCTACAAGAGCGTGGCCGAACTCGTGACGGCCATGAAGGCGAAGGGCGACAAGGCGAGCTATGGCTCGAATTCGGTGCAGAGCAAGATCGCCGGCGCGCTGTTCAAGAAGGCGGCGGGTCTCCAGGCGGTGGAGGTGCAGTACAAGAGCGGGCCCGACACCATGCGCGAGCAGCAGAGCGGCGCCATCGACTATGCCTTCCACGATCCGCAGCTTGCCTCAGTGCAGGCCAAGCAGGGACGTTTGCGCCTGCTCGCCATCGCCTCGGGCACGCGCATGAAGATGGCGCCGGACCTGCCGACGCTGGCGGAACAGGGCTATCCGCAGTTCAACCTCGTCGGCTGGTTTGCCGCCACCGTGCCCGCCGCCACGCCCGAGCCGGTGGTGAAGCAGATCAACGCCTGGTTCAACGAGATCCTGGGCACGCAGGAGAGCAAGGAATTCCTCAACAACTTCGGCAGCGATGTCTGGATCAGCTCGCCGCAGGAGGCGCAGGCCTTCTTCCTCCAGGACATCAAGACCTGGGGCGAGAACGTGAAGAAGTCCGGCATCGAGCCGCAATGAAGGCCGGCCCGCAAGCGCCCAGCTATCTGTATCTTAGGTATTTGTATCTTTAATACACGAAACTCAAACTCGGCCGGGGAACCACAGTCAGCCTAGACCGTTATCGTCGAAACCTGAAGGACCAATCTCATGAGAAAGCTGCTCATCGCCTCCGCCACGGCTCCGCTTCTGTGGGTTGCTTCCGCCTCCGCCATGCCCGCCGGGCCGCTGACGTCGCCGAGCCCTCTGACCGAGGTTCGCACGGTCTGCAACGCCTACGGGCAATGCTGTGCGACCGGCAGCGGGCAATGCTTCGACTTCAGCCGCCCGCGGCCCCGCGTGGAATATTACCCGCCGCGCCGCTATCGCGCCGCGCCCGCCTATGGCTATTATCACCGGCATCGTCCGCGCGGATATTACCGCTACTAGGCCTCCGACGCCGGCAGCTTGCCGGATTGATCATCGCGATCCGCGCGCCCGAGAGTCTGGGGCGCTTTTTTGCTTGCCGTCTGTGCACGCCAGCGGCGAGCCGCTGCCGCGCCCGCAGGAAGATGGCCGACATGGACATCCCCGCCGGTCGTCTAAAGTTTGAACCATTGCTCTCAGCCGATTTTAGCAAATTTAGATCAACGTTATTTCGTTAACGCCCGTTCAGTCGCTGCGGCGCTTGCCGCAACATGTCTGTTTGCTGCGCGATGCAGCGCATCCTCACCGGTAGTTATATGCACGCGCTTATGGATACGCAGCTTGTCGACGAAACGGGACGGCTCGCCGCTCTTCACCGCTATCAGGTTCTCGACACGCCGCCGGAAGCGCCGTTCGAAAAGATCACGCGCATCGTCCAGTCGGTTCTCGGCGTGCCCATATCGGCGGTTTCCCTCGTCGATGCCGACCGGCAATGGTTCAAGTCGCAGCAGGGCCTGGACTGCCAGGAGACCCATCGCGACGTCTCGTTCTGCGCCCATACCATCAAAACCCGTGAGCCGATGGTCGTCGAGGACGCGCTGGCGGACCCGCGTTTCGCCGACAACGCGCTGGTCCGGGGTGCACCCTTCATCCGCAGCTATGCGGGTGTGCCGCTGAACACGCCCGACGGCTACAATCTCGGGTCGCTGTGTGCGATCGACACCCGTCCCCGCACCTTCGCGCCCGACCAGATCGCCCTTTTGAAGAATTTTGCCGATCTCGTCATCGCCGAACTCGAACTGCGCCTGCTGGCCGACCGCGACGGACTGACCGGTGCGCTGACGCGGCGCGCCTTTGTTTCCGAGGCGGAAAAGGAGATCGAGCGGTCCAGGCGCTATGGCCGGCCGGCATCGCTGATCCTGTTCGACCTCGATCATTTCAAGGCCATCAATGACACCCATGGCCATGCCGCCGGAGACGAGGTGCTGAGCGCCGTCGGCGCCTGCTGCGGCCGCTACAAGCGGCCAAGCGATGCTTTTGGTCGGATCGGCGGCGAAGAGTTTGCGCTCGTCCTGCCTGAGACGGACGGCGCCGGCGCGCTGCAGACGGCCGAGCGCCTGCGCGGGCTGATCGCCGGCCTCGTCCCGGCGGATGATCCGCACTTGAAGGTGACGGCCAGCTTCGGCATCGCCCAGCTCTCGCCAAGCCATCGCAACCCCGCCGCCTGGATCGCCGCCGCCGATGCCGCGCTCTATGCGGCCAAGCGCAGCGGCCGCAACCGCTGCGTCGAGACCCGCGATCCGATGGACGGCGCAAGGCGCGAGGGCGCCGCCGGCATCCATGCGGCGGCCCCCGCCCGCACGCATTAGCTCGGCACCCACCGATCAAGCGGCACGACATCCCGCCAACCCTTTCAAACAAAAAGGGAAATGACGTATCACGATGCTTGTGCGGCAGGGAACCTGGCGGCGCGCGAGACGTTGACGTTTGAGGTTTCTGCGCGGTCGCGGGCTTCAACGCAGGTCGAACGTCATGTCGAACCTCATCGCGTTGCAATTCATCCCGCGTTCAACTTGCAGACCTCACCTTGAAGCCCTGGGGAGCGCCAGGGCTTTGCTCGATTAGGGATGCAGACATGAAATTCATCAAACTTCGCCTTCTGGCAGGAACAATCCTCCCGGTGCTGATGCTCGCCGATGCGGCCTTCGCCAGCCCAGTGGCGCAGCCCGCCCCAGCCGGGTGGCAGATAGCCCAGGCCGGGCCCGAAGGCGCCCGGCGCGAGCGCCCGCCGGGCGTGCCGCCAGCCGCTCAGGCACCGGCAAGGCCACCCGCGGCCGCTGCTCCGCCGCGGCCGGCGGCCCCCGCCGCGCAGGCCCCTCATGCCCCGCCCCCTCATGCCCCGCCCGCGCCCGTCGCCCAGCCGAGGCGCGAACCGCCTGCGAACACCGCGCATCCCGCCGCATCGCGGCCAGCAGAGCCCCGCCAGGCTCAGCCGCCGGCGCTCGGCCAGCGCCCGGCAGCCCAACCCGTGCAAAGGAACGCCCCGGCGCCCGCACTTGGCCAGCGCCCGACGAGCCAGCCGGCAGCGCCGGCGGCCCAGCGCAATGAGACAACGCCCGGCCGGCCAGCCGCCCCCCCGCCGGCCAATGCAGAACACACGCCGCCGGCCCGCACGCCGGCAACACCACCGGCAGCAGCCGGCGCCAACGCGCCGCAGCGCGGCGGCCCCGAAACGGCCCGGCCGGGTGAACGGCCGCCTGGTGAACGGCCGCCTGGCACGCGGCCTCCGGCCAGCGCCGGTTCGCCGCCGGCGCAAGGCGTTCCAGGTCAGGCTGTCCCGGGGCAACGTATTCCGCAGGCCATTCCAGGCCAGACGGCGCCGAACCATGCAGGACCGAATCAGGGAGTGCCCAATCGCGGCGGCCCGAACCAGGCCTCGCCAAACCCAACCTCGCCCAGCCCGACTTTGCCAAATCAGACCTTACCCGGCCGGGCGGCGCCCAATCAGGCTCTGCCCAACGTGCCCCCCGGGGCGCCGGGCGGCCGGCCCGGACGACCGGGGCAGCCGCCGGCGATGCAGGGACAGATCCCCGGTCAAATCCCGGGTCACACCCCCGGCCAACCGTTGCCGGGCCAGCCGCCGCGCGGCGGCCTGTCCACCGGCGCAGCGATCGGCATCGGCGCAGCCGGAGTCGTCGGCGGCATTCTTGCGGGCCAGGGGCTCAAGCGCCTCGAGGATGTCCGCCAGCAGCGCCGCGAGGAGCGCGACGGCGACGTCACCATCATCCGCGAGCCGGGCAGCACGATCTACCGCGATGGCGACCGTGCCTTCATCCGCCACGACGAGAACGAGCGCTTCCGCGAATTCGGCCCGCCGGTCCGCCAGCAGCGCAGCGGCAACGACATTGTGACGGTTTTCGACCGGCCCGACGGCAGCCAGATCATCACGGTGACGGATGTCGACGGACGCCTGATCAGCCGCCAGCGCCGCTTTCCCAACGGCCGCGAGATCTATCTCGTCGACAACGGCCGGCGCCCGCGCGGCGACAGGTACGATATGCGGGACGACGTCGTGGTCCTGCCGCCGCCACGAGACTACGAGCGCGACCGCTACATCCTCGATGCAGACCAGGCCAACGAGCGGCAGATCTACGACACCTTGATGGCTCCGCCCGTGGCGCCGCTGCCACGCCGGTATTCGCTCGACCAGGTGCGCGCCAGCCCCGACCTGCGCAACCGCATGCCGAGCGTGAACATCGATACGATCACCTTCGATACCGGCACGTGGGAGATTGCACCCGACCAGGTGAGGCGCCTCGCCGCCATCGCCGACGGCCTCAACCGCGCCATCAAGGCGGCGCCGAACGAGGTGTTTCTGGTCGAGGGCTATACCGACACGGTCGGCAGCGATGTCGACAACCTGACGCTGTCGGACCGGCGCGCCCAGGCGGTCGCGGCCGCGCTGACGCAGAGCTTCAACGTGCCGCCCGAAAACCTGTTCTCGCAGGGCTACGGCGAGCAATATCTGAAGGTCCAGCGTGAGGGCGACGTGCGCGAGAACCGCCGCGTCACCGTGCGGCGCGTCACGCCGCTCCTCAACCAGAGCGCCGGCAACTAGCGGCAGGCAATCGGAACAAGACAGCGGGGCCGCAATGGCGGCCCCGTTTGTTGCAGGAATATCGTCATGCTAAGCATCGCCCGGTTGCTGCTCGGTGATGTCTTATGCGCAAACGCGCGAACGGTTTCGCTTTCCCCGCCCTTCTGCTCCTGCTCGCGGCAACGGGCCCGCTGCGTGCGGAAACCGGCGTCGACTTCCGCACTATCCTTGGCGAAGGCGAGGTGAAGGCGCGCTGCATCCCCGGCCTTGCCGATCCAGCCGACACCTGCGCCTTCGAGGAATTCGGCGATGTCGGCCAGATCGGAAACGGCGCCCAGCGCCGCCACTTCGTCTATGCGCACTACAAGATCGTCGAGAAGGAGTTTCCGACGCTGCACACGCCGCGCGTGGTCATCTTCGAGCGATTGCCCACCGGCCTGCGCCCGGCGCTCGCGCCAGACAGCGATCCCGCCTACGTGCTCTACAAGCCGGAGCTGATCCGCAGCGGCGCCCGCGTGCTGCTCCATATTCCCGGATATGAATCCGGCACCGGCAACTTCAATCGCGAGAGCCTGTATCTCTGGACCGGCAAGGATTGGCACGACGTCGACACCACGAGCTGGCTCGACGATCTCGCCAAACGCCTGCCGAAGGGGCTCTCCGCCAACAAGGGCATCTACCCTGATTATGCGAGGATGACGGCCGCCACGCCGCTGTGGCGCAAGAGCGACGGCAATGTCTGTCCCGAGGGCGGCCGCGCCGCCATCGATCTTAGCTGGCGTGGCGATGCCATCGCGATGAAGGGTTTTCATATGGTGAAGGCGGGCGAATGCGGGGAGGCCCCGGAGCGCAGGCGATGAAGTGCTGAGCGGGTTTACCAGCTGGCCCTGCAATGATACTAGGCCGCGCGGCAATCCGCCGTTCAACCAATGGAGGCGACCATGCGCAAGTCCCGCAGCCCCGACGACCTCCACTGCTTTCGAGATCACGCGTAAGCGACGAAAGTCCTTCCCTTCGGAAACCCACGTCAAACGTGGACGTCGATTTGTCCATGGCGATGTCGAACTGACCGAGAAACTCGGCCGGAACGATCTGTGTCCGTGTGGCTCCGGACGCCGGTTTCAAAGTCTGTTGCCTGGCATCAGGCAACTATGACGGCGTCAATAAGGACGATTACTTTCAGGGAATGAAAAACGCATTCCAATCCTCATCCGCCCCTCGCAATGCGAGGGGCGCTCCTCAGATCAGCCTGATCATGTTGAATGCAGGGCCGCTCGATCGAGAAATTTTCATACAATTTTAAGAATCCCGATTGACTTACGCCAATAAAAATTTTGCTATCTCGCTCGTCGAAAAAGTAATAAATATAGAGGTTTACGATGTATTCGAAGAAGTTGAGAGGCATCCTCGGGGCGACGATATTCTTTGCAGCGGCGAGCGGGTTCTGCGCCGCCGCGTCAGCGGAAGGCACCGGCAAGAACGGCGTCTTCACCATCCATAACGAGACCGAGGGCAACACCGTCGTCGGCTTTTATACGAACGACGGCAGCGGCTGGAGCAAGAACTGGATGAGCCGCGATCTCGAGCCCGGCGATTCCGCCAAGATGGAATTCAGCAAGCCGGGCGGCCGATGCAAGCAGACGTTGCGCGTCGGCTGGCTCGGCAAGAACAAGGCCGAAGTAAAGGACGATCCGATCAACATCGACATCTGCGACGCGTCGGACGTCTATCTGCACGACAACAAGATCACCTACGATTAAAAGCCGCGCCGGCAGGAGCCACGCACTCCTGCCGCCACCTCGCCGTCATGGCCGGCCTTGTGCCGGCCATCCACGCCGCGGTGCGCTTCATATTGGAAGTAATACCTCTGCCATGGGCTTCTTTTGAATCAACGAGGCAGTGTCACCGCGTGGATACTCGCGACAAGCGCGGGCGTGACGCGGTCGGTTGATCGCGGCGCTGTTAGCTCAATATTTGTCCGTCGGAAAATGCACGGCGGAACTGGCGGTATCCTGGACGTGCGTCCCCAGATCCTGAAGCTGTTCGCCGAGGTTGTCGCGCGTGCGCCCGTCGACAATAGCGAGCGGCGCCGACAGCGCGATGCCGGCGGTGGTGCCGACCGTCGCGGCCGCACCCGCGGTGATGCGTGCCAGCTTGTCGCCGAGGCCCGCCTGGCCGTCGTTCAACGTTTGACCGCCGGCGAGACGCGCGCCGATCATGCGCACCACTTCCGGGCTTTCGGCAAACTTGGTGTGGCCGAGCCTGTCCGCCGACTTCACGTCGGTGAGGTCGACGACGTTGATCTTCTGCTGCGCGAACATGTCGCGATAGGGCTCGACCTTGGGATCGACCGAGCCGACGCGCGCAATGCCGCCCCACACCCGCTGCGACACGGCCAGCGCGTTGTCGTTTTGCGCGACGAACAGTGTGAACGGCGGCCGCTTCGGCCCCATCTCGACGATCTGGCGACGAAACACATCGACGTCGACGTCGGGCGCGGCGAGCATGACCTGCTTCACCTTCGGAGAAATCGCGCCATTGCGGATCGACATCTGCCGCAGCGCTTCCAGCGCCACCACATTCCCCATCGAATGCGCGAGCACATCGATTTCGCCGACGGCGGGGTCCTTGACCAGGTTCTGCAGCAGTAGTTCAAGCGCATCGCGCGAATAATTGGCGCTCTCGCGGTCGTACGTATAGGCGAGCAATTGGCCGCGCGACGGCCAGGTGAACAGCACCGGCAGCGCCGGCACGCGCGAATCATGGACGATCTGCGCCAGACGGAACACCGCCTCGCCGAAGCGGGTGTTGTAGCCATGCACGAAAACCAGCACACGATGGTGCGACGTGCGGCGCAGATGCTCGTGGAAAATGCTCAGCGCCTGCTTCCCGCTGAGGCGGTCGGCCTTCAGCGCCACGAACTCGCGCGCGGGATCGCCGGGACCCGACGGCCATTGCACCTCACCCACCTGGCGGACAGTATCGGGAGGAATCGAAATCTTGATGTCGGCATAGTTGAGCGCGTCATCGCGCTCGCCTGAAAACATCCGCCCGGGATCGGCCACGCTGCGGCGGGTCGTCGCCACCATCATGTCGACGCTCGAGGTGCCCGCAGCCGTCTGGGCGACAGGAACGAGAACCCCGTCAGGCCGCCCGCCGCATCCCGCAAGTGCGAGGGACGCAACAACACAACACGCGGCCAAACCGGATTTTGCCCCAACGACCATCGACACACTCTCGACGCAACCGCTATCGTCTAGCACGCGGGCATGCGACGGCGGAAGGTGCGTCGAACGATGCCTGCGCCAAGTGACAAAAGCATCACACGGCGAGGGAGCCGGATCGACAAAACAAAAGGCCGGCGCGAAGCCGGCCTGCATCGATTGCGATGGCCGGAAGCCTAGTCCTCGGCGGACTTGACCTTGAGAATCTGGCGGCCCTTGTACATGCCGGTCTTCAGATCGACATGATGGGGGCGGCGCAGTTCGCCGGAATCCTTGTCTTCCACATAGGTCGGCGCCTTGAGTGCGTCATGCGACCGGCGCATGCCGCGGCGGGACGGAGAGGTTTTACGCCTGGGGACAGCCATTTCTAACTCCAATGCCACCGCCCGCCGGGCGCACTCGGCCCGACGCCGGCTGGCGTCATGTCAAATTCTGCCGGGTCCATACACTGAAAGACGGGGCGTGGCTAGGGGCTGGATGACGGGAATCGCTATGAGACAGCCCTGCGGGAAGGAATATATCCCCACATCACTTCGCCGCCCCGTCAGGGCCTCAACGTCTTCTTCACACGGGCGATCAACTCGGGGGGAGATTGGTACATCTTGTGGATGATGGCGGCGATCTCCTCGCCGCTTTTCGCATTGACGCCGATCCGCATCTTCCCGGCCTCGGCCACAAGTTGAGGATCCTTCATTGTGGCCATGAATGCGGTCCGAAGCGTTTTGACCTGCGCCTTGGGCGTTCCCGGAGGCGCCACGAAGGGGCGGCCGAACTCCTGTTGCCCGACGATCAACTCAGCCACCGCCCGGTTGTCGCCCTTGATGTAATCCCATATCGGCGGCGCCTTGATGCTGGGATCGACCTTCAGTCCCGCCTGAGCCAGCAGGTTGACTTTGCCCGTCTCGATCCAGTCGGGACGAATGGAAGCCAGCGTCGCCGAGTCGAGCGCGCAGACGCCGGCGGCCTCGCCGCGCTCCATGGCGAGCAGCAGATCGGCAGGGCCCTTGTAGCCCATGACAACCTGGAATTTGGTGCCCGCGAGCGCATTCATGAAGTTCGCATAATCGGTGGCCGAACTCTGCGGCGCAGTCGACGCCATGATCACCTTGCTCTTGCTGGCGTCGGCGATTGTCTTGATGCCGGATGCCTTGCTGGTGAAGCAGAGGCGCGTGCCGCTGTCGGCTGAGCCGATGAATTCGAACTTGCCCGGCGAATAATGGAATTTCCCTTCATCCTCGATCAGCGGTTCGAAAAACGCGCCCGGCACCAGAATGCCGATGGTCGTGCCGTCCTTCGCCGCGACATTGGAAAGAAACTGCGCCGCCACGATGCTGCCGGCGCCCGGCATGTTCTGGATGACGAACCCTGGATGACCGGGCAGATATTTGCCGAAATGGCGTGCAACGAGGCGCGCATAGGCATCATATCCGCTGCCGGCCGGATTGCCCACGACGATCGTGATCTGCTTGCCCTCGTAGAACGGGCTGGCCTCACCCGCATAAGCCGCGCCTGCGCCCAGAAACTCCAGGGCCAGAACGGTTACAACCGCGCTAGCAATTCCCCGCCATGCAATCGTCATTCGGGCTTTCTCCGAGACTTGCCTTGTCACAAGGGTATTCCCGAACTTCCAAAGCAATAACGATGCCAGCGCACGGCTGATTTATGAGGTAGCGCCGGTGCCGCTTCGCCTTGACCAGTCCTGGCGGATCGGGCAAGCCGCTTGAAGCCCCGCTAACACCCCAGACGGCCGGAGTCCGACGTGCAGCACGATTTCGCCCATAGGCTCACGCAAGTCGCGGAGGAGGTCGAAGCCTTGCTTGGTGATCTGCTGTCGCCCAAGCCGGAACCAGGCGAGATCGTCCGCCCGTCCCGACTGATCGACGCCATGCGCTATGCCAGCCTCGACGGCGGCAAGCGCTTGCGGCCGTTTCTGCTGGTCGAAAGCGCTCGCCTCTTCGGAGCCGATAATGAAGGCGCGCTGCGCGCCGCCTGCGCGCTCGAACTGGTGCATTGCTATTCGCTGGTGCACGACGATCTGCCGGCGATGGACGACGACG
>Ga0182744_1001538_pt1 | contig 19968 bp, 40 predicted proteins | sample eDN3rd30CKraftMG_FD_128525 | JGI IMG/M metagenome (GOLD analysis project Ga0182744, IMG submission 128525) | Enriched Miracle-Growth compost microbial communities from Emeryville, California, USA - eDNA 3rd pass 30_C Kraft MG (version 2) (version 2) ...
AATAATCCAACGGGATAGAAGACTCTCTGGTGCCGTAGCTTATACGGTCAGCAATACGAAGAGCGTCAGTCAGAGAGACATGGAAAATATTATCAGCCACTTATTTATCCTTTTAAGAAAATGCTGATTGGAGTATACTCCAATCAGCAAATAGTTTACGACATGTTTGCGAGTGATGCCCCAGCTTTGAAACCTTCATTACGAAAGAACGCGATATTTTTATCTCGTTTTTCGTTATTACACACTACGCACAAATAACCACCAGTCTCGTAGAATCTGTCTGTCTTCAATACGAATTTCAACAGTTTACGAGTTTCATAACGGTCTTCAGTGTAAAATTCCGAATTCAGTTTCGCGTCTTCGATCTCACGTAGTTCTTGTTCGTGAGCAAAATGAAACATCTGTTCGAAATGAGGGTGGAATTTGACCTCAGAAATGTTGATCTCGACTGAATCTTTGAGCTGTCCATAACTCCAATGTTGAATGCGTCCGATCCGATCATCGTGCTCAGGGTATTCCACACCCTCTACACCCACGATTAGAAAAAATGCCGATTTGAGTCGAACACCAGTGATGTATTCATTACCACCAATATGGTGCCTGCGGAAAATATTCATGTTGAATCTCCAAAATAATAAGGAATTTGATTGTTTTCTAATTTATTATTGATGTTATTTGTGAAATCTTCAGGACAATTAACACCTGGATATCCACGATAAATCTTTTTATTTGAGTGATTTAATTTCATCCAGGTAATCAGACTGTCGTAGAGCCTGCTTGCAAGACCTTTGCGCGTGAAATTCGGATGAGTGGATACAAACGAAATTTGTATTTCGTGGTTATTTTCGCAAACCCATACCTCAAGCACACTTATAACCTTATCACCTTCGACGAAGCAAAAGTCCAGAATGTCTTCTTTTTTGAATTTTCCATTCTTACCAAAAGACCAAGGACATTTGGGATGGTAATAATGTATATCGTTGAAATCCAATCCAAGGTCCTGTGCTTCAAAGTGACCCAGTATCATCAGTTCCATGTTAGATCCTTTGAAAGTACCTACTTTCTTTTAGTTAACTATTAGGTGAGAAAATGGAAACAACTCCTTCCGTCCTAGTTCGACCAATGAGCTCTGTCGAGTTCCCATTTATTTGGTCCAACGAAGACAAACAAGAAGTCTACCGTAAAGCTGGTGGTGTGGTACAAGTATTAGATTCTACGGATTATGTAGATCTATATACCAAAGCTGGTTTTGTTGAAGTTGTGCCGGCTCTTGTTACGATTGCTGTAACGGGTGCAAATACTGTTGCAGTCGGCGCTAGTACCGCGCTGACCGCTACCGGTACCTACGATGATGAATCTAGTGCGGATCTAACCAGTACCGTTATTTGGGCGTCTTCGGACGATACCAAGGCAACGGTTGACGCGGCGGGTAATGTCACTGGTGTGGCCGAAGGCGCTGTAACGATTACTGCTACTGAGGGCGCAGTTGTAAGCAACGCCTTCTCGGTCACCATTACTGCTGTCTAATCGCAACATATCAGATATACGTCTGTCTGATAGTCTATTGATCAATAAGTAATAAACATAAATGGGAGAGCATTGCGCTCTCCCATTTATGACGTATTTTTAACCTCTGACTGCAAAAAACCGCACCTCTTTGTCTGTGGGTCGTTTCTCAAACCAAATGAAAGCCTCATCTGTTCTAACACGATTAGTCATAAACATAATTGTCTCGAATATAAACTCAAAACCATGCTTAGCACAAAGCACGTAGAGATCAGTACTAATCTCTATTTTGTTATTACTAGGATTATTAAGGAGCGCTTCGGAGATTATTTCTGATATCTCATTTCTAAGCGACGTTAGATTGGTGATACCATCATTAATTACCTGCGCAACCTTAATCTGAGCCCATTCTTTATCTTTTTGATTCATCACCGTATCCTTTTAAAACACTATATTTAGACAGACTTATTATAAAAGATCTGTCTAGTATATAGTGTTTATTTTCTTAGAAAAAATGATCCTTTTTACTGACCGCATCTCAATCAAAAATAAACGTTGAACTGATTACCGTGCCAAAGCCCAGGTAAATACACCATAGTTGGTATCGAGCACAATTTCACGAATCAGATCACAAGAACCAGTAAATGTTCCCTTTTCGTAATACGCAACAGTCGTAGCCTGGGAGTACTCAAGAGTGACTGGAAAATTACGTTGTGTGGGGTCAGGCAGCAGACACTGTCCGCGATTAAGCCGTACGGACTTGATGACCAATTGATTTTCTAGCGACGTAATACGCATGAGCCTAAACGGATTACCATTGACTCGAAAGAAGTTAAATTCCAGCTCTGGTGCTCCGTTGGTATCGACAGCCAAAGCATTTTGTGAAAACAGACAGCACAAAACAGCGATAAAAAAGACTTTGAATTTGGTGATGTTCATTTGTAATTTCCTTTAGTTTGAGGAGAGTTTCAAACTTTTAATTGAAAACGAGTTGCGTGAATCGATCGATAGCTCGAATTTCACTATCGAATTCTTCGACATTGCCGTGCAGCTTATCATCCGCAGTACAAGAAAAGACACCATATTCTTGCACAAATTCGATACCCCATCGTTCTTTTGCTTTCCACTTCCTGGCAACGACAACATATTTTTGATTATCGTCAGCATAGGCGCGGAAGTACCCCATTGAAAGCCCTTCTTTCATTGTAACAATACGAAGGAGGGCTTTCTTAAGCAATATGTCTTTTTTATCTGACATGACTAGTCCTTTATTTTTTATATCGCCAAACACCAAAGTTGGTTTCAAAGACCAGTTCTTTGATGTCTGAGCAATCCGTTTGCCATGTTTTACCGTAAAACCCAATAGTGACCTTTTGGGAGTACTTCAGTTTCACCGGAAAAAGCTTGCCAGTGTTATCGAAAATAACACACTGCCCGCGATTAAGAAAGAGTTTGGTGATGACAAGCTCGTCTTCGTAGGAGACGATGCTAATGGTAGGCATACCGCCTAACTGCATATTTCGACCAAAGTAAAAATCCATCTCAGGTTCAACTTGAGATTGCTGAGCGTATCCTGCTGCCGGCACAATCAAAAGCAAAGCGACAATGAAAGATTTGAATTGAGTGAAAAACATGTTAATTCCTTTATTTTGAAGCAGAGGTTGAAATAGAGTAGTTTAGATTTTGTTCAGTTCTTCAAAGAACGCATAACGCTCAGCCATCTCATCGAGCTCTTTATGTTCTTGTTCAGTGATTGCGCTAGCATGCGCCATTGCGAAATCATGAACATAATTTTCTTCGAGCTTTTGGACCCATTGGTCAATAGCTTCTTCATCATCCGACCAAAATTCGATCAGATAATAATTCGATTTCGGATCATGGGAACCCGATTGAAAGAATGGCCGTACCTTCTGATTGAGTTGATATTGCGGGCTATCGATAAAATTATCGCCCAACATATTTTTCAGAACACCATACATATCGGTAGTAGCAAATTCTTTCCAGATATGCAATTGAATGAGACCCGTGCGCTCACGAGTTTTATCGAGTTCAAATTTGACTCGTCCGTTAACTTGTAGTTGATGATTGTTTTTCATGATAATCCCTATTTAAAAGTAAATAAAATATTTGATATACAGCGTTAAACCACGAAACCATTACTTTCCAAACGTTCAATGATTTCGGTTTTAGAAAGCATTGTTTCTACGCACGGCAGCGTTTTATTAAAAGCAACTTCTCTACCATTATAATAATGGTTAAACATCAAAGCCGCTCTTTCTTCAGGTTCCAACTTCATGAGCGCATGAAATAACTGCGGAGTGTACAGCTTATACGCTCCCATGACAGCAATTTCTTGATTAGACACGAGGTCATCTATGATCGGAATATCTGAGTTAATATCCAGGAACCCCTTCACTTTACCGATATAAGGGTTTGTATATTCATTACTGACGCCGATTATGTATTGATTATAGATTTCCTCACGGGCCAGAGATCGATATTCATCCTTACGTTTTTGCTCATGTTCTCGTTCTAATAATCTTCCTTTCTCAATTCCTTGATTGTATTGAAAATCAAGTTGTTCAGACATTTTTTTCTTTGTTGAGATTTTAAACATTTTTTGATTTCCATTATAAACCTTTAAATACGAATGTGGACTAAGGACTTTTTCTCTACTTTTAAAGAAGAGTGCATCGTCTTTGTTCTGACTTAGGAAACAGAACAACAGAGATGATCGGAAAATCCATCAGTTCATCTCGTCCAATTCGTTCGCCGTTGACAAGAACAGATCCTTGATCCAGCCAACGCTGGAGTTCGGAATTGGTAGCTCGTTCGAGCTTACCGTTCTTACCAACTTTTTCTACGGACATAAAGCAGCAGAGTTTATTCAACTCTGCCAACCATTGTCGTGCTTTCAGAATCGGTTTGATGTTTTGATCAGGCATAAAACTTCCTTTTAAAAATAGGTGAGAACAGGAGCATCCCAAAAAGGATTAAGTTTTTCAATCAAAATCTGATCGTTTTCGGAGACCAGTCTTAGAATCTCAGTAGCGTTATGCCAACTACGGCGAACGCTGATAAAGCAGTCTCGCATAGGGACTGCAATCAGTTGATCTTTATCGTCAACCAACAAATAGTAACCGGGATTTGATTTTTTCGGTAGTTTGGAAAAAATTTCTGCGCAGCGCTTTGAGGTAAAGAGTGTGCGAATTTGATGATCAAATCCAATACAGTAATCCAAGGTCAGTCTCAGTTTCTTTTTAGTTTCACCGCCCGGTGATTCAAAGAAATCAAAGACTGGAAATTTTAACGGATTAGCCGTAAAAGAACCTAATGTTGGATGCTTATCTGGAGTGACCTCAAAAACAGCCACTTTTTTATAATCGATTTGTTTATTCATGTTTTAATCTACCTATTTAAATAGGATTTCCAAGGAAGATGCACATCTGACGAATGATTTCTTTATCATCAGCATCCAATGTTTCTCCTGAATACAGCTTGCGATGAACCTTTGTAGCCAACTTACGAATATCGAGCAGCATTTCTTTGTTGTTTTCGATATCAGGACGAAATACTTCGCAAAGAATCGCTGCTTTATTCTTGAGAATTTGGCCACCATATCCGCTGGCTTCGTCACCAAGACGACACCAGTATTTGGCACCAGGTTGCCAGACGAGCGCTTCGGGTCCATGAATACAACGTCCATCGCTATCGAGAATCTCAACCCAGTAAGTCGCCATGAAACGAATATTCTTGGGAGCCAGGTGAATATTCGGATCAAAGGTAGCGATATTGTTATTTGACTGTGAGAACATGTTACGTCCTTTTTGAACTTTTGATTCGATAAGTAATAAACTTCCAGGAGTCTACTTGTTAAAATAGACTCCTAGCTGCTTGTTACTTGGTTTCACTCACATACTTGGGTGCACGATCATACTTCTTACGGCCGAAATGAATGATGGTATGTTCTTTGTACTTGACAAAGTGGATGATATTCATGACAGAGAAGACAAGGTCGCCTTCTTCGTCTTGATTCCATCGGAAAAACCAATGAGAGAATTGGTATTTTTTCAGCAGAAAGAAACCATAAGGGCTTTGAAAAAAGAATTTCATGTTGTGTCCTTTGTTAGATTTGAAACAGTTCTTTTTGATTGAGTGCCGAGACTTTGATTTTCTCGTTAATATTGAGACGGACGATATCTTCTTTCAACCAAAGATCGTTGGGGTGATGTTTGGTTGCTTTACCGTATTTGGCTTTGGTGGAGATCGTATCGTCTTCGTTCAAACCACATACTTTCTGAATGCCGTTACCGCAGGCGGGAGCGTAGACTTCATCGAAAACTCTAATCTCGCCTCGCTTATCATCACGCTTGAGTTCCATGAAAGTACGCAAAGCCAAATCGAAATGATCAGTGAAGAAAATAGCATTGGGTTGCGAACATGATTGGATGACAAAACAACTGACATCCAACCAAGCAGCTGGCATGCGACCGACGGGATTCATGGCATTGAACTTGTCCCAGATATTGGTATAGTCCTTTGACTTATAACCAATCGTGGTCCCATCCAGATGGATTTCGATATTTTCCTTGAAGCGTTCAAAACCTTCGTCGGTCGTGATGACAAAGAACGTTACCTTTTTAGCCAGGCCGCCCTTTGATTGAGCCTCATGTTCAAAGAGTTTGATGTCGTTCTCACGAAGATATTGCCAGGATTCTTGGACGCTACCGAATTCGAATTCCGAAGAACCCATGTATTGACCTTCCAAGAATCGTCCCGTGGTATCTGCACGATAAAGGTTATTCTTAGGGCAATAATCGTAATTCTGAATGTAGAACATTTTTTGAGACATGGTGATTTCCTTTATGTAATATTTGCTTTAATCGTGGAACGAATTATTCAAAACATCTTCCTCGTAAAGACGCTCATCAAGTTCACATTCTTTGGCAGGCCGTTTACTCAATTTGTTTTGTGCGTTTTTGATTTGACGGTTTCAAGGTCAATATGAGTAGGGGTCAGCAATCTAGCAATGAAAGAGGTAATGTTTATTTTCAGCGCGCATATGACATTGATGTGGCATAGGCGTGCCGTCTTTAAATACCTTTTCTTCAGCCAGCTTCCAACGACTTTCAATACCGGTAGGCACTTCTTTGTTTAGGCGTTCAGTGATTTCTTCGATACTCAATGAAGAACACACGCTGATACTAAACATTCCGATACTGTAGATATAAAATTCTCTGTCTTTATCACGCATTTTAAATTTCCTTTAAAACAGTTTTAGGCTATTGACCTAACATCACCCCAGTGATATATATCTCAAATATTCTAAATTCCAGTTAAAAACTTTACTACAACAAAGAAAAAAGAATACGGCATAGAAAGGAGGCTTTTAGCCTCCCTTTTATGCGCTTATCTTAATCTCTCTTATGCCGCTGTCTTAGATTCATCAGCACGGAACGTATTAGTCATCACCGGAATGATAGTTGAGATAGCGTGCTTATAGACCAGTTGTTCAAGAGTATTTGCCAGGAGCACTACAAAATCATCTTTCTCTTTGATGACGCCTTGCAACTTGATCCCATTGACCAAATAAACATTGACCTTGGTTTGTTTTTCAATGAGTTGTTCAATAAAAGCGTCTTGTACTTGTTGGTTAGTGCTCATGGAATTTCCTTAAAGTTATTTGATATTTAATAGAGATCAGAAGCTATCTCTATATAGTTATATGTCTTTGTAATTAATTACAAAGACAAAAAATAAAAGCATCACAGGCTCTCCATGTGAGGAGAAACCTGTGATGCTCTTACACTCATTCATCCGTTAGGCATTGTCACTAACACGAGGTATTTTGGACATTGTCATCGGACTCATGATTTTATTACTTGTCTGTGAGTGAGTTAGGATAAAACCATTGTATCACCCACAAATGTCTTACGAACCTTTAGAAGATTACAAAGACATTTGGTTATTCGGAACTGAAGACTTTAACGTATCGTAGTCTGATAATTCGATGTTCTGTCTGTTTAAAGGATTCTATGTCTATGTCTTATCATACAAAGAAATATCTCTTTAAACTCTATTTAGAACACGAATTAAAAGACCGTCTGATACAGTCTTTCTGTCACGGGTCTACCAACCCATTAAATAATTAATGTTAGTAAAATAGTATATTAAAAAAGCCGGTATATATCAAAGTATGATATATCCGGCGTAGTTTGAGCGTCGCAGAGGACGAATCGAATGATTCGTCCTCTGGTCCCGGCTTGCACGGGAACTGGACCTAGCGCTACTTGGCGGTCTTCTTCGTGCCCTTGGGCACCTGCACCTTCACGATGTTCTTGGGCTTGAAGCTGGCCGGGACAAACAACTCTTCAGACGTTTGAACGGCCTGACGAAGTTCGTGGAGTTGTTCATGTTTGCAAGTCAGCGCAGCAAGGGGAAGGAAGTTCTGGGTTTCCGAGCCGTAAGCACGAGCCCGGTTCAGAGCTTCAATCTTGGCCTTGTGTTGCGCGATCACCCGGTTCAGCTCACGAATAGCCAGAACATGGTTCGTGATGGCTTCATCGCTTTGACGAATGACCTGGATGATTTCGCGTGCCGCCGCCTTGGCGTTTTCCTGGCGATCTTGAGCGATCTGTTCTTGCAGCGCACTCTTGAGCTCTTCGGAGAGCATTTCGGACACACCAGCGGCGTTCAGCTCGTCGTTCAGCGCGGAATCAGACAGGCGTTTGATGAAAGTGTAGGACATGTGTTTTTCCTTTTCCTTTTGGAGTCGGTAGAGTTGAGAGATATGATACTTGTTGAAACGCGTAGGACTGTTTAGGAAGGTTTCGGTATCAGTGTTGTCTTTGTCAATATCTAGACAATTGGTGCCAGGACCGCCACCACTACCTGCAATACCAGGTGCAGTAAAATGAATTTTAAGGAGTTCATTCCTTAAGGAGTTCATTTTCACCAAAACATTTGGTAGGTTTGCTTCTGCTGAAAAACCGACATTCCTTGTTCCTCAGTTCAGCGCAGGATCTTGCTGGCATTTCTTGATCGGAATCATCTTGCCACCATAGACTTGAATAATTCGCCGAGTGCGAAAATCCCGATCGACTTTAATGCAAGCACATGCGTCACCTTGCGGAATTGCGGGAAGCTTGTTAAACCCATAGACCTTGTAGCTGTTTTCAGCCAAGACCCAGGTGTCATCAGCGTCGGTGATCGTGATGTCGTTAAACGTCGCTTTAGACGTCCAACCACACATCATCACTCCAGCTTCTTGTTGAGCATGGGCCACAGAGGAGAAGACAGACAGGCTGACCGCGATGAGCATCACAGTAAGAAATCCGAAAACAAAGTTTCGAAGTGCTGTGAAAGCCTTTTTAATTTCTTTCATGATAATTTCCTTTATTTGGTGAGCAGGTGAAAGAAATAACCCCAAACACCGGCCACAAACAAAGTAGCTGTGCTGGCGAGGATAATTTCAAGCTTAGAGATACGACGGCCTTGGACTTTGGCCAGCAGAGCATTGTGGGGGTTCATGATAGATCCTTAAATGTAGAGAATAAGCTCTTGATTCAATTAAGTCATATGTGTCTGAGATTATTTAGAATCCACTACAATATCAGAACTGGAAGATATTTTTTAATTCCTTTCCGATAAGAACCTTACCATCGGTATTTCGAAATCTGAATCTTCCATTGGTTAAGTCCATGTCGATTTCGAAATTCGGGATATCGGGGTGTGGCCTCTTTCCCCGAGCAACTTTCATCAACTCAAAATAATGTCTGTTCGACATCGCAGTTGCAGCATCACCTAAATATTTGATATCAAACCAACCGTCATTGTGTTCCGGGTGACCTCGCTCCATGCGCGCCAAACTAGCAAGTGATTCGTCAGAAATAAGGTTCACATCGAAATGATTTCCATATTGAATGATGGACTTGACGTTACGCTTAGGGAAAGCATAATAAGTGATAACCCATTGTTTATCAGCCACTTTCTTAAAAACGTCGACCAGCAGCCCAGTGCGTTTACTCACACGTTTGTCCGGTGTGCGTTCGTACTGAGCACGGACTTTCTCGATATGATAGGCGAAAATGTATCCAAGCTTTTTCAATGCTTCGTAGACGTAGTCGTTATGCGCTGCTCCGAAAGAATAGATATTTTCTCGGTCAGGGTTTGTCGGGGTCGAGACACCACTGATGATGAATTGAGATTGTTTGATAGCCACGATAATTTCCTTTTGTATAAATACTTACTTTATTCGCTGTAATAACGAATGAGTTGATCCATTTTGGAGCGAATATTCTCAGCTCCAATCGGGTTCTGAGAATGAATGGAGTACTTAAAATCTGAGGGAAATATAAGTTTTCCTTCTTCAGCCAAGCCCCACAAGTAATTCACGAATTCGGTTGCTTTCATCTCTACGCCATTTGAAGTAGAACCGAGATCATGATCGAACGCAATTTCATACGGCATTCCGTAATTTTGGAATGCCTGAATCGCCTGCAAGGGTGTTCGAACGATGACCCAGTCAGGAGTAACCGGCCATCGGTCATCGTCGATGAAAAGACGGTATTTCATTTGGTTTTCCTTTAGTAGTCTTGAATGCGTCGCACGAAATGTTGATTGATGAAATCTTCGTCCCATACCGCGAATGCCCGATGACGCGTGGAATTAGTAAACGACCCACCACAGTACTCAATCCCTTTGTAACCGTAGGGTTCGAAATACTGCTTAGCAAGCCTGGCGTTAGCCAGGTTGGCCTTAACATAAAGACCACTTTCGGCTTGTTCCCACTGAATGTCGTGTTCTTTAGTGATATCGCTGAAAAGATCGCTGCAATAGACTTCACGCATGAAACCAAGTTTCACAAAAAGGCTATTGACCTCCTTCAAGTCAAAATCGAAAACTGAGATGTATCCCACTTTTTCGTAGTTAGGATTATCAACATCACACGAAATCCAGTCCTCAGTCCTGGTCCGGCGAGGAATCAAGGACAAATACTTTTGATCTTTAGAGGTACGCAGATTAACGTTTTCCACCATAACCGTGCGTTTCTGCCGGGTAAAACGCACGATGCCGTCTTCGATATCGAAATGGTATTGGCGCCTGGCCAATTCTTGATACTTGGCGAACGCCTGGTGAGAGACTTTTTTGGTCGGTTGGTATTTAACCATCCAGTATTTTTCAAAATAGCTGGAGAAGCTAGCAGCGATAGCTTCTCCCTTATTGGTCGTTTTGCACATCTCTAACGAAAGCTCTTTCTCCGTATCTTTAGACCAAGCACGGGAATACATACCCGTTTTAATACGATAACTGTGAGCCACGTCGATATTGTTGGTGAGATAAATTCCAGGTCCCACCAAGCACCGTTTATTCGTTTTGCTGACTTGAAATTCTTTGATCTTAGAGTGATCGCCTCGGTACAGTTTAATCTTGTTCATGAAAATTTCCTAATAGTATATTAAAAAACTTCTTTCCGAAGAAGACTCTAAATATGAATCTTCTCCAGAAAGACTAGCTTTTAGCGTTCGCCTTTATCTTGGACAATCTTCCAACCCATCGCCTCGAGCTCCTTGAAGCGACGAGCAACCCAAGCAGGCGAGCGCATCTCGGTGCCCGCCTTAGTCAGGAGTTTGACCCATTGGACTTTGATGCCGTCTTGTTGCTCGTTATAGTTGGGGCGACGAGAAGTCACGTATCGAAAGTCTTTACCCAGCACGCGCTGGACAAACGCATCTTGGGATTCAGCATTCTTTCGACGCAGTCGGGTATTGTATTGAGCCACATGGAACTTATTGGTACCATGGATGGAAAACGCGATGTAGAGCTTGGTCATGAAATATCCTTTTAAGGATTGGTAGGAATTAGCCTTTTTCTCGGCTGTCGTAAAAAACATGGTCTCCGATCACAGCGATTTTTTTCATGCTGTCTTTCCAATAAGGATCAGCTTTATCGGGATTGAAGTAATGATCGGACTTACCTATCGTAGCTGTGATATACGAGTCCAGCTCCCCATTAAGAGCTTGCCTGGCAACAACCTTAGCAGCCATCCAAGCATTTCTTTCAATAGGATTCTTGGTATTAGGTAAGAATTTAGGCGCGCGCCTGGCACGCTCTCGTTTAGAGACGGTCGTGAGAGGGTTAGCCCAAGAAAATGCTTTTTTGCGAAACACTTCGCGGCAAACATTTTCTTCTTTTCCTTTCGCACGAGTCATGGTGACTTGAGCAACCGCTGCCATACCGTCATAGCCTTGATCTTGGCTTTCGTGAAAGATGTTTAAGGCCAGGCACAAAAAAGCTTCTACTAGCATTACGATTCCTCATTTGAAGTTAGTGTATGAAAATGGATCTTCTTTAATTAATGTTAAACAATGATTGGATACTAGAACGGCATAAAAGAGAGACTAAAAAGTCTCTCTTTTATGTTTTTACTACTGAACGCTTGGTAAATACGAATACATGATAGAGACTGCTTTTAGCATCATCTCTCTATCAACAGGCTCTTCATAAAACCGACTTTCATCTGTGTTTTCTTTATCGAGCTCAAAAACAAAACGTTGAATACCACCTCCAATTCGAAATACGTACTGGAAGTTCTTCTTCACTCCGTTTAGGAAGACAATATATTGCGTATTGTCTTTAACAATAGCAAATTCATTGTTACTGAGCAATTCTTTCAGCACTTCATTAGAAGCCCAGTATTTACCGGAGCGAAAAGAGACCCTGGCCTCTGTGAGCTCAATGCACCGAATCGGCGCATTTAGGCTAAACCAAAAGAAGTGTTGAAAAATCTTGGCGACTTGAAAATACTCCAAAGATTGATCAAAGAGGTTTTGAGTAAATTCGGTCAAACGTCTGTTCTCATCTTGCAGTGATCGAACTAGACTGTGCAGACGTTCAATTTCAGTTGTCTGTTCGATGAAAATATCCATCTGTTCTTTATGCGGTAGAGAAGTTGGGTCTACCTGAAAATGCATTTTTTCTTGTTCCATGTAAGATCCTTTAATAATCGAGGGTGTTAATTACTCCTATGATTTAATGTTTGAAGTACTTAATTACGCGTCGAAGCCCAGGTCCCAGCGACCGCACAGAACATCATGCCTGCCAGCACGCCCACCATCTTATCAACATTAGAGAGCTTAAACATGATCGTCCTTAAAAATTGCCTGAGCGATCCAAGAGCCTGTATAGATACCAGCACCCACCACAACGCCTGAAAGCACCGCAAAGGCTATTCCATTCCATACGTTTTTCATTTGGATTCTCCTTCCTTAGTCTTTCGCTTAAGTTCGGCTGTCGGGCTTTCTTTGATTTTCTCTAACGCATTTACAGTCAAACTGGCTGTGCAGTACGTAATAGCCACAGTGCATAAAGACAGAAACAGAATATCGCCTGTGGCGATCTTATTTTGTTCATTCATGGTTTGTTTCCTTATAACGTTCCCTGGTAGCCCAGTATTCAAAGACACCAAATAAAATACCGAGTGCTGCCAAACCGACAATCGTTTTATTTTCTTCAATCCAGCGCATAATAATCCTCTATATATTTTTTCACTTCCTGGTAAGTTGAAAGTGGTTTTAAGGTTCGGGGTAATTGGATATAGCTAGCATTGACTTTTGTTTTTCCGTATGTATAGAGACAAATCGGAAAAGGATCATTTTCATACCCTAATAGGTAAATAAAGATTCGATTACTATCGGGGTACATCACTACATTGATGCCTGTTTTTAATTGATCTCTTATTTGAGCGTAATGGTCGTATAACGTTAAATAACTAATATTTGGTTCATTAATTCCGGCACCACTGTGTTTACCAATGATTACTGGACGGTTTGCTTTTTTGTTTATTTCAATTAATTGATTAAATGCTGTTAAAGCTTTTAGGGTTGGATTTGAATAAGTATTTCCTTTAGTCTTATTAGACTCTGTTGAAATCCAAACACAAAATCCCAAAGTAGCAACTGAAATCGCGGTTGCAATACCAAATGCAGCCCACTCTTCTTTATTCATGATTTCTTTTTCCTCCAAAAGAAACCGTAGAATTGCGTGGGGGGTCAGTGATCTTAGTTCTAGGCTGATCTACGTTATCAGCCGAAGACTCCATGATTAAGTCCCTAAAGACTGTATCGACAGATTGGTTTTCATCATAAAAGACCGAAGGCTTTAAGTCCTCTGGATTAAGCCGTTGGCCGGGAGTATAGCCGCCAGTACGGCGAGAAGCTTCAGGCTCATGTTCTGATTCAATATTATTGTTGATTTCTGTAGCTTGGGTTTTAGAATTCTTGCTGGTATTTAAATCACCAGTTGTCAAACTTTCTTCGTTTGTATTTTCCGACACATCAGAGGTTTCGGTTTTTGTATCGGTGTCCGCCTCGTCTTGATGTTTGGATGAACAAACAGGATCTAAGTCCTCGTGAATATATTCGTCATAGAACTTATACATTCCGTAGAACATAAAACCTAAACCTACCAATACCCCTGTAGTAATTACAGTAGCACTGGCAAAACCTTTAACATTTTCTGTATAGCTCATGGCCAGTACCTTAAAAATTACTACAACAAAATTTAATACAAAAAAATAAGAGGGAGCTTTTTGCCCCCTCTTATTTCCTTTTACTTCTTGATCACCCGATCACGGAATCGGACGACTCCGAGCTCCCCGAGAAGAACTCAGAGTAGCCCCAGTAGCCCACACCAACCAGAGCGACCGCAGCGACTGCGATACCCGTCCAGGCCTTCCAGCCCCAGCTGGAGCTCTCGTCGGACGTATCAGTTTGATTGGAGGTGGTGGTTTGTTCGTTTTTCATGGTGGTGTCTTCAGCGTTGGCGTTGGCGTTGTTCATTTGGGCTTCGGTCATGATGGTTTCCTTTTTGCAAAAAGAGAAGTTTACTACAATAAAAGTACGAGTCTAATAGAGATCTCGTTGTTGATTCACTAGAGTCATATGTGTTTGAAATATTTTAGATTCCAGTTATCTCCTGAGAAAATAGCTAAAAGCTATAATTGCTGTACTGATCAATTGTAGTGCAATGATAGCATTAAAAGTATATGTCATACCAAACGCAAAAAGTATTAATGCCAAAAGAAACGGCATCGTGCATCCTCGCGCTAACTGATAGAATACACTATATTTTGGATTTCGCCATGAATCATACATCGTTTTGTAGATAAAACGCATGTCAGTCAGTAGTGAAATAATAAAGACGGTCAGGAAAATTCCACTCACTAACCACAAAACAGAAGCAATAATCTTATCAAACATTTCCATTGAAAAAGCTCCAGGTTTAATTCAAAGCAGTTATATGTGTTTGAAATATTCTATAATAAGGCATAATTGGGAGATCCTTAAGGATCTCCCTTTTCTTATACTGTTGCGTGATTTGGTGAGAGGGCGTTGATGACGGCTTGGATCTTATCTTGTTTAAAACCAGACCACCAATCTGTACCCATTTCTACCACAGGCGCACTGCGCACACCCATGCTTCTGAACTGGGCGCGTTTTTCTTCATTCTTAGAGATATCAACTTCCTTAAACTCAATTCCATTATTTTTAAACAATCGTTTTGTTTGATCGCATTGGGGACAATTGGGCAGGGAATAGACAATAGGAGTCGAAGCAGTATCCATGAGAAACCTAAATGTAAAATATGGTTGATTTTATTCATTTTCAAGGGAGGAGAAAGTAGTGTCGTTCCCCCTCCGGTGCAAACCATAGACCAAGAAAAAATAGATTATTTTTCCCTCAATCTTTTTTAGTCTTTCGACAATATTGTAACTCTGAGTACGCGTATTGATCATCAGTATCATGAATTAGTTGGGTTCGGGCATTAGAGACCCAATCATCTTTAAAATTTGGGAAATAAGCGTCTGGATTTTCTATCGTAGTGTTAACGTGGCTGATAATCATTTTAGTCACGTTTGGATGATTAATGGCTTGTTCGTAGATTTGAGCACCACCAATCACAAAGACATTATTTTCACTGATTACCCTAACAGTATTTAAAACGTATTCTAGACTATCAGTGATAAAAGCGCCAGGCGCATAATAATCTTTCTGAGATGTAATAATGATATTTGTTCGTCTAGGCAAGGGTCTATATTCAATGGGTAAAGACTCCCACGTTTTTCTGCCCATGATGACAACGCCATCTTGAGTACGTTTAGAAAAAGCCCTCAGATCACTAGGTAATTTCCATGGAATGGAATTATCTTTACCAATTGCGCCTTGTTTATCGATTGCAGCTAGAATTGTAATCATATATTCATCGTGTATTATATGCGACAAGCACGCTTGTCTTAGGGGTTTATCACTCTTATACGCCTTGTCCGTTTGGAACTATAACGATTTTTTAATCGTTAGTTCAAACAATTTTATACGGTAAGTCTGATAAGCTCTAGAAGTCTTTGTGGAAGAAATCTCCATGCTACAAGTAAAGGGGTGAGGGTAAAAGCTCACCCCTATTTCATTGTAAGTCTTTACACCAAGCAAGCAATAAGTTGGCGTACCTTTAGGTACGCCTCTTATGCTGTGTTGTAGTAATAAAAATAGGTAAATGAAATTAAGCCCACTTTCTTTCACAAAATAGTAAAGCTTGAATATTTTTTAAGTGTCTTATCAAAAAATAACAAAAAAAAAAAAATAAAGGGATTATGAGTCCCTTTATTTTTCATTTACTTCTTTTCACTGGTGGAGAAGGCGGCCATAAGACACACAATACCCAAACCAATAACAGAAGCAATCAAGAAAGCACCAGGATTTTCTTCAACAGAAGGGCTAGACTGTTTGTTCGACTCTTCTTTCTTGAAGATAGAGTCGGTATTATGATTCGTTTCCTCACGTTGGTTTTCAACCAACAGGTAGAGGTTTTCTTGACCGAGCTGAATAAAATCCAACTTCAAATGACGCATGACAGCCGCAATTTCCATTTTGTACTGATTCAGTTCTTCGAGCGCAGCGGCAGGCACAGCTGCATGACGATCAAACCTAGCGCGGCCTTGATGGGTGCGGATATAAGTAATGCGCTTGCCAGCACTAAAGAGATCATCTTCGATGGTAAAACTCACGCTACCGATGGTATAGTCATTGATAAAATTTTTGACGCTGTTAGAGGCTTGTTCAGCAGCTTTCATTTCAGACTGAGACAGAGTAATCGAGGCCATGGTATAACTCCTAAAAGAGGGTAGAGGAATATCTTTATTCCGGTTGGTTCATTGGAGTCATATGTGTTTATTTTATTCTAGGTTACAGAGATACTACTATAGCACGGCATATTAGGGAGAGCCAAAAGCTCTCCCTAATTATTACTTATTATTGATATTTAAATATCAAAGACTTCATCTTCGTCATCACGCTTTAGTACGTTGACTTTATATTGAGCAGTATCTTCTTCCTGGTTGGATGCTTGGACTTTATCCATCGCTAGCCAATTTTCCATGTACTTCAATGGATTATCACTGACGACAGGAAAATTAACAGCTGACTCTAATCCGAAGAACTTAGCCACATCCGTACCGCTGAAGTAAACCCAGTCTTTCATCATCTCGCACGTCACGCCTGTCAGTTCACGGCCTTCTGAGAAAGCATAATCAGCCCACTGGACTTCAGACTGGACTACTTCGTTTATCATTGCAACGATCTCGTCCTTCGAGGCCTCAAAAGCCTTCTTACCGCGCTCAGTCTTGTAAAGTTCTTTTAGAACTGCTTTACCATACTGAACATGAATCTCAAATTCATCTTGAGCGATTTTCTGAATTGCTTTACCGGCTGGTTGGAATAGACCTGTAGATTCACAAATACCGAAGGTCACTGCAAACGAAGCCATGAACTGAATACGTTCCATGCACAAAATAGCTGCGATGAACTTATAGATCTTATTATAAAGCTCTTGGTCGTTTGGAATCATATCCAGACCATACTGCATAGAAGCAATCTTAGCCTCATGGAAGACCTTACCTACAGTAACTAAACGAGAATGGGCTTCTTGTACCCGCAGAATCTCATCTAGAATATCCGTCGGGTCATCAAACGAATTACGGACAATCTCAGAATATGTTGCCGCATGGACTACTTCATTATCACTAATTCGCTGCCAGCCTGCCCAAGCTTCAGCACTAGTACAAACGTTAGAGAGTACGGAGACAAAGATCTTGCTAGCTACTGTATCAGCTTCCCACTGCCAGGCAAGGTTTTTGATCATCATATCGTAAATATGTCGATCACAAGTCTTGAATTGGATATTGCAGACTGAGTAGTCAAACTCGTTTTCATCCCAGTCCATATTTTTCTGACTTTTATATAATTGCCAGATTTCAGGATACTTCTTATTGACGGTATCAAAAATACCGTCCCGCTCACCGAGAATGATCTCTGGGTTTTCGTAATCAGTTTTATTCAGATTGAAAATATTTTCAGGTAACATGTTGATTCCTTTATTGAAAATGAAACCTACTATCATTAAATAAAAGTAGGGTATAAAAAACTATCCTAATTATATCACGTCATATAGCCTCCCTATTAAAGGGAGGCTATTATGTCATTATGCTACTAGTCTTGCTCGTTCAGTTCTCTCAGTTTCTCTAAGCGCGCGAGCTCTATAGGCCTTAACAATCATTTTGGTCAAGGGATCACGAACGACTTCGTCTTCAGTAAACTCCACCACTCCAATTTCTGGTGCATTATGAAAAAGATCAAATGCGTCTTTTAAACCATTAACAAGATGTTTGGGTAAGTCGCTTTGTCCAATATCGCCTACGATAATCATACTACTGCCTTCGCCAATACGGGTGAGGAACATTTCCATTTGTTTAGCAGTGGTATTTTGTGCTTCATCTAGAATCACAACCGAATTTCTAAAAGTCGAGCCGCGCATCGTTTGTAGCGGTCTCGCGTCAATCTCATGGAATTTAACATGATACTCAGTGGTGCTGCGCCCTAATTTATGAAAAAAGACATCCATAAACGGCTGAGTCCAAGCCGCAAACTTTTCATCTTCTGTACCGGGTACTGCACCAAGGTCTTCTTCACAACCGACAGCAGGCCTGACAATAACAATCTTATCAATTTCTTTACTTTGAAGTTTTTCTGCTGCCCAGCTTGTTGCTAAGAAAGTTTTGCCCGTACCAGCAGGTCCTAATGCCAACACAATTCTTTTTGTATCTAAAAACCTCAACATGCTTTGTTGCTTCTCGTTACGAGCTTTTATAGGACCAAAAATTATTTTCTTTTGTTTATAAGCGCAGTCTTCGGCACTATTAATTTTTTCATAATCTTGATTGATCTTTTCTTTCTTGGTCAAACGTCGACGAGGTTTACTCATTGGAATACTTCTCCATGACATGCGAGCGTAGACTTCAATATTGGTAGCTTAATTATGAAGTCAACTCACATTAGTAAATGGACGATCAGCATGATGCCCTTCATAACGTGTTATGCTAAAATTTAGGATAATATTTCCCTTTATATTACTATACTAAAAAAATTTATTAATACTTAAAGCATACGAATGAAAGAATTTACTTTAATTCAGAGTTTAAAGAAAGCGGCACCATACTGGGAGCAATTATATTTATGGCGGTGTGCCCTCTAGTAACAAACTCTTCAAATTTGCAATTGGATAAACGCATCCACAAACTGTAGAGTCTGGTCTACTAGCATTTTAAATAAAAAATGCCATAACAAAGAAAAAAAGAAAGGCTTGTAACCTTTCTTTTTTATGGATTCAGAGACGCCTGCCGAGCCTCTTTTCCATCTGGTCAAAAGTACACAAGTAACCTTTACCTGTCTTCACTGAATCGGCATCAAAGTACACCAAATCTTCATCGCCTTTTTCATGAACAACGACTGCTCGATCACCGATATTATACTCGATAAGGATATATCGAATATTACTTACATTATTACACGTTAAGTAAATCAACGCATACTCGGTTTGCAAGACATCGGGATGAAACAAATTGTAAAGTTTCCTGAGATTGTGTGTTCCTTCTTCGCGGTTAATAAAAGCCTTGATACGATCTTCGATTTGGTTTTGCATTTATGCGCTCCAAAAGTATGTAAATTCCAAGTAGTTATATGTGATTGAAATATTCTACTTTACAGCATATATGGGAGACTAAAAAGTCTCCCATATATGCCTTACTACTTACATACTACAACCTTCGCAGTATGCATCGTCTTCTTGAACCTTTGTGGGCTCAGCACTGATACTACCTGAGTTAGAAAGACTGCGTTCATTAGACACATTACTATTGTAATAATACCGTGTTTTCATCCCATACTTAAACATGCTAAAATATTGATTAAGCAGATCTTTACTAGAGACTTTTGTATCATCTTTAATCCGACGCCATAGGTCAGCTGAGATACCTTGATCAGTAAACTTTTGAACCACAGCATACGCTTTGATCATGTCGAGTTCAGAAATATCCCAAGCCGACTGATATTGGTATTGTGGATCATCACTATA
>Ga0182744_1001540_pt1 | contig 19947 bp, 17 predicted proteins | sample eDN3rd30CKraftMG_FD_128525 | JGI IMG/M metagenome (GOLD analysis project Ga0182744, IMG submission 128525) | Enriched Miracle-Growth compost microbial communities from Emeryville, California, USA - eDNA 3rd pass 30_C Kraft MG (version 2) (version 2) ...
AACGGTCCAGTACACGGCGCCGGAATACTTTCTCGGTGAACAGGGAGACGGCAGGGCGGACGTGTTTTCCCTCGGCGTCATCGTCTACCAGATGCTGACCGGGCGTCTGCCGTATGGGGCGGATGTTGCAAAAACACGCACCCGTCTGCAGCAGGCCCGGCTTGTCTATACCCCAGCCATGGAAGTGCGCCCGGACGCGCCGCCATGGTTCGATCTTGCAATCCGCAAGGCGACGCATCCCAATCCCTGGAAACGGCATCAGGACGCTGACGAATTTATCCACGACCTGCGGCGCCCAAACCCGGATCTGCCTGGCGCCGCCCGTTCGCCGCTGATCCGGCGGCATCCGGCCAGGTTCTGGCAGGGCGTCTCCGCCGGCCTTGCAGCCATCGTCGTCGTGCTCCTGTGGCGCCTCTCCCGCGTCGGTGACTTTTTCTGACGCGGCGCAGCGGGCTTTCCAGCCAGCAGGCCGCCCCTGTCTGTCAAGGTTATCTGGCGGCGCCGCGCCCATCAACGACGCTACACCGGCTTGCAAGAACCAGGCGCCGGTTCGCCGGGAGCGGCTCGCAGACACGAGGCTGCGTGGCCGGAACGCGGAACGGAGGGGATTGTCCCCTCCGTTTGCTGGTTTGCATCTGCGGTCCGGTCAACGGCGGTGGTCCCAGCCGCGGCGCGAGGCTTCAGAGTGGCCCTCGGGATCACCGAACCAGCCGCCGTGACCGCGCCCGCGGTCGTCATCCCGGTCGCGGGCTGAATAGCGGCGATCGTCGTCATCGTAACGGCTTGCAGAGCGGCTGCGCCCCCGCCGATACTCATCATCGTCATCACGGCGATGGTCCCAGCCACGGCGGGAGGCCTCCGAATGCCCCTCCGGATCACCGAACCAGCCGCCGTGACCACGGTCGCGGCCATAGTCATCATCCCGGCTGCGGGACGAATAACGGCGATCATCGTCGTCGTAGCGGCTATAGGCGCGTCCACGGCCACGCCCGTTGTCGTCGTCATCGCGGCGGTGGTCCCAGCCACGGCGCGAGGCTTCGGCGTGACCTTCCGGGTCGCCGAACCAGCCGCCCTGGCCCCGGTCGCGGGCCGAATAGCGGCGATCGTCATCGTCATGGCGGCCCGCAGCCCGGTCAGGGTCACGCTCGTCGCGCCGCTCATCCCAGCCGCGACGCGAGGCCTCGGAGTGCCCCTCCCGGTCGCCAAACCAGCCGCCATGACCGCGATCGCGCGCGGAATAGCGCCGGTCGTCGTCATCGTCGCGACGGCGGTAAGCCTGGCTGCGATCGCGATCACCGCCCCGGGGGCCGTCATCGCTCATGAAACGCCCCTGGTCGTCGCGTTCGGGCATGTTTCTCATCCTGGCCATTTTTTCCTCCATATCCAGATTGAGGCAGAGAAGGTGTGGTTTGTCCGCGCGCCCTTCAGGAGGCGCCTTCAGGCAGGCGTCGATGCGCCTGGCCAGGGCAGCGGGCTCGACGCCGGCCGCCCTGATTCTGGCGAGGAGGCCGCTGTCGGCCTTTTCCTCGCGTCCGGTCATGTCCGTGATCAGCCGCGTCGCAAGTTTCAGACGGGCCGCAGCCGTTTCATCATCTTCTTCGGCGAGCAGGATCGACACCAGGTCGGTCTCGATGGCGGCTGCGATGATATCGTCGCCATCGACGCTGTCCTTGCCGTTCGCCGGCTTGTCGTCCGCGGGCCTGGCTCTGACGGCGCCGAAGAGCGCCGCGTGCAAGGCAGCGTGGTGGCGCCAGAACTGTGAAAGCGTCTCCAGATCGTCAGCGACGTCATTTTTCTGCGAAGATTTTGCGATTTTCCCGCATAGCTCCCGCAATTCTTCATGATGTTGCTTCAGAAGTTGATAGCCATCCTGCATATCACCGGAGCTATCACCGGAGCGCTCCGCTGATTTTTCGGCTGCCTCCTTGCCACTTTGCGACGTATCGCCGGCTTTCTGTTCGTCCTCCGGGTTGGTTTGAGGTGTCGGTCTAGTCTCGCGCGCCATGATGCGACCTCCATATGTTGGGGCAACGTGGACGGATGAACCTGATGAACACACCGGGGACGCCGATGTTCCTGAATATTATTTTCTATATTTTAATTTTAAAAATTGTATATGAAATACGCTGAATTTCTGTAGTATATATTTGTGGTTTCGCTAATAATTTATCATTATGTTCAGCTGAAACCGGCGTGCGCGTCGATTTCCTCAGGGGAGGCTGGCGCGAAGCATGCCTCTTGCCCGGTTAACGCGACTTTTGATGGTGCCGATGTCGCAGTGCAGGATTTCCGCAGCAGCCCCATAACTTTCGCCCAGGACCCCGATCAATACGACCGCGTCGCGATAGTGCGCGGGCATTCTGTCAAGGACGACGGCCAGTTCATTCTGGCGCAATTTCCATTCCTGCGGCGCCTCCACCCTGGGTTCGGATGATACGCTGTATTCCTGTCCCGCCGTTTCAAGATTGCGTTTTCGGATATTGTTGAGGAATGCGTTCCGCATGATCGTCAGCAACCAGGCGCGCATGTATGTTCCCGGCTTGTAGCGATGTATATTTTCAATAGCTCTCAGTATTGTTTGCTGGAAAAGATCCTCGGCGTCCGCCCTGTTGGTGCATAGCGATCGCGAGAATGCGCGCAGTTCGGGGCTATACGTCAGTATCTGCCCGGGCGTGGCGAAATTCGGCATGGCTGCCTGCTCCCATCTTGATCTGATTCAGGAGTTCCTGCTCCCGGAACACTGGCGCCGCTCAGGAACCGGACGAAGGCTCATCCGTGCGTGGGGCGCTGCGCCCTGGCTGGGCGGAAACCTCTGGTTTTGGTTCCGCCGTTCCGTGCGCGGCAATACCAATCAGTGTCGATTCCCTGCTGGGGTAAGGCCCAAGCACGGGTTGGCCGTCATCGGTGAGCGCCCACCATCCCGGGGGAACTCCGAAGCGTTCGGCCCGCTCATCGCTGAGTTGCCGGGGGTATAATTGCATCTTGCCTTCCCGTCCCATGGCCGCTTTTCCGGGCCATGTTCGCGGTTCCCGTCAAAATGGCTGCAAGGCCGCAGCAGTTTCCCGCCTTGGCGCAGCCCCGCTTGCTGACCGGACGCCGCCTGCATGTCTGGTGAATGGCTCCCGGCTGCCTGAACGGCTACGCAAATGCGCCGGGTTGACTGGATAAGCGGTGGGGAAAGGCAAAGTTCCCGTGTCAATTCTGACCATTTCGCGTTCGAATTGGGTCGTGACCGTGTTGTCCGCCGCCGGGCCGCGACAGCTCCGCGCTTTCCCGCCTCTCTGGCGCGCGCAATCTCCCCGCCGGATAGATGCGCCAACCAAAGCCTGCCGATGTTCGGGCGCCGTGATTGCTTTTGGAACCCACCGGCTCGACTTGTGAAAAATGCCGGGCTTCCTGGAAAATTATCGACGAGGTCAGATGATTTTATACAATTCATATGCGTTAAAACAGCATGAGCGATAGCTAAAATAATATTTATCGGGAACATATCGGGGTAGCTGGTGTTCATTTCCCATTCTCTCTGAAAGAAGGGATGCCTCAATGCGACAGCAGATGCTTTTTGCAGTAATTTTGTGTGCTTTTGCGGCGCCGGTTGCTGCGCAAACAGCGCCAGCCAATCCAAAGCCCGAAACACCCGCGATCGATAACCGCAAGACATCGCCGCTGGCGCCGGCAAAGGGTGAAAACAGCTTTACCATGGCGCAGGCCAAATCCCGGATCGAGGCGGGCGGGTTCACGGACGTGAACGGCCTGGCCAAGGACAGGGATGGCGTCTGGCGCGGCAAGGCCATGAAGGACGGCGCGACGCATGATGTGGCGCTGGACTACCAGGGCAAGCTGTTCGCCAGGCCGGTCGCCGGCCAACCACAGGGAGGCAGCCGATGACCACCGTTACAGCACTTTTCGATACGCATGGGCAGGCGCTGGCCGCTGCTGACAGGCTCGCCGCGATTGGCGTCGCCCGTGATGACATCAGCCTGGTCGCGAGTAATGCGGATGGCTGGTATGAGCCCGAAAACCACGTCGCGGAAGGGGCGGCGACCGGCGTGGGGGTAGGCGCGGCGCTCGGGGGAGCGGGCGGCTTGCTGGCCGGCCTCGGGCTGATGGCCATTCCCGGCATCGGTCCCGTGGTGGCTGCTGGCTGGCTGGCCGCAACCGGGGCCGGCGCGCTTGCGGGCGCCGCCGCTGGCGGCGCGGCTGGCGGCGTCGTTGGCGCGCTGATGGGCGAGGGCGTGCCGGAGCGTGACGCCCACGTCTATGCCGAGGGCGTCCGGCGCGGCGGAACCATTTTGTCCGCGCGCGTTGACGAAGCCCGCGCCGTGGAAGCGCAAACCATTCTGGACCAGGCGGCGGCGGTGGAGATCGCTGAACGTGAGGAACTCTATCGCAAGGAAGGCTGGACAGGGTTTGACCCGAACGCCCGGCCTTACGTCGCTGACACGGCGGCCGACCGGTCCCGGCCAGGCGCATAGTCCGTCAACGACGTGGACCGTGTCCGTTCAAAAACCCGGAAAGTTCGCGCCGATAACTTGCGCGGGCAATTGTGCGGTCATTTCAGCGGGAGGCTGTGATGAAAGACAAGAACCTGGAAGATCTGTTTCACGACACCCTCAAGGATATCTATTACGCAGAGCGGAAAATTCTGCGCTCCCTGCCAAAAATGGCGCGGGGCGCTCACTCGCCGCAATTGCGCAAGGCGTTCGAAACCCATCGTGAGGAAACCCAGGGGCATATCGAACGTCTGCAAAACGTCTTCGAGATTATTGGCAGGAATCCGCGCGGCAAGACCTGCCCCGCGATCGACGGCATTATCGAGGAAGCGGAAGAACTTATGGAGGAATACAAGGGCTCCCGCGCCCTTGACGCCGGCCTGATTTCATCGGCTCAGGCTGTCGAGCATTATGAGATCACCCGTTACGGAACCCTGCGGCGCTGGGCTCAGGAACTCGGGTTGACCGATGCGGAGGGGTTGCTGCAGCAGACCCTGGATGAGGAAGCGAAAACTGACGCAATCCTGACCCAGATTGCGGAAACCGGACCCAACCCGGAGGCTGCGCCGTGATCCCGTTTGCTGCCCGTTCCAACCCGGCGAGGAGGAGCAGATGACGACTGATGGTGACCAGCGCCATCCGGTTGCTGAGGGGGAGGGGCGCCGGAAGGCGCTGCCCGGCGGCGCTGGCGACGAACCCGATCCCGGCGGTGCGCCAGAGCCAGACGGCGTCCCCGACATCGCGGAGGCTGATCTGGACGCCGTCGTCAGCGGCGACATCCTGCCTGATAGCGCGCCGCCTGATGCGGGCCTGCCCGGAGAAACGGGCGACGCGCCTGAGGAGGAGGACGACAATCCCTGTCAGCACAGCGATGAGGCGCTGCCAGATGACGTTGAGGAAGCAGTGATCCGTCGCAATCCTTCGCGCGAGGGCGGGTTGTTCGACGAGGTGTGAGGCGCGTGTCCGCGCGCGGACGCCTTGCCTGAGGACAGCGCGTCCCCATGTGAGAAAAGGGGGATGGCTTCGCGCCAGCCCCTGCGGAAGGAAGTCAGTACATTCTGGAGGACTGCCATGCAGAGATCGTTGCAGATCGCTTTTCGGGGAATGGACAGTTCGCCGGCGCTTGAGGCGCTGGCCCGGGAACGCGTCCGCCGTCTTGAAGGACAGTTTCCCCGGCTGACCGGCTGCAGGGTCGTGATTGAGGCGCCCCACCGGGGCGCCGAGGCAGCGAAAACGGCGATCGCCGTGTCGGTTGAAGCAGATGTGCCAGGCCGCGGGCCTGTGATTGGCAAGGATGAACAGGAGCGCCGGGAAGCCAAAAATGATCATACGGCGGCCCTGAACAATGCCTTCGAGGCAGTCGAGCGGCAGCTCGGCAAGATCGCCAGCCTGCGCAATAACCCGCCGGCTCCTCACGCGGCAGAAGGACAATCTGGCGTGGTTGTGCGGCTGTTTCCGGCTGAGGAGTATGGGTTTGTTGAAATCGATAACGCGCCGGAGCTTCATTTCACGCGCAATGCTGTCGTCGGCGGGAAGTTCGATGAACTGACGACGGGCATGATGGTGCTGGTGACGGTCGCCGCCACGGAGGGCCCCATGGGGCCACAAGCGGCCTCGGTGCGCCTGCTTGATCGCAGCAAGGCGCCCTAAATCTCACGCAATTGCCGCCGGCTTCGCTATACGCCCTGTCACGCAAACAGGCAGGGCCCGGCGCTTTCCATGCCCCCAGGGCGCCTGCCGTTGCCGGTGGCGTCGGGCGTTAGATCATGGGCATTCCGCCGGTGACAGCGATCGTGGCGCCGGAAATGTAACTGGCCCGTGGCTCCGCAAGCATGACGTAGGCGGCCGCAAGTTCCGCCGGCTGGGCCGGGCGGCCCATGGGGTAATTCTGCCCGAACGTCTGCACGTCTTCAGCAGACATGGTCGCGGGTATCAACGGGGTCCAGACCGGGCCCGGCGCCACGGCGTTGACGCGGATTCCACGTTTTGCCAGGAGCTGGGCGAGGCCCACGGTGAAGTTAAGGATGGCCCCCTTGGTCGTGGCGTACGCCAACAGGCTGGGATTGGGGCGGTCAGCGTTGATCGACGTTGTATTGATAATGACGCCGCCACGCGGCATGTGCGGCGCCACCGCCTTGCACAGGCAGAACATGGCGTGGACATTCACGTCAAAAGTGCGCCGCCATTCTTCCTCCGGAATGTCCTCCAGTTCTTGGAACTGGGCCTGATGGCCAGCGTTGTTGACCAGAATGTCCACTGCGCCGAGTTTCTCGCGCACGGTGTCGGCCAATGTCTGGCAATGACGCGGATCGGCTATGTCTCCGGCAATCGTCTGGCAACGCTGGCCGGCCTCCTCCACGAGCTGGGCCGTTGAAGCCGCGTCCGCGTCCTCGTTGAGGTAGGCGAGCGCCACATCCGCGCCTTCGCGGGCAAAAGCGATGGCAACCGCGCGGCCGATGCCGCTATCACCGCCGGTAATCAGCGCCACCTTGCCTTCAAGCCTGCCGGAGCCCCGCCAGGTTTCCTCGCCGTGGTCCGGGATTGGGTCCATGCCGGCCAGCCGACCTGGGGGCGTTTGCGTCTGTTTGGGGAAGGGGGGACGGGGGTAATCTTTCATCACAAAGCTCCGTGGATGGGTACAGGCAGACCGGTCGGCGCGCGCCCGTATTTACCGGGGCCGCCCGCCTGCCCACTCCCCGGGGCCGACGCGCAGGCGATCAGTGTTTCGCCGCCCCGTGTGGCCTTCGCGGCCTTGCGTCCAGATATTCCTGACGGTTCGGCCTGGCTTTCGGCGGCTTGCGACCGGTTTCATCGACCTCCTCCGTATCGAGCGGAGCGGTCGCGTGCTTCCCGGGCGCCGGGGGGCGGCTGCGGGGTTCGGTCCTGGGCGGTTTGTCGTGCGCAGGCATTTCGGCCCTCCTGCCGGGCTGGAAAGCTCGGGCCCGGCGATCAGAAATTGGAAAGATGCGGACGGGGAACAGCCAATGTCCGTTCCGTTGCGGTCTGGCGTCTTGCCGGCGCGCCGACAGACGAACCTCGCCGTTGTCATTTTGCCTGGGCGTTCCCCAGGGTCGACCAGCGCATGATCCTTGCCCGTTGCGCCCTGGCATAGTTGGCCAGCAACGCCACATGAAGCATGGGCGTTTGATCGTCGTGACGCCGGGAATGTGCGGCGGTTGGCCTTGTGGCGGCCTTGGGTTCGGGCTCGGGATCGGCCATGTGGTCCTCCAGTATCATGTCCCGCGCTATCGCGCGCCTGTGCATGGAAAATTCATGGCGAACGCGAAGGTTCCGCTTGGTAAATAACAAATTCGGCAGGTTAATTCACCCGGCGACCATGATAAGAATAAATGCAATGGATATGTATAAAATTATCCTTTATTGGAACGATGCATCGCGCAACGGGTTTTTCGGCGGAATTCATACCCGGATAAATATACAGATGAAGGATGAATTTATTCGGCGGCCAGGCCGGCGCCTGCGGCGCCGGGCTGACGTTTTCGGGTTTGCCACAGGTGTGGTGTTGATGCGCCGCCAGGCGCGGGCGTCACAGGTGTTTGCGGGGAGGCGCGGTGCGCGTACAAAAGCTCCAGATCCGGATGGGGCTGATGCGTAAAATCTACATGGGCGTGCGCCTGCGGCGACTGCGTGAGGAACGGAGCCTGAAGCAGGTCGAACTAGCGGCGCTGCTGGGCATTTCCCCCAGTTACCTCAATCAGATCGAGCGGAACCAACGACCGCTGACCGTTTCAGTCCTTTTGCGCATCAACGCCATTTTCGGCGTCGACGTGCAGCTTCTCTCCGAAGATGGGGAAGGGCGGTTGATCACCGAGCTGCGCGATGTCGTGTCCGACGGCGCCGAAACCATTTCCCTTGCGGAAATTCGCGAGCTGGCGATGAACATGCCGGCGGTGGGACGGACGCTGGTCGCCCTGCACCGCCGCTACCGCGAGGCGGTTGAACAAAGCGAGGCCCTCGCCGCCCAGCTGGGCGATGAATGGATCGCCGGCGGCCCGGCGCGGGCGCCTTTTGAGCAGGTGCGCGATTTCTTTTACGCCCGCCGCAACCACGTGGCGCCGCTGGATGAGGCGGCCGAGCGACTTTATCGCGACGCCGGGCTTGGGGCCCTGTCGGTGCATCCGGGGCTGGCGGCCTGGCTGCGCGAACGACACGGCGTTGCGGTCGTGGTGACAGGCAGCGACGATGACCAGCGCCGGTTCGATCCCGAATCCCGGACCCTGTTTATCTCCGCGGACCTCAAGCTTGGCCAGCAGGCGTTCCAGATGGCCGCGCAGATCGCGGTGCTCGAACTGGGCCCGGTGATCGACCGCCTGACCGATGATCCTGTCCTGGCCAGCCCCGATGCACGGCGTCTGGCGCGGGTGGGGCTGGCCAATTATTTCGCTGGCGCGCTTGTCCTGCCTTATGGAGAATTCCTGACGGCGGCCGAGGCCGAGGCTTACGATATTGAGAAGCTGGGCCGGCGCTATGGCGTTGGCTTCGAAACCGTGTGCCACCGTTTGTCGACGCTGCAGCGGCCCGGCGCCCGCGGCGTGCCGTTCTTCTTCGTGCGGGTCGACCGGGCCGGCAATATTTCCAAGCGGCAATCCGCCACCGATTTTCATTTTTCCCGCGTCGGCGGCAGTTGCCCGCTGTGGAACGTCTATGAAGCCTTCACCCAGCCCGGCCGGGTGCTGACCCAGATCGCCCGCATGCCGGATGGCCGCGCCTATCTGTGGATCGCCCGCACGGTAGGGCGCGGCGTCGCCGGCTTCGGGGCGCCTGGCAAGACATTCGCAGTCGGCATCGGCTGCGATATCCGCCACGCCAGCCGCCTGATCTATGCGCGGGGTCTTGATCTCAACGACCCTGAAGCGGCGACGCCGATTGGGGCCGGTTGCAAGGTTTGCGAGCGCCCCGCATGTCCCCAGCGCGCTTTCCCGCCCGTGGGCCGGAGGCTGGCGGTGGATGAAAACCGCAGCGCGCTCGCGCCCTATCCGGTGGCCTGAGCGTGGGCCCTGACGCCGCCCGCCTGAACCATCCGACGTCGGCTCGCCGCCGGCGAGGCTTCCATCCGCCGCCCACGGCAAGCAGTATCCGCCCGGCGACTGGCTTGGACGTGCAGCGAATTAACCGGGCTATCGTTCCAAAGTATGCGATTTCAGGCCGGGGGTAGACCGGTTTACGCGCGCTGCAACTCCGGCGTCACGGCAGGTAATCGCCATCAATGGCAAAGTCAGCCTTCCGGACACGCAGGCGCGTCAAACCCTGGCAAAGTTGCAGTTCTTGGGGACGTTGTGCTCAAGGTCATCGCGCGGGTTGGCCGATCAGATTCCGCCAATCACACCCGCTTGATTGTAGTAACATTACCGGATGTGTCGTCTGCGCGCGCGGGCGGATAATGCTATCCGCATTGGCGTGCTGACGGACCTTTCCGGCCCGCGGCCCGCACCCGGACAACGCCGGGACGTCAATGGGGCTGGAGTAGCGCGGCGCCAGACTGCATTGATGATGTCACCGAAAATTGAATGGGGAAATTTCTCCATTATTGATTAGATTTGGTGATGATCTATCCCGCTTTTATTCGGGGCCCGGGCTGACATCTGTCTGAGTCATGAATTGGAAGGGCAAAGATGACACGTGTCAACCAATGCTTTGGTGTGTCCCTGGGGAAGGGAGGCCGGAGCATTCCGGTCACCACGATCTTCGCCACCCTTGCATCCCTGATCCCGGCTTCTGTTTACGCCCAGAGCGTATATGGGCCGAGCCCGCCGACGATCACGTCGACGATCAATGTCCCGACAGGCGCCGCAACGATCGTGGGATCGACCACCGTACAGGTCGGGGGAACTGACAACGCCAGCAATGTCACGGGCGGGACACTCACCCTGGACAGTCTGGCCGGGCCGTCTCCGGGCGGCATCCTTATCCAGACTCTGAACGGCAATGCCCTTCAGGTGTCTTCTGGCTCCATTACAGCTTCGCAAGGCAACATTACTCTGCTTACCCAGGGAGGGCATGGCGTTCTCGCGAATGGCGCCGCCAGCAGCGCCGCCCTGAACGGCCTCACAATTTCCACGACGGGCGCCGGGGCAGGGCTCGCCGCGATCGGCGGCGCAATTGAGGCCAGCAATGTCGCGATCAGCAACACCGGCGCGGCAAGTGCAAACGCGTCTGCCGGTCACGGCGTTGTTGCTGAAACAGGCGGCCTGATCAATCTGCATGGCGGCGTCAGCATCGCCACCGGGGCTTTCAATGCCGTCGGATTGGGGGCGTCCGGAGCTGGCAGCCGGGTCGTCGCTGATGCGCTCATTCCTGTGGCGATGAACGGACGCGGGGCCATGGGGGTGTACCTCCATGACGGCGGGCAGGTGACGCTGCTGCCTGGCTCCGTGATCAATCTCAACGGAACCAGCAGCATCGGTGTCTCGGTGGACAATACCATTGTGCCGGTGGGTGCGATTGGCGGCGGTCTCACGTTGAACTTCAACGCGACGGGCGTGTCTGGCCAGGCGGGCGGAACGGGCGTAGCTGCTTTCAACAACGGGCAGATTACGCTCGATAATCTGACAGTGAACGGCTCCAACGCAGGAGCCGGCGCCTGGGCGCGGGCAGGTAGCCGCATTACATTGACGGGCCGCAGCGTCATCAACATCAATTCTGAGCAGAACCCGACCTCGTACACACTGGCGACGGCTAATCTTGTCACCCCTAACGGGCCGGTTGGGTCAATCTTCTCGGTAACCAGCGCCATTCCCGTTAGTGGACTTCTTTCGCGAGGCGCCGGCGCCGTCATCACCAGCACAGGAACCACCATCAATGTGTCGACCGGCAATGGCGCCGCGGGCGTCGATGCCGGAAACGACGGTCTTGTCGACATGACCGACAACACCATCACCACCACTGGCTCCAGCTCGTTCGGCGTGAGGGTCGATTCCAGTGGCGTTGTTCTGGGGCGGGATTCCCGAATCACCACGTCGGGTGGAGGGGCGGCTCTCTTCATCAATGGCGGCGTTGGTCTGATCGATCTGACCAATACAACCTCGCTTGCAACTGGCGCGGGAACCGCCGGCCTCGTCTCCCTCAACCTTACGGCCGGCGCCGCCAATACGGTCAACCTGACCGGCGGCAGTCTGGTGAGCTCTGCTGATACGGCGGTCGTGGCGCAAGGCCCGCTAAACCTGACTGCAAGTGGCGCGACCATAACCGGCGGCGGTGGTTTCGTTCTCGAAGTCTTCGACAATTATGCGGACTTCCAGCCAACGGCCGTGCAGTTCGACGCGTCAAATGGAAGCCGGTTGACAGGCGACGCGAGGGTGGGGCCGCTGAGCACCGCGAACATCAACCTGAAGACAGGGTCCAGCTGGACAGGCGCAGCCTTTGATGTGACGAACGTGAGCGTTGACACAACGAGCCGCTGGACAGTGACCGGCAGTTCGACCGTCACACAGGACACCGCCAACGCCGGTGTGATCCAGTTCACGCCCCCCACTGGCGACCCGACCCTGCTGGCGAGCTACAAGACGCTCACGTCACAGAACTATATCGGCGCGGGCGGACAAATCGGCCTCAACACCTATCTCGGCGCCGATGGATCGCCCTCAGATCGCCTGGTTATCAATGGCGGACTCGCTTCGGGAAATTCACCTCTGCTGGTCGCAAACACGGCCGGCCCTGGCGACCTGACCATTGGAAACGGCATCCTCGTGGTCGAGACGATCGCCAACGGCTCAACGTTGCCCGGCGTCTTTACCCTGGGACGTCCGGTGCTCGCTGGCCCCTACGAATATTCACTTTATCGCGGCAGCGTTGACGCCACGGGTCCGCAGAACTGGTACCTGCGCTCTGCTCTTCGGCCAGTTCCACCTGACCCCCCAGTGCCGCCGAATCCCCCTGTGCCTCCCACGCCGCCGACCCCGACGCCCCAGCCCCCGTCGCCAGTTCCGGACTATCGCCGCGAGACGTCTCTTTATTCCGCGCTGCCGGCTATGGGCCTGATTTATGGACGGACCATCATCGACAGCCTGCATGAACGTATGGGAGAAACGCGCCCTCAGGTATCTGCCCCGGTCACGGAAGAGCGCACAATCTGGTGCAAGAACCCTGAGAAGAACTATCGTTGCACGACAGTTGTGCGGATGCCTGACAGCGCGGTGGCGGCAAGCCGCTCTTACGTTTCCGCAGGGTGGGCGCGGATAATCGGCGCCCATGGCAATCAGGACGGCGGACCATGGGGCGTCTATCGCAATGGTCCAAATTTCGACTACGATATCTACGCCTTGCAGGCAGGCGTTGACCTTTACCGGGCTGTGAATGCTGACGGTAGCCGCGACCATGCTGGCGTTTACGCCGCCGTGGGACGAATTCAGGGCGACGTCAGGCACTTCAACGGCATTCATGCGGGCACGAATACCATCGACGCTTATTCAGTCGGCGCTTACTGGACACATTTTGGCGCATCCGGCTGGTATATTGATGGCGTTGTCCAGGGAACGTGGTTTGACGCGGAGGCGGACTCCCGCCGCCTCATCAAACTGAAGCGCGACGGCTTCGGCTTCGCGGCCTCCATCGAGGGTGGGTATCCGGTTGCGCTCGGTGGCGGCTGGATTGTCGAACCACAGGCGCAACTGATCTACCAGACGCTCACCCAGAAGTCCGGTCATGACGGCGTGGCGCTGGTGCGCTTTTCAGACGTCGACTCCCTTGCAGGCCGGATCGGCGCGCGCCTTGCCAGGGACTGGATTGTTGGTGAGGATGGTCAGCCGCGCAAGATAGCAACCTGGATGAAGGCCAGCCTCTGGAACGAATTCCTGGGCGATCCCAAGACATCGTTCTCGTCAGCAACGGGAATGATTCCGTTCCGCTCGGATCTGGGTGGAGCATGGGGTGAAGTCAAAGTCGGCGTTGATGCACAGATAGCCGGGAACGCCGCGCTTTATGCCTCGGCGGGCTATTCAATTGGACTTGATGGGCGTTCGCACGCCTACGATGGACGGGTTGGCGTCAAGTTTACATGGTAGACGTTTCCCCCAAGGGGGGCGCCAGAAGAACCATCAATCAGGGGCCGTCGCCGGATCTCCGACAGTGCGGGCGCGTAGGCTGTTCCCGGCGCTACAGGGGAGAAGGACACGGTTACCAAAAATAAGTGATTGATATAAATGGTATATACGCGTCGCTTGACGTCGGCGCAGCCTGCGGATGCGCAGCGGAGGATGCAAATTAAAGTTCCATAAGATATCTTCTGCGAATCCGTTGCGCTGTCCGCTCCGTCGCTGCGACGGTCAAACATCCTGGTGGCAATGCGACTGGCCTCATCTCATAACGGTGTAACGCATCCCCTCCAGCGACAGGCGTTCACCCATCATGAAAAAACGGCAGCGACTGTTGTCGTTGCGATCAAACGTGCGAAACGTCGCCAGGGCGCATCACCGACCTGGGCGAACATCTTTCATGCTCGCAATTCCGTCAGGTCGAACAACCTGCCGGAATTGCATTCGTTTGGCATAAATCACTTACTGCGCTGGATTGCCTGGAAACATCGCCCGTAATCGACGCTTTGGAGACCAGGCCAGCGCATTGCCAGCTGATTGTATGTCAGTGATCGAGCATCGGCATATTGTCCGGGTCGAGTTTCAGATCAATGAGCAACGGCCGCCTGTTGCCCCGGATGGCCTCAACTGCGGCGTCGAGGTCCGCGGCGGAGCGCACGGTGACGCCGGCGGCGCCCATTGCCTCCGCGACCGGCGCGAAATCCGGCCAGTCAAACAACGAAATTGACGGATCCATCTGCTTGCTCCGGAACTGGATGTGCTCGGCGCCATAGCTGCCGTCGTTGCAGAGGATGACAATCAGGTTCGCCCCGGCCCGCACTGCAGAGCTAAACTCGTTCAAGCCGTCCAGCATGAAACCACCGTCGCCTGTCACCAGCAGGGTTTGGCGCCCAGGGTGAGCGAAAGACGCTCCTATGGCTTCTCCAACGCCGAGGCCGATGGTTCCCGTGTTGACCGTATAAACCCACGATTGCGGGTCCTGCACGCTGACGATCCGCCATGCATCGATCAGAAAGCGCCCGGTGTCCGTGACGAGGATACGGTCTGGATCGATCACCTTGTCCAATGTCTGCAGCGCCAGCCTGACGCTGACAGTGCCGGGGCGTCCCTTGTCCGGCAGCGGCGCGTAGGAGAACTCCGCAATGGCTTTGCCCAGCTCCGGCGACCGGTTGCGCGAACCCGGGATCTCCGCTTCGTCAAGCAGACGCACCATTTGCGCCGCAGTTCGACCCGGCTCCCCTACAAGTCCCGCATCTGGAATCGCATGGCGACCGATATCCGCAGGATCGGAACTGACATGAACAAGCCGCTTGCCGCGCAGGAGGCTTCCCTGTGCGGTTGTATACTGGTTCAGGCTTGCCCCGAATGCGATGATGCAATCGCTGGCCATGATCGCATCTGTCGCGACCGGCGTGCTCAGGGTGCCAAATATGCCCAGATTGAACGGATGACCTGCAAAGGCCCCTTTTGCCTTGAGCGTATGGGCCAGCGGGGCTTCGATGCGGTCTGCGAACGCCTGTATGCCCTGCAGGGCTGATGGATCGCACGCGCCACGTCCGCACAGCACAAGCGGGCGTTTTGCCGAGGCCACGATCCCCACCGCGTTCTCCATACCCGGCCCATCAACCACATATTCCAGCCGGGCCGGCGCGTAAGCTGTGTGCGGGGTATAACCGGCGTCCTGCCACTGAAGATCGGCGGGCATATTGACAACGATGGGGCGTTTTTCGATCCGGGCGCGCCTGAATGCCGTCGCCACGTCTTCTCCAATCGTCTTCGGCGAGCGAAGCTGCACGAATCCGGCGCCCGCGGCCTGGAAGAACTCGCGCTGGTCGATATTCTGGAAGTGGTAACGGTCGACCACTGCGGTGTCCCCGGCGAAGAGAACGATGGGTGTCGAGCCGCGCTGCCCTTCTATCAGGGCGGTCAGGGCATTGGTAATCGCCAGTCCATGGGTAATGGTGGCCACGCCGACTTTGCCAGACGCCTGAGCGTAGCCGATCGCCATCAGGACAGCCCCCCCTTCATTTACAGCCGCCTGGTACTTCGCCTTGCCGCTCTTTATGAAGGTGTCCACCATGTACAGATTGGCATCGCCGATAAGCCCGAACATCACCTCAACGCCCTGATCAAGGATGGCTTGCGCAAGCGCCTGGTATGTTTTCATGGCGTCTATCCTCCTGTTTTATTTGCTGTTTGTCTGGTTTTGTGGAACAGGCGAGCTGACCCGGGCATGGCCAGCCAGGCCAGGCATTGTTGTAAATGGAAGCGCAGACTTGCATCCGCGTCCGACGCGAAGCGTTGCGGCGTCCCATCGGCCAGGCCAATGATCGCAGCCGCGGACACCATTGTCTGCCTCCCTTTGTCGTTGACCATCGTGGCGCAGATAATCTCCGCGCGAAGTGACGCGCCAGCGGTAGCTGCACCACTGGATGGCAAGGTTGGCCGATCTTCATTCCAGCGTCGGCAGCGCCGTGACCATACTGCTTTTCGGCCATGACCGGGCTGGAGCTGACGATGACAGATATCGTAGCGGCCACCACAACTCCCCTTCCCTGCGGCCCCGGCATATCGCTCACCGATCGCCAGCTGATTATGCACCCAGCCCCCGCCCCTGAATGTTATGGTCGCGACAATTCGCTTGAGATGGCGCCGTCAGGCTCCGAAGCGGCAATCCCCACTGGATCCGGGGCCGGTTGCCGACTGTCTGCTTCTGGGCGTGCAACACGTACAACAGACGTTCGGCTGCCGACGCCGCTTCTTCCGAAGCACGCTTTCAGACTGACGGCCATTTATGTCGCTGTCTTGCCTTCGATGTAAGATGGCGGCCCGGCGCGACAATCGTCTGATCGGATGACACCAGCTGCGTACGACTGCCGCCAGGCAACGTTGCATTATATGCGTTGGACAGGGCAGGTTTTGTGTTTGATGGAAGGTCGTTTCTGCCGCCGGCAGTCGAGATTATCAGGGTGGCGTCATGTGACCCTCGGCGCCTGGCATAACGTGGAAATCGATCCGGCTTGATCGCAATCGCGCCAGGTTGGCTGCACTGACCCCGTGAAAGTGAACAGTGAAAGAAGGGAGCCTTCAATGACACGCCTCGTTGGAATCTCGGGCAGCCTGAGGAAGGCCTCATTCAACTCGGGCCTGCTGCGCGCTGCAATGGAAGTGGCCCCGGCTGGCGTGACATTGGTCGCAGGGCGCATCCAGGAAATTCCGCTCTACAATGGCGATGATGAGCGTGCGAATGGCATACCCCTGGCGGTGCAGACTCTGAAGCAGCAGCTGACGAATGCCGACGGCTTGCTGCTCTTTACGCCTGAGTACAACAATTCGCTGCCGGGCGTCATGAAGAACGCGATCGACTGGCTGACACGGCCAGCGTCCGATATCGATGCGTTATTTGGCGGCAAACCCGTTGCCGTGTTGGGCGCATCGCCGGGCGGCTTCGGCACAATCCTGGCCCAGAATGCGTGGCTGCCGGTTTTGCGCACCCTGGGGACACGTCCGTGGTTTGAGGGACGCATGATGGTGTCGCGCGCGGGTAATCTCTTCGACGACGATGGCAATCTGACTGATGAAGTCACACGCCAGCGTCTTGGCGAGTTCGTCGAAGGGTTTGCCGCTTTCACCGCCGCCCGCTGAAAGAAACTGCTTTCAGCGTTACCTGTGGTTACAGGAATGGGAATCGGTATTCATTTAACGGCGTTGAAAGTTGCTCCATAATTTATGTTCCGCACATCGATTGCCTGTTGCCAAACCGATGCGGGGGACGCCCCCCGTGATCCAATGCGCCTCCAGAAGCCCCTGCATGTCCAGGCCCCCCACGCCTGTCAAATCCTTGAAAAACCGGTCTGCCGGCTGGCTTCGGGATGGACCTTCTGGTTGGTCCCCATCGCCATGACCGGAACTCTCCAGTCTGGCGCCGGTTCGCCTTTCGCGGCGAATAATTTTTTCATGACGGGCATCAGCGACGCTCGTCGACGCCGACCCGGTTGGCCAACTTTGAATGGCGCCCGGCCTGAAGGGCGGCTACTTTCGGGTTTCAACAGCGAGGGAGCACGCTTGATAACCGCAGTTTCAAGCAGGTCGGATAGCAGGTCACCAGACCGGGCGGGCTGCCCGGCGGCAGGCCGGTCTGCCTGGGCGCGTGGTATTTTTTCCGCTCTGGCTCTGGCCCTGATTCTTTCTGGATGCGCCACGCGGCCCGGTCCCGACACGCTCAATCCTGTCGTGGAGAAAGCCCGTGGCAATGCGGAAATTACCGTCCTTGCCGTGACCGACCGGTCGCCGGCGTCAACCCCGCCGCCCGCTTTCGGCGGTGGACGCGGGGCGATCAGCTACGAGCAATTTACGATGCAGGCTGTTGCGTCGGCGCCTGGCGGAAATTCCGGCGCGGGTGTTGTTCCGCACAACGGCAATCCGAAGAATTTTGTGACGACGGGGCGGCGCGAGCTCGACCGGGCGTCCTTCGAACAGTCCGTCATCCGCTTGCAAAAGAACGCCGACATCACGGTTGTTTTTGTGCATGGATACAACACCAGCTATCAGGAAGCGGTTTTCCGCCTTGCCCAGCTGAGCGTCGGTGCGCGCACCGTGCCGATCCTCTTTTCCTGGCCCTCTCAGGCCGATTTCCGCGGCTATGTCACCGACAGGGACGCCACCACATATGCGCGCGACGACCTCGTTCAGCTGCTCACCCTGTTGACCCGGACGCTCCCCAGGGGGCGCATCGCCGTCGTCGGTCACAGCATGGGCGCGTGGCTGGTAATGGAGGCGTTACGCCAGTTGCGTCTGGAAGGCCGGGACAACGTTATCGCGCGCCTTCAGGTGGGCCTTGCTTCTCCTGACATCGACATTGATGTGTTCCGCAAGCAGGCGGCCGTGATCGGCCGGTTGACGCCGCCGCTGACGGTGCTGGTCTCGAAGGACGACCGTGCCCTCGCTGTTTCGAGCCAGATCGCCGGCGGCAACCCGCGCCTCGGTCTGGCCAGCGCTTATGATCCGAAAGTGCAGGAGATCGCCCGTCAGAGTGGAACGCAAATCATCGACATTACCACCCTGCCCGCCACCGACAGCCTCAACCACGACCGCTTCGTCGCCTTTGCCGCGCGCTATGCATCCTCGGCGCGCGACAGCGGGTCTGCCGGCGGCTTCCGGCATGCCGGCGCTTTCCTGCTCGATATCACAGGCAGGATCCTGTCGGCGCCCTTCGAAGGAACGGCGCGGATCATAGCCGGATCGCAATAGGTAATTTGAAGTCGATGCGGGTGACAGATTGAACAAATGGCAATCTTAATTTTGCTTATGCGATATTTACATGTAGCACAGCTTTGACAGCAATATATTAACATAACTTAACATATATTATTGGTATCATTTCGCGCATTCCCTGACCAATGCGACGCTTTTTATCTGGGCGTAGAGTTCATTCCCTTCCGCAAGCCTGAGGTTTTCCCACGACAGTCTGGTGACCCGCGCCAGGATCCGGCTTCCGGCGCCGGCCGGCCCAAGCCCGAGCACGGCGACGATCTCATGCTCTGCGGCGGGCGTGGCCGACAGTATCCGCACGGGCAGGGTGTTGAGCACCGTCGTCGCCCGGGGCGCTTCGCGCGCCAGGCTCACGTCGCCGGCGGCAACCGTTATCCGGCGGCGCCCGCCAACAACCGACCGCCGCATAGGCGCGGTGAAGCAGCCGCCGTCCACCGCCAGCATCGCAATTCCATACGCCGGATCATATGCGCTCACGACTGCGTCAAGCGTGACCGCAGCGTCGCGCCGGCTCGCCAGCGGCAGCGCCGGATCGCCCTGCAATTCCCCGAGGGGACCCGCCGCCAGGACCCGTCCTGCGCGCATCAGCACCAGATGATCCGCAAGCTGTTCGATCTCCCGCATATCGTGACTCACATAGATAAACGGCAACGAGAGGCTGTCGTGTAATCGTCTGAGAAACGGCAGGACCTCGTCCCGGGCCTGCGGGTCAAGCGCCGAAAGCGGCTCATCCATCAACAACAGCTGCGGCCGGGACAGAAGCGCGCGCCCGATCGCAACCCGTTGACGTTCGCCGCCGGAGAGCTTGCGCGGCGCGCGATCGAGCAGCTTCTCAAGTCCAAGCAGGGCGACCACTTCATCGAAACCAGCCGGGTCCCCGGGCGTCAGCGGGCTGCGGCCAGGGGCCCCGTAAAGCAGGTTGCCGGTCACCGTAAGATGCGGAAAAAGACCAGGCTCCTGGAAGACGTAGCCGATCGGCCGTTGATGGACAGGGCGGAAGCTCCGGCCATCGTGCCAGACGTCGCCATTGACCGCGCAATATCCGTCAGCGAGGCGCTGCAGACCGGCGATGCAGCGCAGCACCGTCGTCTTGCCGCATCCCGAGGGCCCGAAGAGCGCCGTTACGCCGTGGG
>Ga0182744_1001543_pt1:0-17500 | contig 19932 bp, 12 predicted proteins | sample eDN3rd30CKraftMG_FD_128525 | JGI IMG/M metagenome (GOLD analysis project Ga0182744, IMG submission 128525) | Enriched Miracle-Growth compost microbial communities from Emeryville, California, USA - eDNA 3rd pass 30_C Kraft MG (version 2) (version 2) ...
ACTCTGACCTCGGAAGGCAAAGTAGCCAGCTGTTCCGGTGTGATGGACGGCGTCGACATGACAATGATGTCGCAGATCTCGTCAATTCAGGAAAGATCAATTCCCAGCCCGTGAACAGTTACCACCTGGGAAGTCGTTGCGGCACTCACAAACACTTCCTCAGCAAGCCTTTGGGAAGATGGAAGCCCCACATTAACCGTGAACACCAATTCCAGCCGTCAACCCCGTCTGCGAATTCCCGTCATCATTTCCGATTAACGTCCAGAAACGCGAAAGCATTGTGAAATGAAATACTTTATCCAAATGAAATGGGCAACCACCTGCTTAGTATTGTTACTCGCCTTGAATTCAGTAATTCTGGCAACTCCTATCTGCAATCAGTCTGAACCAGAATCAAACCCACCACCATGCAAGAACCCATACACAGAATGTGCCGACATGAAGAACTCCTGTCCCGACAACTGGTCCTGCGCAGGCGACTCACCTAATTATATTGCCAAACAGTGCCAGCTATGTGCAGGATGCGATAAAACTCATTGCGAAAACTGCAAGGCTGACGAAATTTGCAGCGGAATTGTCGCGTGTCGGTGGAATGGGACCTCCTGCGAAACAGGCGAACCATGCTCCATTTCATGGACACGCGGAAAATGCTCAACATCAACCTGTACCCCTGCCGGGGGATAGCATTTCCCATGTATTTAAACACATCCAGATCCGACAGGCGAAACATCATCAACAAAAATTCTTTGCGTGACGCAGGGCACCTTCGCCTTCCCACAATGCTATGCATCGCATTACTACTTGCGATATTTATTCCTGGAAAGAATGCATTATCTCAAAAGGCAACCTTGTCATCCCTGGAGCAGGATGTGTTAAAATATCGACACAATCTTCACCGAGGGCACGCCATTATTGAAGTAACAAGAATCGACGGAGGACGGAAAAAATTTTCTCGAATCGAGGCATTTTTTGATGGATCAAAAGTGAGAACGAACGTTCTTCAAACCTTGAGGCATACCCTCCCTGACGGTGAATCCAAAGAGAGCCGGGATCTTTACAAATATGCGTTTACCCCTGAAGAAAATCTGTTTCACACAGATTTTCAAACAAAACCCGGCGAACCGGTAGCTGCCTACCGGGACGATGTTAAACTACTTAACAGCGAAACCGGCCATCGCGTCAGAAAAATGAATTTAACATATCGAATCGATCCCAGAAAGCTGGGGATTGTCCCAGGAGACCTGGGATCGCTCCATTCTCGTGGGATCCAAGACATATTGAATCGACCAGACCGAAAGCTAATCAATTCAAAAGAGATAAACGCTGGCGGCCATTCGACATGGATGCATGAATACCAGTTGAACAATGGCATAAAACTTAAACTGGAAATATCCCCCGAGCATGGTCCAAGCGTGATGGCTGCCGAGTTGAAATTTTTAAGTCCTCGCGGCGCTACGATTATTGACAGAATCGACAACATATTAACGCAATACGGCCCAGACCGGATTTGGTTTCCCGAGTCCATTCGTTACTTTCGCTCGGTCAATGGGGTAAAAGGATCGGAGTCAGAATTCCGCATCCTTGAAGCACAATTCAACATTAATATTGACCCTGAATTGTTCACCCTTGCCGGAATGGATATTCCTAAAGGAACGATGGTTATTCTCGATCCGCCAGACAAGGAAGGACGGACTTTCTTTTGGGACGGGACGCAATTGTCCACCGAATCTCAAATTCAGAGTCGTACGTTAACGGATTTCCCGGTTGCTTCTCGCTTCCAGCGGCGATGGGGATGGCTCATTACCGCAAATTTACTCTTCATTGCAGCGATCGGCTTTTTTGCAGGCTACCGTTTTTTGTCATCTCATCGGTAGCAACGGAGCTGGCGCCACTTGGCCGGACGTGACACATAGATGCTCCTGTGGCTGGCAACACTGTCAAAAGGGATTCATTCTGTGCGGCACTGGCGCTGCCAGTGCCGGTGTGCGGACGATTGGCCCTGGATCGTGTGATGCGGGAAGTGAACAGCAATCCCACCAAAAGCAGAATAAATCTGTTTTCCAGCCGAACCGTTCCAGACAATACGTTCTCGGGCAGGCCCTTGCCTCCCCATATCCATTCCACGGGAGTTTTCAAAGGAATATTCATTGGCAAAGCCTGTGATATATCTCCCTCCTTCTCCGGTCAGTACCGCATTGATGCAGATGGAGATAGCAAAACACATTGAGGGGAGAGAAAGCTAGAGAACATCGATTCCTCTTTTTCTCCACGCCCCCGGCGGCTTCCACGTTTCTGCTTCCCGCGAGAGCAACGTGTTCCAGAGCGGAGTTGCAAATGGTGTCTCACGTCGATCCTGATGAAATACAGGAAATTCAAGGCCGAGCGTGATAGAACAATGACCAAACTGGTCTAGTTCCGCCGGCAGGCTTCCACCAGATCGGGAAATTCTCGAGAAACGTCGTGCATGTTCCAATAATCCTGCGGTTTCAAATAGAGCCGGATTTCAGATTCTGAATATCCGATCACATGTGGTTCCGCAGACAAACCTTCCCCTCCACTCCCCTGCTCCATTGGCAGGTGTTCCACAGGCAACTGCTCGACCAGAAGCCAGTCTTGTGTACGAATTCCCCGGGCCAGGCTGGACTCGTAACGGATGCTCTCACGGCCACCACAGACCAGGTCGGTCGACGACCAGCGGGCAAAATCCAGTATCAGGTCGCTGGCATCCTCCACGGAAAGGAACTGACTCCATCGGCGGGGACGCGCGCGTTCGACGTGATGGATGATCAGCGGAAAGTGGACCATTGGTTCCGCAATGGATTTGAGCCATGCAGGCCGTTGATCGGGAATGCGGGACTCCTCTCCCGAGAGCGCGGTAACGATCACAACGTCTTCTGGAACAAGAGCCTCCTCCAGCCGCTCGAACCATCGACTTAACAGCGCATCGCACGATTGGACATGGGCTGCGTGATGCAGGAGCTTTTGCTTCCATTCCGGCAGCAGCGACAAATCCCCAACGAGGCTGCTCGCGAGTTGAGAATCTTGAATGAATTCTGAACCGGATAATGCGGGCAAAGACCAGTTCGCAGCAATGTCAACAATCTGCCCCATGGAAAGAGGAGCCGGAATTGCCTGAATGCAGACGGTCGCTGAGTCCGCACTGGAGAACCATGCTGTCACTTCTTCTTTGGCGGGGATTTCGCCCGGGGAGAGGACTGCAACAGGATTCAGGCCGGGAATGGCAGGAAGTGCGGAGCCTTTTCCAGCGAGGAATATCAGTTGTGGTTCTTTCCGGAACAGCCGGGACAATAAAGAAGGTTCCGCGGGAGCCGCGATGAAGTTCTCAAAAAGGAACGACCGGCTCGCCAGTGCATCCAGTTCGGGAGTCGCCACATTCCATTCTCCATAACACCCCAGGGAACAGGCTGGAAAGTGTTCGAAAAGGAAAACGACGGTTCTCATGACGGGATGTGTCCGCCCCCCCTGCGTTGTGGCAGACGTCAGAAATTGTATTTCGGATTTTTGGTGCTGAAATCGGTATCCGTGAACCCGTTGTTCGCCTTGATGTCCGCGTACATGTAATCTTCCGCGAGCGGCACTTCCTTGTCTCGGCGCCCCGGGAAATTGTAGGCCTGCATTCGGATGGGCCAGTTGGTCTCCCCATGCAGGTAAAGACGGGTCATCTGGAACCGGGCGGACTCGTGACGCTTGCTGTGGCTGACTTCCACAGCCTTGCAGGACAGATCGCCAATATGGGCATTCGGATAGAGATTGACCGTCAGCCCCTCCAGGTGACGTTCCGCCAGCCAGATATCGACAAGTTTGATCAGCATATTTCTCATGCCGATGCTGTTGACCGGGTAGCGGTTTCCGTCCATCGCCATGCTTCCCTTCGGATCCAGCGACAACGTTCCCGCCAGCGATGCGAAGCCGACATCGTGAACCTGGAGATAGTCGTTATTGCGGCCGTTCTGGAAAATCACTTCCCGACCGGCATGAGGCGCCAGAAATTTCAGATACACGCTGAAGGGTTCTTCCCGCAATTTCAAAATCATGCGGGTATTCACCAGGTTTCGGCCAATCAGTTCGGTTTTGATGAATGTCGCCTGGTAATCATTCAACCGGTCGAGGGCGCGGATACTGGTTGTCGCCTCCTGCAAAGCTGGGGTCAACGGATGCTTTTCATCCGTTTCAGAAACCTGGGCAGCCAGTTGCATCCGTTCGGCAAAAAGGTTCTTGGCGAGAAACAGGCCGGTTCCCAGTGTGGAACAGGCGGCGAAAGAATTGGTTAAAAAACGACGCCGACTGATGGCGAATGCCATATTCATGTTCAGACTCCCTCCTGGTGCGCGGGATCGCGAATGCGAAGATAAAGACAGACACGCGCGGCCCCAGGATTTTATTCGACATTTCCTCCACATCACTTGTCGAAGAAAGCAAGTATTTGCCCAGCAACGATTGTACCGGTTGTAACGGTCAAAAAGGCTGGAAAAGAGGACCACTCCCCTCAATTCGGAGAAACGTTGTATCTTCCTATGAAGACGGGACTTCGGCCATGAAAACGGCACTCGGCAGCCACGAAGCCAACTTTGATGACAATTTTGATATACTTTGATGTTTGAAACGCCTATAGTGGAAGATGGAACCTGCACCAAAATATGCACATCTGCGGCATATTTCCTCCCGCCTGACCGGTTGTGAGTTCCACAACTCGCAATCATCCCGCCTCCCAAAGCGATTATTCTCAAATGCCGTACATACTGAAGCCCTGCTGGTTTCTTTTGTCTTTCGCAACATCCCTGTTGGGTCTGGCAGGGCTCCTGGGACTGGGAATACTTTCCGGATGCTCTCAGGAAAGCAGTATCCGGCAATATACCGTCGAAAATATCCCCTCGACTGCCAAACCGGAGACTTCAGCAGCAGCGGAACAGAAAGAAGCCTGGTTTTTCAAACTGACCGGACCCGCGGACGATGTTCTCAAGCAGATCGTCCCTTTTTCCCAGATCATGAAATCTTTGAATTTCGACGGGAATGGCCGACCGCAGTATGACATTCCCCCAGGTTGGAATGTGTCGTCCGGGCCACCTCCCCGCTACCAGACGTTGAAATTCAGCGAAGCGACCCCTCCGCTGGAAGTCACGGTCTCCTCCCTGCCCGGCCCCCGTTCCGATTACGCTGAATATCTCCTCTCCAATGTCAATCGCTGGCGCCAGCAACTGGGGCTTGATCCTTATCAAAACGACGACTGGCTGGAGAAATCCCGCAGCAGCGGCGAACTGATGGTGATTCCCGCTGAGTCTCGATTGGTGGTCATGGTGAATCTGCTGGGTGAAATGGCCGATCAGGGCCCCACGCGTATGCTGGGTGCGGTTGTCCTCCTTCCTCCCGATGATCCGGGAGAAACCACGCAGGCCTCCCCTCCCCGGGCAAAGTCGGCCATCGACTACAAGTTGCCGGAAGGGTGGGCTCCCTCCGCCGGAAACGCGATGCGGCTCGCCTCGTTTGAAGTCAAACATGCCAAAGGGGTCGTGGACGTCAGCGCCTCCCGGTTTCCCGGCGGCGGGGACATTCTGGCCAATGTGAATCGCTGGCGGGGACAGGTGAAGCTGGAAGATCTTTCCGAAGAGGAACTGAAAAAGAATTCTCAAGAAATGCAGATTGATGGCCATTCCGCCACATATGTCTCGGCGACCGGCCCGGAACAGACGATCCTGGCAGCCATTGTGCCGGATGGAGAAAATAAATGGTTTTTCAAAATGCAGGGCCCCAAAGAAGCCGTCGCTGCGGAAACGGCGCACTTCGAGGAGTTTTTGAAGTCCGTCAAGTTTGAGAAATAACTCAAATCAGGGGCGGCTTTCCGTAAAATATGCGAAAATCACAGATCGGGGAGCCCCTGCGATGATGTGGAGTCCGGTTCGTTGAGATCCCCACGCACCTTTGTGTCATCGCCTGCAAATGCACGGTCGGAGGCTGATATGGCAACAATCATTCATGAACAGGTCCAGGAAGATGTTTCCGCTCCGCGCGAATCCGCCTCCGGACCGATGCCCGGATCCGGGTCGCAATCGGCATGGAAAACGGTCGAACGCCTGTTACGGCCGCTGGCATCATTGAAGCTGACCGTGGCCCTGTTTCTGGCGGCCATTTTCATCGTGCTGATCGGGACGCTGGCCCAGGTGAACGGTGATATCTGGGAAGTGGTCCGCGATTATTTTCGCGTCGATTTCCGTCAGATGTTTCGAGCCCGGTTCCCCTGGATCAATTTCCACCAGGTCTTCTTCTGGGCCGATCCCAAGCTCTTTTTCCCTCCCGCGTTTGCCCCGGAAGGCCCTCCCCATTTTCCATCCTGGCTGGGAATCTGGTTTCCCAAAGGCTGGATTATCGGATGCCTGATGCTGATGAATCTGTTCACCGCCCATTTGTTCCGCTTCAAAATTCAAGCACAGGGAAAACGGCTCTGGACGGGATTGGGAGTGATCGCCGTGGGAGCGGTCGTCACGTTTCTGGTCATTATGAGCGGTTCCAATCCGGACGGCTTACAGACAAAACCGCTGATCAGCTATTCCACATTATGGTGGTTGATGCAATCGACCATCTTCGGGCTGTGCATTCTCTCCGTCTATCAGTTGGCAATGGTTCCCCGCGGCCGCAGTGACATGCGGTGGCTGTTCGGAACGATTGCCGTTTTGCTGGGAGTGGCCACGTTTTGTGCCTTCCGGGCAGACGCCTCCAATGAATCCACCCTGCGGATTCTCTATCAGGTGATGAAGGCCACGTTTGCCGGACTGGTCCTGCTGGCTGGCTGTATTGCCGTGTTCAAGAAACGAGCGGGAATTGTGCTGCTCCATGCGGGGATCGGATTGATGATGTGCTACGACGTCATTGTTGGCCTGGAGCATGTGGAAAGCCAGATGCAGATCGTCGAAGGCGAAACCGTCAACTTCAGCCGCGACATGCGGGATGCCGAACTGGCCTTGTCCGAACCAGCCGGCGCGCTGAAACAGAACGTCACGGTGATGGATGCCACCCGGTTGCTCACGGCCAAAAAAACCATCTCCGATGAACGGCTTCCCTTCCGGATTGATGTTCTGAAGTATTACCCCAACTCGACCATCCTGGGACCCCAACAACCATTGCCGGAAGGCGTGTCCAAAGAAAATCCCGCCACAGCCGGAGTTGGACTGCAACTACGGGCAGTCCCCATCGCCACCGCAACCGGCACCGATGTGAAAAGCACATTCGATGCCCCCAGTGCCTATCTCAAATTGACCGATCCCAACGGCAAGGATCTGGGAACGTATCTCGTCAGCGCACTCCTGAATGATGATTTTGACAGCTCCGTCCAGCCCGTTACCGTGGGGGGGAAAACTTATGATCTGGGCCTCCGTTTCCGGCGGATTTATTATCCGTTTACCGTCAAGCTGAATGATTTTCAAAAGAACGATTACAAGGGAACAAATACCGTTCAGGATTTCTCTGCCTATATCACCCTGGACGATCCCAGCCGCAATACCCATTTCGACAATCGCATCTGGATGAACAACCCCATGCGATATGCCGGAAAAACATTCTATCAGTCCAGCTATGGGCCGGATCAGCAATCCACGGTGTTGCAGGTCGTCGACAACATCGGCTGGATGACCCCATATGTCGCTTGCATGATGGTGGTCGTGGGAATGGTCTTCCACTTTGGGCAGACCTTGCTCCGCTATCTTCAACGGCGATCCCGGGAATCGGCAGCGGCACTCCTGCTGGCGAATTCCGGTGAAGAATCGTCCGGTCAGCCGTTGTTGCGTCCCCGGAAACCGTTCAACCGTGCCGGATGGGCGTTCACTGCGGTTGTTGTGGGGAGTGTGGCAGCGGCCTTTGTCATGGTGGGAATGCCCCATTCTCCCAAGCCGGAAGAAATGGATCTGCGGGCCTTTGGCGAACTTCCCATGTGGTACAAAGGACGTCCCCAGCCGCTCGACACGTTCGCCCGCAATGCCCTCATGCAACTTTCGGATTACCAGTCTTTCAAGTTAAATCCGTCCGACAAAAAATCGCAACCCGCCATCCGCTGGCTGATCGATCTGATGGCGAATGAAGAAAAGTCCCGCGATTACCGGATCATCCGTATCGAAAATGAAGATGTCCGACGAGCCGTTGATCTGGAAAACCGCCAGGGATTCGCCTATTCCATCAATGAACTTCAACGGAAGATTCAGCGAATTATCGACGTGGCCTCCGCCGCACAAAAGGTTCCTTCCAAAGAACGAACCATCGTCCAAAGAAAGACGCTGGAACTCGCCAACCGGGTAATCTTCTACAGTTTCCTGGAAAGAACACTGGGACGCGCTCCCGAAATGCCTCCGGAAGAGCCGGCCGCTGGGGAAGATCGCACCCACCAGCTTGCCGTCCGGGCTCAGCAATACCTGGAATACATCCAGGGAGGCAGGCAGGCGATGAATGCGTTTGCGGAGGAATACGGACTGGGGCCGCTGCCGTTGGTGGTGCCGACCCATCTGGGAGTCGATCGGGAAAAGATCAGCAGGATCAAGACACTCGATTCGAAATGGGAACCCCTGACGATCGCCCACATCTATCAGCAATTTTACGGAGAATTTCCCGCCCCCACTCCTCCCGCAGTGAAAGACTTTGTTCAGATCCTGAACGATTATCAGGCAGGAGAAGCGGTGAAGTTCAACCAGGACGTGGCCCGGTATCAAACGCTGTTGAAGAAACATGCCGATCCGGACGATCTGCCGGTGACCAAGGTCAATTTCGAAGCGTGGTATAACCGGGTCGGAGCGTTCAATCTCTGCTCCTGGTTATATGTCTTCGCCTTTGTGCTGGCGGTGACCGGCTGGCTGGCCCTGCCCCAGGTATTCGAACGCTCCGCCTTCTGGCTGATCCTGCTGATTTTCTCGGTCCATACCGCTGCCCTGGCCGGGCGGATTTATATCTCCGGACGCCCGCCCGTGACGAACCTGTACTCTTCGGCCGTCTTTATTGGATGGGCCGTGGTACTGGGGGGATTAATCATCGAAATGATGACCCGCCTGGGAATCGGCAACGTGGTCGCCAGCATCTTCGGATTCGTGGCTCTGCGGATTGCCAATGGACTGGCTGGTGACGGCGATACGTTTGTCGTGCTGGAAGCGGTACTGGATACCCAGTTCTGGCTGGCGACGCACGTTGTCTGTATTACGCTGGGATATGCCACCACCTATCTGGCGGGCCTGTTCGGCCTGATGTATGTTCTTCTGGGGACTTGTACTCCGGGGCTCAATCCAAAAGTTGGCCGGGAACTGACCCGCATGACCTATGGCGTGATCTGCTTCGCGATCTTCTTCAGTTTCTGGGGAACCGTCCTGGGAGGACTCTGGGCGGACGATTCCTGGGGGCGATTCTGGGGATGGGATCCCAAGGAAAATGGAGCGTTAATTATTGTTTTATGGAATGCCCTCGTGCTTCATGCCCGCTGGGGAGGCATGGTCCGCGATCGCGGCCTGGCGGTTCTGGCGGTACTTGGAAATGTCGTTACCAGCTGGTCCTGGTTTGGAGTGAACGAACTCGGAGTGGGCCTGCACAGCTACGGCTTTACGGAAGGCCGCCTGCGGATGCTCCTGCTGTTCGTCCTCTCGCAACTACTGGTCGTTGCACTGGGACTGATCCCGAAACGGGTCTGGTGGAGTTTCCGCCGTTCCGAACAAGTGGAACTGACTTGAACCGGCAACACTGAACCACCCGCATTGTGCAAAAATATCTGGGCCTCCAACGCCCCCATCGGCCGCTTGAAAGAGATCGTTGCTGTCACGTTGTGAATCTACTTCTCTTTCGGATCGGATGGTCCGCTTTTTGAGGACGCGGGCAAGGATGCGCGAGAGGGTGGAAAAGTACACGGAGAAGTTGGCTGCTGCCATACGGGAGGGGAATTTCCCAGCGTCAGGTCGTGCGGATTCGGCAGTTTCCGTAGGTCATGCATCGCGTGACCGATTGCCACAGGAAGAGTTCTTATTTCTGGAGACTCAGCGGCAGATCAATTGTGTTTTTGCCGACAACGACGGATTTCGTCAGCTCAGATGTATTTGCCTTCCAGTATTTGCGGGGAATTTTTGTCGGAGGAACTGCCGGCTGGCCTGGTTCGGGAATGGGTCCCTGAACGGTGACTGAGTATTCTCCGACTCGCAACGGAGTCTCGATGGCATAAGAACCATCACTCCCGATTTTGGCAACAGCTCCTGTACCTGTTGCTGATGAGAAGAACTCCACCAACCCGCTGGTGACAGGTTCGTCCGCGAGTGTGACTTTCCCCGTGACTCGGCCCTCCAGCTGGCTGGAACGGTTTCCACAGCCTGCCCCCACGACGAACAGGAATGCACTGAACAGAATGAGGAACTGATTTTTCATAAGGACATTCGAAAAGAGGATTGGGAAAATCGGTCTCTCAACACTCAACACCTAATTCCTATCCGCTTTTTTAATAATCCCCGACCGGCAGCCCGTCGTTTCTGGATGAAAGGCGGCGCAGCGTATCGATATCGGTGTTCTCGTTCACAAATCGAACGGAACCATCGGACAGCAGCACATGAATGCCCCCCACATGAAATGAGTTCCAGGCGGTATTGGGGTTATAGGAACCCATGGTCCCTGTCAAAGCGCTCTTAGGATTCAATTGGTAACGGAAACTCGATAAACCCACGGACCAGACGATTGAGCCGATGCCGGGCGCCGTTTGCACAACGGACGTGACGGGGCTCGGGAAAGTTGCCCCGAGATATCCGCCGTAATAGCCGGATCGGATATCGGAGGTTCCCACGGTGCCAGATTGCTCCGCAACAATGAACGTATTTGAAGAGCCATCCGTGGCATCTTTCAGCTTGACATTATAATTCCACTGTAACATTCCATTGTTTGTGTAGACTCCATAGCTGTTAATAAAACCCACGTTCGTTCCAACAGGGAATTCGGCAACGGTTCCGATCGATGCCCCCGCAACTCCGACATACATCGGGACCTGGATTTTGGCGACATTTTGAGTTCCGTTAGGAAGCGGCGTTCCACATGGCTCCAGAACACTGGAAGGACAGACATAAGAGGGGACGACAAATCCAGACAATCTCCCTGCGTTGGACGTCGTCGTATTTCCACGAAAAGTTCGACCACTGCTGATAAAATCCAGTTGGTTATACATGGCGGACTGCTCCAGTTGCGGAAAAATGTGCAACCTCCAGTTCGGGACCGCCCACGCATTCTCTGACGTGTTCGAAGAGGAATTTGAACCAGGCGGGAAACAGCGATGCAAATCATGATAATTATGAAGCGCCAGCCCGATCTGTTTGAGGTTATTCTTGCATTGCGAACGCCGGGCGGCCTCCCGGGCCTGCTGGACCGCCGGCAGGAGCAGGGCAATGAGCACCGCGATAATGGCAATCACGACCAGCAATTCAATGAGCGTGAATCCACGAAGAGAGAGCTTTCGAATCGATAACATCTCGGTCATCCTTAGTGTATTAAAAAAGAGAACGAAAGATGGGGACGTTAATCATGATCAGATAAAACAAAGACACGTACCTCATCGAGAAACGTGGGGGGAGACATTCCGAAAAAGAAACTGATTGTCCGCTGATCGTCCGACAACTGGATTTCGTCCTCGTCCAGTTCGAGTTCGCGAAAATCCTGCTTCTCGTATGTCGATTGGCTGAGCCCGAAGGTTGTATCGGTCGAGTTCAAATCCCTGCTCTCGACGGCGACTGCGGCGATGCGGCCCATGAATGTGATTGATCCACGGGGAGCAAATTGCGCATCGGCGGTGGGGTTGTAATGGACCAGATAACTGCTCAGACGGGTCCCGGCAGGAATGGTTTTTCCATTGACGACAAGAGCCTGATCCAGAATGACGCTCTGCTGTTCCGGGATCACGAGCAAATGATTGGCTGTAATCATCTGATCGCTGGTCAATGTTTGCGGCGGCTGTGTACAGGTGCGAATGTCCCCCGTAATCGAACGGATTTTTCCGCGATTGCGTTCGACTGCCTGAAATTTCTCGGGTTGAAACTCCGTTTCTTTGGCAACGGCAGACTGTTTGTCGAATCGGGCGGCGCGACCGGCAGTCACTTCCAGCGTCTTCGTGGATTGCCCCTTCCAGTCCAGCAGGCTGGCTTCGGCACGCCCCCGGTTGACGCTGACATGCGTCCCCTTGCCGACGGAATATTCCACCATGAACTCAGTTCCCAGATCGGTCACGAGTGCATCCGCAGTCCGCACGTGAAACCCCTCGCCCCCTTTGCTGACCAGGGCATTCAGAGTTCCGGAGACCAGTTCCACCTCTCCCTGGCTGTGAATACGAATTGTCGTAGGGGCCTGAAGATCAACCAGCACATGGGGCAACTGCAGGGAGAGAAATCCATCTGCAATGGAGACGACACTTCCGCGCCGAATCACCTGGCTGAGTTCCAGCGAACCGACATTGCTGCCGCGGGCATTGTCAGAAAGATTGATGATGTTGCCCACCGGTCGGTGAAACGTTCCACTGAGCACTTCCCAGCCTGCCAGCAGGATAATGAAGAAACTGGCCAGCAAAGCGGAATAGCCGAGCCAGAGCCGAAGTGGTCGACGCGCTGTCGACACAATGCGCAAATTCTCCAGGGTGACCCGCATCGACTGTTCGGGAGCGGACGCTCCCATCGCACGGTCCCGCAATTCTCCATGAAAATCGATTCGTTCCAGATAGGCCTGCAGACAACTGATGTCGCTCAACAGCAGAAACTGAAGTCTCTCCAGAGAAGCTTCATCAATCTGGCGGTCGAACACGGCGTCGGCCAGGTTCCGTACTTCGGCGATGGGAGAATGAGGTTTCGTCATGTCAGAGGCTTCTCTCAATCGTCTTATCAATACACTCCGCCAGCTTCCTCCGGAGTCTCTTCAAACGAGAATAGACGGTTTCCACCGAAGCCCCCTGTGCCTGGGCCTTCGCAACCAGTGACGTCTCGCTGCGATAACACTGATCCAGAAACTGACGTTCCTGGGCACTGAGTTTCGCAAGGCAGCCACCCAGAAAATCACGGCGCAGCTCAAACAGCTCCGACGCACCCGACCGGACCTGTTCGAGCCGGGACAAAACTTCATCGCTGAACCCGAAGGACTTGCGTCGGCGTTGCTTGCGGACAAAGTTCTTGGCAACCTGAAAGGCAACGGTGCAGGCCCATTTGCGAAAGTTCGTCGCTGGATCGAACTCGTGATATTTCTGCCAGAGAATCAGGCAGACATCCTGGACAATGTCATCCGCATCGCTTGCATTTCCCACAATAGCCAGCGAGCAGGCATAAATCGCTCGATAAGACGTCCCCAGACTGCGCAGAAATTCAGCCTCCAGAGTGGGATTCTCCCACATCTCATCGAGCCTGTTCTGAAGTTGGGAAGCCAGAGTCATTCAATGCAGAAATCAAGGACGCACTCAAGGAGAAATGTGGGAATTTTTATCATTTGCGGGAGAATCTCTTTCAGAATTTCAGTTTGGTTTCGATTCCAAGGCTGTCAAATCTGTTTGAATTCCCCTTCAATGCAAGCCACCACATCAAGTTATGTCTTCACCTTCTTCTCACGGTGCAGCAATTTTTGATTTTCTCGTGGAGTTTTTCAAAAACAGCTTCCGCAGATCATGCACCGCATGACGATGAGCGACATGGATCCCAAACGGCATCTCGCGTTCATCAGGCCTTCACGCTGGCTGAAAGAGTTCTCTTCCTTCCCTGGGCTCCCTGCTGGATCCCATGGCCAGAATTGCAGTTCCCGACGGAAAATCTATGATCAAACAGAGATTTCGGGCGAATCTCATTCCCGCAGACCGGCATTGAAAACTCTCCATCGAAAGAACATGCATGTTGACTTCTCGCGGCAAGGCAGCGCTCATCACCGGAGCGTCTTCCGGCATTGGGGCGGAGTTCGCCCGCGCGCTGGCCCAGCGGAGCATGAATCTGATCCTGGTCGCCCGCGCTGAAGATGCCCTTCAGAAAATGGCTGCGGAATTGATGGCTGCCCATGGAATCAACGTCCACGTCATTCCAGCCGATCTTCGAGACATCGATGCCGGGCGGAAAATTGCGGACGCCGTCGCTCAGCGGAATTGCTCCGTCGACCTCCTCATTAACAATGCTGGCGTGATGACCTACGGCCCGTTCGAAACTCTCGATCCCGCTCTCGAACAAGACGAATTGATGGTCAATGTCGTCTCGCTGGTGAATCTGACACATCAGTTTCTACCGGGAATGCTGGAACGAAAATCCGGCGCGATCATCAATGTTGCTTCCATTGCGGGCTTTCAGCCCATTCCCTACCTGGCGGTCTATGCGGCCACAAAGGCATTTGTCATTTCTTTTTCCGTCGCCCTGTGGGAAGAATGCCGGGAAAGAAACGTGCATGTCCTGGGACTTTGCCCCGGCACAACGACGACGGAACTTTTTGTTCGTGGAGAAGCCACCCCCGCTGCCCTGGGACCGGCCCGTACCGTTCAACAGGTTGTGGCCACCGCTCTGAAAGGACTCGAGGGAAAACGAAGTTTGATTGTCGACGGTCTGAAAAACTCACTGTTGACTCACGGCCCCCGGCTGATTCCCCGCTGGTTCGCAGCCAAATGTGCCGGACAGGCCGTCAAACCAAAACAATCCGCTGCTGCTTGTCAACCGACCAATTCTCAGCCGAAAGCATAAGGCGTGATCACGGATGTGTTCCGGGATCCCGCAGCCGCTGCATGATCTGCCCGGATCTCGAAGCATTCCCATTCGCGGAAATCAGTTCCAGCAGGTCTTCGCGCGACAACTTCGGCGACAGCCAGAATATGGAACCATCCGCGAACGCTGCCACCAATCCGCGACAATCCGCTTCCGGACCGAAATAAGGGGCTCGAAAAAGTTTGTTGATGGTCGCATCGGCGGAAGTCGCCCATGAATCACCATCATCCTCCACTGCCACAAACACAATGGTATTGGCTGCTCCATCCGGAACAGGAACAGACCAGTCCGGACGGGAAAAATAGGAATCCGGGGAATTCACGCTGCGAATCACCCACCGGACCAGTGGTCCATTCCTCTTCATGTGCCCCTGAATGCGAAACAGCTTTTCCGGATTTTCCACGAGTTCATTGTCAGCGGAAACAATATTTTCACCAGCACTTCGGTCCGCAGCCACGAGTTGTAACATCTTTTCCCGCCAGTGAATCCCTGATTTTTCAGTAGAGAATTCACCGTCATGAACGGCATTCAGAAAAATGCGGGCAATATCCTGCAGGGCAAATCTTGATTTGAACCGGATCCCGTCAAAACTCGATCTTTGAGCAGGCAGAAGAAGAGCGATCAGCAGGACGACACTCATGATGACCACGAGCCATTCCAGAAGAGTCCATTTCGGAAACCAGGAACGTCGCCGTATCATGGTCGCTCTTTTCTCAAATCAAAGTCCCATCGACGGGAACAAGTGACTCTTGCTGCCAAACTCACGCAACTCACATACATGTCACCTTTATTTGATGATTGGCGGATTTTGAAGTGGCGGAACGCGGCCGTTACCGCCTTTGATGCGGACTAATCCGCTTTCGCGGGAGAGACCCGGCCCGGTTCCCGCGATCCGATCCCTTTTCGTTTCACAAGCGTATCCCCTAACTCATCCCGGACTTTTTCCGCATAGGCTTCGAGTTGATGAACGATTTCCGGATGCAATGACGCCACGTCGTGCTGTTCTCCAACATCATCCACGAGATCATACAATTCCGCTCGCGTGATTTTTGCCTGATCGTACTTCACCGGGATCCCGTTTGCCCCCCCTGGACGGCCATTGAGAGTGCGATAACGATGTGGCAGTTGCAATTTCCAGCGTCCATCTCCGGTAACGACCGACTGAAGTTCGTTATTTCCATAATAATAGGCATAACCTTCATGCGGATTCTTCGCTCCTGGTTCTCCGACAATCAGCGGCCAGACATCAAGGCCGTCAATTTTGTGATCGGGAAGTTTGGCGCCGATCAGATGAGCGATCGTGGGGAACAGATCAATCGTCATCAGCATGTCGTCGCTGACCGTCCCGGCCGGAATGACGCCCGGCCAGTGCATGATCGTTGGTTCACGGGTTCCACCTTCCCAGCAGGTCCCTTTGCCTTCCCGCAATGGCCCCGCATTCCCATTGTGATCCCCATAACTCAGCCAGGGACCGTTGTCGCTGGTATAAATCACCAGCGTTTTATCATCAATCCCACACTTTTTCAAAGCAGACAGGATTTCGCCGACGCTCCAATCCACTTCCATGCAGACATCGCCATAAAGTCCATGCCCAGATTTTCCACGAAACTTTTCGCTGACATGCAGCGGGACATGCACCATCGAATGGGCCAGATAAAAGAAGAAGGGCTGATCCCGGTGATTTTCAATAAATTTGACGGCACGTTCCGTGTACCAGGTGGTCAACTGATTCTGATCCTCATGATCAAGAGCCGACTTAACGACTTCGTCCCCTTCGATGAGCGGTAAATCAGGAAAATTCCTTTGCCGTCCATCCGGATGAAATGGCCACATATCATTTGAATAAGGGAGACCAAAATATTCATCAAACCCGTGATGAGTTGGCAAAAATGGCTTTGGCCGACCGAGATGCCACTTCCCGGCCATTCCGGTGACATATCCTTTTTGCTGAACCAGTTCCGCCAATGTCATTTCGGAATCCGCGATCCCATGCAGCGCCTGCGGCGGAAGCGCCCCATGAATACCGATGCGATTCGGATAACAACCGGTCAATAAACCGGCGCGTGACGCAGAACAGACTGGTTGCGGGACATGAAAATTCGTGAATTTCCGTCCTTCAGCAGCCATCCGGTCGAGATTCGGAGTGGAATATCCCTTCGCTCCAAAAGGCCCGATATCTCCATATCCCTGGTCATCAATAAAAATCACAACCAGATTCGGCAGCTGTGATTTTTTTTCAGCATCAGCAAAAGAGATGGCGGATGCTGAAAGAAAGAAAATTGCTGCCGGAAAACAGGCCCATGTTCTGATCTGCTGCATCATGCCTCTCTCCATCTGCAAGCTGTTGATAAGACGACAGGTGGCTCCAAATCAAGTTTTGCGACACATACCATCACGACTTGCCTCTTTCCCGTCAATGAAGACGATCAACCGCATCGTTGCGGGGAACGACTGATACGAAACGCTAAGAAGATGACCGTGGCAGCGTTTCACAAATCAAGACGGTCCTGGAGCTGAACGCTGGCATTGAGAATGGGCACAAAAAAACCCTTCGTAATTTTGGATTACGAAGGGTTGAGTGAATTAAAACCGGCGATAACCTACTTTCGCGCCTTTCGGCACTATCATCGGCTCCAACTGCTTAACGGTCGTGTTCGGAATGGGAACGTGTGTTTCCAGTTGGATATGGTCACCGGAAATCGTTAATCACGCGGTCAAACGTGATTAACGCGGTATTAAAAATGGTGGATAGTTCCGCGTGGAATTGCTCTTGGGCATATTGCGTACCT
>Ga0182744_1001546_pt1 | contig 19918 bp, 21 predicted proteins | sample eDN3rd30CKraftMG_FD_128525 | JGI IMG/M metagenome (GOLD analysis project Ga0182744, IMG submission 128525) | Enriched Miracle-Growth compost microbial communities from Emeryville, California, USA - eDNA 3rd pass 30_C Kraft MG (version 2) (version 2) ...
AAACTAAGATTATCATTTCCTCCGATTATAGATCATGCCCACAGAGCGTGTGTTGATATATATGAAGAATGCTGATTTTTCGCATGCTTTTATCATACCAAAAAAGTAAAAATATATCTTCTACTAAATAAGTTATGTACTTGTACAAGAAATAAGAATGACCTTTTTCATAGCCGTAAGAAAATATCTTTAGGATAAATAGTGAAAAAACCCCCTAAAAAGAGGGTTCTCCAAAATAATTAAACTTCCAAGATTTCTTTTTCTTTATCTTTTGTTATTTGATCAATCTTGTTTATATGTTCGTCTGTTAGTTTTTGAATATCATCTGAATAACCGCGAAGTGCGTCTTCTGTAATTTCGCCGTTTTTCTCAAGCTTTTTCAAATCATCGTTGCCGTCACGACGGATATTACGGATAGCAACTTTAGCTTCTTCAGATTCCTTCTTTACCAATTTCACTAGCTCTTTTCGGCGTTCCTCTGTTAATTGAGGGATGGCAAGTCTGATGACCTGACCATCATTTGAAGGATTTAATCCTAAGTCAGATTTAAGAATTGCCTTTTCAATATCACCAAGAATTGATTTATCATAAGGCTGGATGACAAGCAGCCGAGCTTCTGGTGTTGAAATTCCTGCCATTTGATTGACTGGAGTTGGTGCTCCATAATAATCAATCGTAATTCTATCTAATAAAGAAGCACTTGCTCTCCCCGCACGAATACTTGCAAGCTCACGAGTGTAAGCTTGTATCGCTTTAGACATTTTATCTTTTACTGTTGAAATCACTTGTTTTGGCATTAATTTTTCCCCCTAACAATTGTTCCAATTTTTTCACCCATAACAGCACGCTTAATATTACCCTGTTCCATTATAGAAAATACAATAAGCGGAATATCATTATCCATACATAATGAAGAAGCTGTTGAATCCATAACAGCCAATCCTTCTTTAATAACATCCAAGAAAGAAAGGTCATCATATTTTGTTGCATTCGGGTCAATGCGCGGATCAGCAGAATATACTCCGTCAACATTGTTCTTAGCCATTAATATCACTTCGGCATCGATTTCAGCTGCGCGAAGTGCAGCAGTTGTATCTGTTGAGAAGTAAGGATTTCCCGTACCAGCAGCGAAAATAACGACCCGCTTTTTTTCTAAATGTCTCATTGCACGACGTCTAATATATGGTTCTGCTACTTGACGCATTTCAATGGAAGTTTGAACACGAGATTCAATCCCGAGATGTTCTAAACTGTCTTGAAGTGCTAACGAGTTCATTACTGTAGCCAGCATCCCCATATAATCCGCAGTTGCTCTATCCATACCCATTTCACTGCCTATTTTACCACGCCAGATATTACCACCGCCAACAACAACCGCAACCTCAACACCAAGTTCTGCAATTTCCTTTACTTGTACAGCGATTGATTTAATAACGGATGGTTTAATACCGAAGCTTTCTTCTCCAGCAAGTGCTTCCCCGCTTAGTTTTAGAACGACACGTTTGTACTTAGGACCGCTCATATGAACCTCCTTATTATGTATAATTTTATAAAAAAACTTTAAAAATAGGGAACACAACGTGTTCCCTATTCAAAACATATTTTTTAGTAACGTGATTTAACCAATTACTTTTTATTAACTTGGTTCATAACTTCTTCAGCGAAGTTGTCTTCACGCTTCTCAATACCTTCTCCTACTTCGTAACGAACGAATTCACGAACAGTAGCACCTTTTGATTCAACAAATTGGCGAACTTTTTGATCAGGGTTTTTAACGAAAGTTTGGTCAAGTAAGCAAACATCTTCGAAATACTTTCCAAGACGGCCTTCAACCATTTTTGCTACGATATTTTCAGGCTTTCCTTCGTTAAGAGCTTGTTGAGTTAATACTTGACGCTCACGTTCAACTTCTTCTTGAGACACTTGGTCACGAGAAACATATAAAGGTTTCAAAGCAGCAATGTGCATAGAAACATCTTTAGCTGCATCCGCTTCAGTAGTACCTTCAAGAACTGTTAATACACTGATACGTCCTCCCATATGAAGGTATGCACCAAAAGCATCATTATCAGTTTTTGAAAGAATTGTAAAACGGCGAAGTGAAATTTTCTCACCAATTTTAGCAATTGCAGCATTGATATAGTCTGCTACAGTCACGCCATTGATTGTTTGCTCAGCAGCTTCTTCAACCGATGCAGGTTTGTTAGCTAATAAGTGAGAAGCTAATTCTTTTACAAGGTTTTGGAATGCTTCGTTCTTAGCAACGAAGTCTGTTTCAGAGTTTACTTCTAGAATAACTGCGTTATTACCTTCAGCAACAACATATGTTAAACCTTCTGCAGCAATACGGTCGCCTTTTTTCGCAGCTTTTGCAATACCTTTTTCACGTAAGTAGTCGATTGCTTTGTCCATATCACCTTTTGTTTCTGTTAAAGCTTTTTTACAATCCATCATGCCTGCGCCTGTTTTTTCGCGTAGTTCTTTTACCATTTGAGCAGTAACTGCCATAATATATTTCCTCCTTTAATCGCTTATGTACATACTATTAGCTTAGCCACCTGAGCGCTAAGGTAAACCTTTAAAAAAAGGTGATAAAGGGTCTCCCTCTTATCACCTTTTATTAGTTCAAGCTATTTGAATTAAGCTTCTACTGCTACTTCTTCACCTTGTTTTGCTTCAAGGATAGCATCAGCCATTTTACCAGTTAAAAGCTTAACCGCACGAATCGCATCGTCATTCGCAGGAATAACTACATCGATTTCATCTGGATCACAGTTAGTATCAACAATACCTACGATAGGAATGTTTAACTTCTTAGCTTCTGCTACTGCGATACGCTCTTTACGAGGGTCGATGATGAATAATGCATCAGGAAGTTGCTTCATATCTTTGATTCCACCTAAGAATTTTTCAAGGCGTTCTTGTTCTTTCTTAAGTTGAACAACTTCTTTTTTAGGTAATACTTCGAAAGTACCGTCTTCTGACATTCTTTCGATATCTTTTAAGCGGCCAATACGCTTTTGGATTGTTTCAAAGTTAGTTAAAGTTCCACCCAACCAACGTTGGTTAACAAAGTACATACCTGAACGAGCTGCTTCTTCTTTAACAGAATCTTGAGCTTGTTTCTTAGTACCAACAAAAAGGATCGATCCGCCGTTAGCAGCAAGATCTTTTACCCAGTTATAAGCTTCTTCAACTTTCTTAACTGTTTTTTGTAGGTCGATGATATAGATACCGTTACGCTCTGTGAAGATATATTTCTTCATTTTAGGGTTCCAACGGCGAGTTTGGTGTCCGAAGTGTACACCAGCTTCAAGCAATTGCTTCATTGAAATTACTGACATGTTTTTTTCCTCCTATGGTTTCGTTTTCCTCCGCTTGTCTCATTTTTAAACAACAACTGTATTTACAGCACCGGCTGTTAAATCAACAAGCGTGTGTAATAACACCGTTAAATAATATAGCATATGAAAAGATAACAATCAAGTTTTACTTCAGAAAAAAATCCCCGGAAAAACCAGGGATTTAAAAAATATTGTCCAGTTCCAGCGCCTAGCCCCTCGAGGTCAGAAGCCAATCGCTTCGGAAGGCAAAAGACACCTTCTGAGGAGCGCTCGTCTTCTGCTTGTCAGGGCTGAACCAGGCGCTTTTCGCTTTAGTTGGATCTTAATTTATCAAGCTCAACTAGGAATTTATCGTTTAGTACTTTGATATACGTACCTTTCATACCAAGAGAACGAGATTCAATTACTCCAGCACTTTCAAGCTTTCTTAGAGCATTAACAATTACTGAACGGGTAATACCTACACGGTCTGCAATCTTTGAAGCAACTAGCAACCCTTCGTGACCATTTAGTTCTTCAAAAATATGTTCAATCGCTTCAAGTTCGCTGTAAGATAATGAGCTGATCGCCATTTGAACAACAGCCTTACTTCTAGCTTCTTCTTCGATTTCTTCCGATTTTTCACGTAAGATTTCCATTCCAACAACGGTTGCACCATACTCAGCAAGAATAAGGTCATCATCATGGAACTTTTCTTGCAATCTTGCAAGGATTAGTGTTCCAAGACGTTCCCCACCGCCAATAATTGGTACAATAGTGGTTAATCCTTCACGGAATAGCTCTCTATTTTCAACAGGGAATGCTGTGTATTGACTTTCCACATCAAGATTTGAAGATGTCTCTTGAATATTAAATAAACCATTAATATATTCTTCAGGAAATTGTCTATCCTCAAGCATCTTTTTCATACGGTCATTTTCGATTTGTTGATTTATAGCAAAGCCTAAAAGCTTACCACGGCGGCTGACAACGAAAATATTTGCTTCAATTACTTCACTTAGGGTCTCTGACATTTCCTTGAAATTCACAGGTTTTCCTGCTGCTTTTTGTAGTAATACATTAATCTTTCTTGTTTTTGTAAGTAAATCCATCTGTTTCTTCCTCCTAATTAACTCAGAACCATTATTAAGTTTTATTGTTATAATTATTCAAATTTGTAATTTACAAGATAAATTGGCTTAAATCTTTATTTTTTGAAATTGCTCCAAGCTTATCATCAACATACTGTGGAGTAATCGTTATTTTCTCCATTAAAATATCGGGTGCTTCAAAAGATAAGTCTTCTAATAACTTTTCTAATATTGTGTGAAGTCTTCTAGCTCCAATATTATCAGTATTTTGATTTACTTCGAAAGCAACCTCAGCAATTCTACGAATAGCATCGTCAGAAAATTCAATTTGTATACCTTCTGTTTCTAATAAAGCTTGATATTGTTTAATTAATGCATTATCAGGCTCAATCAGAATTCTGAAGAAATCATCTACTGTTAATTTAGTTAACTCAACACGGATTGGTAAACGCCCTTGTAATTCTGGGATTAAATCTGATGGTTTGGACATATGAAAAGCACCAGCAGCAATAAATAAAATATAATCTGTTTTAATGGATCCGTATTTCGTTACGATTGTCGAACCTTCAACAATTGGTAAAATATCTCGTTGGACTCCTTCACGAGAAACATCTGCTGATGAACCACCTGCATTTTTACTAGCAATTTTATCGATTTCATCAATAAAGATAATTCCCGTCTGTTCTGCACGGTAAACAGCCTCAGTTGTAACCTCGTCCATATCAATCAATCTTGCCGCTTCTTCATTGGTTAGCACTTTTCTTGCCTCACGGACTGTCAATTTCCGTTTCTTGCGTTTCTTAGGCATAAAGCTGCTCAATGCATCTTGCATGTTCATACCCATTTGTTCCATTCCTGATCCTTGAAGCATATCAAACATGGAAGGTGTTTGCTCTTCAACTTCCACCGTAACGATTTCATCTTCTAATTGACCGAGAGCAAGCTTCTCCCTAACAATTTTTCGTTTTTCAGTCACGGAGTAATCTTCTTGATGATGATCTGGTTCAGGAGCTGCATTTCCACCGCCAAACAACATCTCAAGCGGGTTTTTATAATTTTGTGCTTTTTTTGCAGATGGAACAAGTAAATCAACAAGCCTCGCATTTGCGTTTTCCTCAGCACGTTCTTTTACAGCTAACATTCTATCTTCTTTCACTAATCTGACAGATGTTTCAACAAGGTCACGAACCATAGATTCAACATCACGGCCAACATATCCGACTTCCGTAAATTTTGTAGCCTCTACTTTAACAAATGGTGCACCAACTAATTTGGCAATTCTACGGGCTATTTCTGTTTTTCCGACACCAGTTGGTCCAATCATTAAGATATTTTTAGGAATAATTTCTTCACGGAGTTTTTCGTTTAACAAACCTCGTCTGTAACGATTTCTAAGTGCAACTGCAACTGCCTTTTTTGCATCTTTTTGACCGATAATATATTGATCAAGTCTTTCAACAATTTGGCGCGGTGTTAGGTTGTCTGTTTTAGCCATTGTAGGTTCCCTCCCGTTAGAGCTCTTCCACTATAATGTTGTGGTTTGTATACACACAGATTTCAGCAGCTATTTCTAAAGAAGCCTTTGCTATTTCTTTTGCAGTAAGATGGTCACCCGCATATTTCTTTAATGAGCGACCGGCTGCTAATGCATAATTACCACCTGATCCGATTGCTAAAATTCCATCGTCAGGTTCAATTACTTCTCCTGTTCCAGATACAAGGAGTATGTCTTCCTTATTCATGACAATTAGCATTGCTTCTAGCTTTCTGAGTACTTTATCACTTCTCCACTGTTTAGCTAGCTCTACTGCGGCTCTTTGGAGGTTACCGTTATATTCTTCTAATTTCCCTTCAAACATCTCAAAAAGGGTAAATGCATCTGCAACAGATCCGGCAAATCCCGCCAGTACTCTTCCATTAAATATCTTTCTTACCTTCTTTGCTGTGTGCTTCATCACTACTGCATTACCAAATGTGACTTGGCCATCACCAGACATCGAACATTGACCTTTATGATGGACTGCAAATATCGTCGTAGCATGAAATTGGTTCATCATTAATCCTCCTCTTGCATTTCAATTAGTAAACCTATGTAACAAGAGATTGTCTTAAGCAGACAAGTGCATTACACTAGAATAGTATGAAAACTTTATTCATTTATTCCCTTTTGGATATGGGCATATACGTTTCAATTGTTCAATTTAACCTCGTTTGTTCACCCATGAACAAGAAAAAAATCACGTCCGAGCATATTGGATTGTCCAATTGTATATTGTCGTTAATTTCTTACCATTTGTAAATGGCTATGTACTAACGTTAATAAATTAGTCACATTATTAAAATGTCCACATCACAAAGGCTACTAAAGCGTAACACACTTCTTTCTCCCTTGCAATAAAATTTACAAAACCTTCACAAAGTTCTGAATTGTTTCTAACGCCCTATTTGCATGCTGCAGATTACGCTCCTGTTTCCCCTTAATCTTCTGAGGTAATTCCGGGAACAACCCAAAATTTGCATTCATTGGTTGGAAATTCTTAGCATTTGCTGTAGTAATATAACGCGCCATGCTGCCAATAGCTGTTTCCACAGGAAACTCAAGTGGTTCACTGCCCATAGCTAACCTAGCAGCATTGATTCCAGCGGCTAGACCACTTGCAGCTGATTCCACATATCCTTCCACACCTGTCATCTGACCAGCGAAAAACAGATTTTCACGTTCCCTAAATTGATACGAAGCTTTAAGTACCTTTGGCGAATTGATAAAAGTATTACGGTGCATAACCCCATAGCGAACAATTTCTGCATTTTCTAGACCCGGAATTAACTGAATGACCTCTTTCTGCGGGCCCCATTTTAAATGTGTTTGAAAGCCAACAATATTGTATAGAGTGCCCGCAGCATCGTCTTGACGCAATTGGACAACAGCATAAGGTCTTTTCCCTGTTTTTGGATCTTCTAAACCAACTGGCTTTAGTGGACCAAATAACATTGTTTTCTTTCCTCTTTGTGCCATTACTTCTATCGGCATACAGCCTTCAAAAAAGATTTCCTTTTCAAATTCCTTTAAAGGAACTGTTTCAGCTGCAACTAACGCATCATAAAATGTGTTGAATTCTTCCTCCGTCATTGGACAATTTAAATAAGCAGCTTCACCTTTATCATATCTAGATTTTAGATAAACTTTATCCATATTAATGCTGTCCTTTTCAAGAATAGGTGCAGCAGCATCGTAAAAATAAAGGTAATCCTCACCTGTTATAGATTTTAATTGTGCAGATAACTCAGGGCTCGTTAGTGGACCTGTAGCTATTATTGTGATCCCCTCAGGTATCTCTGTCACTTCTTCATTAATTACTGTTACATTTTCATGATTTTTTACCATATCTGTCACTTTTGCCGCAAACTCATGTCGGTCTACCGCTAGAGCTCCTCCAGCTGGCACCGAGCATGCATCCGCAGCAGCAATAATAACAGAGTCGAGTAACCTCATTTCTTCCTTTAATACACCGACAGCATTTGTTAAAGTATTAGCCCTTAAGGAGTTACTGCATACCAATTCAGCAAATTTATCCGTATGATGCGCAGGTGTTTGTTTAACTGGTCTCATCTCATAAAGCCGGACTTTTACACCGCGTTTAGCGATCTGCCAAGCAGCCTCACTTCCAGCCAAACCAGCCCCGATTACATTTATTGTCACATCGTTCATATATTTACCTCCTGATTTTTCAAAGCTGATGATCAATCATTTTAGCTTTACTTTTTACTATGATTACTTTTCCCTCTTTTTAGCCCATCTTGCATTGTACTATACGAATCAAAAACAAAAAAGTTTTATGATTTTAAAAAAAGCGGTAGCCGCTAGGCGGTGGAGCTAGATTGAAATAAATAGAAAAGAGTGAGCTGTGCTCACCCTTAGCTTTGTGGTTCTTCTTTATAATCACATTCTGTACATTGGACTTGGACACCCTTTTTTAGCTTCTTTTCTACGAGTGTTCCTTCACATTTAGGACAGGCTCTTGGTAAAGGTTTATCCCACGAAATAAATTCACACGCTGGAAACGTGTCACAGCCGTAAAAGATTCTTTTCTTCTTACTTTTACGTTCAATGATATTTCCCTCTTTACATTTCGGACAGGTAACTCCTATTTCTTTTACAATGGCTTTTGTATTCCGGCAATCCGGGAAATTGCTGCACGCCATGAATTTACCATATCTGCCCATTTTAAACACCATTGGGTTATTGCATAATTCACAATCCTCGCCTGCTGGCTCATCTTTGATTTCAACAGATTGCATTTCCTTTTCCGCAATAACGAGATGTTTCTCGAACTCCTGATAAAAACCGTCAATGATTTCAACCCAGCTGACTTTTCCCTCTTCAACATTGTCTAAATCCTGCTCCATTTTGGCAGTAAAATCAACATTAATAATATCCGGAAAGAATTCTAGGATTAATTCATCTACAATTTCACCTAACTCAGTCGGAACAAATCTTTTATTATCAAGCGCAACATATCCTCGCTTTTGGATTGTATCTAAGGTTGGCGCATAAGTAGATGGACGTCCGATGCCTAGTTCTTCCAGGGTTTTTACTAATCTAGCCTCTGTGTATCTTGGCGGCGGCTGTGTAAAATGTTGTTTTGGTTCTATATCTTTTTTGAAAACAACATCACCTTCTTGGAGATTTGGCAGCATTTTATCCCGTTCCTCAACTTGGTCATCTGAACCCTCTACATACACCTTCATGAAACCTGGAAACTTTATTTTTGATCCAGTTGAACGGAATAATACATTCCCATTTTGTAGGTCAACGCTCATGGTATCCATAACAGCCTGTGCCATTTGACTAGCTAAAAACCTCTCCCAAATCAACTTATATAAGCGTAATTGGTCTCTAGATAAAAATTGCTTCAAACTATTTGGGTCACGTAATGTACTGGTCGGACGTATCGCCTCGTGTGCGTCCTGTGCATTGGTTTGTTTTTTTTCTTTTCTTTGATCCTCTTTTAAGTACTCCTTGCCGTATTCACTAAGGATATATTCTGCAGCCTCTTTTTGAGCTACTTCAGATATACGGGTAGAGTCAGTTCTCATATAAGTGATGAGACCAACCGTTCCGGATGAACCAAGTTCAATTCCCTCGTATAATTGCTGTGCCAGCATCATGGTTTTCTTTGCACGAAAATTGAGTTTCCTAGCTGCCTCTTGCTGGAGAGAAGATGTGATAAATGGTGGAGATGGGTTTCTTTTTCTCTCTTTTTTGGTTACAGAAACCACTTTGAAATTATCGCCTTCCATTTGTTTCAAAATCTCATTTACATCTTGTTCTGATTTCAACTCTGTTTTCTCTTTGTTAGCTAGAGAGAAAAAAGCGGCACTAAAGTGATCTTTCCCCTTAATCAATTCTCCTTCTATGGTCCAGTACTCTTCCGGAATAAATGCTTTTATTTCATTCTCTCGTTCTATGATTAAACGAACCGCAGTAGATTGGACACGTCCAGCACTTAGTCCTTTTTTGACTTTTTTCCACAGAAGCGGGCTAATGTTATAACCGACCAGACGATCTAAAACCCTTCTTGCTTGCTGAGCATCAACTAAATCCATATTGATTGGCCTAGGGTGCTTAAACGATTCTTTAATTGCCTCTTTGGTAATTTCATTAAATACAACGCGACAGTCTGACTGTATATCTACATTTAAACTATGCGCAAGGTGCCATGCAATAGCTTCCCCTTCACGATCCGGGTCAGCTGCGAGATAAACTTTTTTGGCTTTTTTAGCTGCTGTCTTTAGTTCTTTTAAAACTGGGCCTTTACCGCGAATCGTAATGTATTTAGGTTCATAATTATTTTCTTTAGATACTCCCATTTGACTGCGAGGCAAATCTCTGACATGACCCATGGAAGCTTTAACTTTATATTTTTTTCCTAAGTATCGCTCGATTGTTTTCGCTTTTGCCGGCGATTCTACTATTACCAGAAACTCTGACATGCTAATAATCCTCCTCAAGGGGATATAGAAGTGTAAAGCACCCTGAAATCACAATCAATTCAGATCTGCTTACATTTGAGAAGTTTTCCTAATTTCCAAGTTTACGAACTTGGACCGGAGAAAATACTTTACAAAAATGACTTATCCCAATTTTTTACTTTTTATATAATGAATCCTGGACAGATTGGATTACATATTCGGTAATAATATTTATTATTCTTCATTAAATGACTACTGATGTCAATGATAACGAAACCGTTTACAACTAATTAATGATAATCATACGCCAAATTATTCCTATTTACACATTCTTTTTTTTGAATATCTGTTGGAAAATGTATAACATATTAGAAAAAATTTCAAGCTTTTTTAAAATAATTCTCTAATTACCCAAAAAAACCCCTCATTATAAATTGATATTCATTGATATAGGAAATGTTATATTTGAATTTCTTCCAAAATATCCTCGCTCCGCATTACAAGCTTTGCACCCTGCTGAATTAAGTCATTCGTCCCCTGAGAATGCGGGTTAAATATACTGCCTGGCAAACAAAAAACTTCACGACCTTCATTTAGTGCATAGTTGGCTGTAATTAGTGAGCCGCTTTTTCTTTTTGCTTCTATTATAAATGTACCATTTGACATCCCGCTAATAATCCGGTTGCGTGCTGGGAATTGCCAGCGTACAGGCTTGGTATCAGGGGGATATTCAGAAACGACAAGCTGCTTTCCCATCATTTCTATAGCTAATTCAGCATTTCCCTTCGGATAGATATGATTAAATCCCCCGGCTATTACGGCAATGGTTGACCCGCCATTTTTTATTGCATATTCATGAGCAAGAGTATCAATCCCATTTGCCAAACCACTCACAATGACTAAACCTTTTTCCACTAATGGTGGAAATATTGTTCGGATTGCATTCCTCCCATATTGAGTTGCATCTCGAGAACCCACTACTGCCAGCTTGTGCTTTTTTCCAAGCAAAGTAAGATCACCCTTGGCAAATAACACCCAGGGGGGCTGATAGATTTCTTTTAATAGGCTGGGGTAATCTTCATCTAGGATGGTGATCGTCTTGATTCCGTTATTTTCGTACCGCCTGATTTTTTCATTGATGAATTGTGTTTGTAATGGTGTTATGGAAGGAGAATTTGTTGTTATAGAAGGGAATAGGTTTTGTTGGATATAGTGTGGTTTTATTGGGAGAGATAGGTCTTTTTTTAAATAGCGGAATGCTGCATTCCACGAAATTCCCGGATAATGCATTAAAGCTATGAGTTTTTCTCTTATATCATCCATTCTTGGCCTCCATTATTATCTTATATTGGTTGTTGATTTTCCGTCCCAGGCACTTCGCTTTTCCGCAGGAGACCGCAGGAGTCTTCGTGCCTGGAACGAAAATCAAAAAGATATAAAACCTCAACAAATCGAATTTATAAAAAGAAGAAATAGCCCCTTATAATAAGGGACTATTTCTACTATTCTTAGTGTGTTTTACACTTGTCGTATATGCCTTGTTCTTTTAGTACTTCAATTAAAGTTTCACCCATAACAGATGGTGTGTCTGCAACTTTAATTCCGCATTCATTCATTACACGGATTTTTTCATCAGCTGTTCCCTTGCCGCCTGAGATAATGGCACCAGCATGGCCCATACGCTTTCCAGGAGGCGCAGTACGGCCGCCGATGAAGCCGACTACAGGTTTAGTCATATTAGCTTTCACCCACTCAGCTGCTTCTTCTTCAGCTGTACCGCCGATTTCACCAATCATGATAACCGCATATGTTTCAGGATCTTCATTAAATGCTTTTAATACATCGATAAAGTTTGTACCGTTAACTGGGTCGCCGCCAATTCCAACAGCTGTAGTTTGACCAATTCCAGCTTGAGTTAATTGATGTACTGCTTCGTAAGTTAATGTTCCAGAGCGGGAAACAACACCCACATGGCCTTTCGTATGAATGTAACCAGGCATGATGCCAATTTTACATTCATCAGCAGTAATGACACCAGGACAGTTAGGACCTACTAAACGAGTCTTTTTGCCTTCCATATAGCGTTTAACCTTAACCATATCTAATACTGGGATGTGCTCAGTAATACAGATGGCTAAATCTAATTCAGCATCAACAGCCTCAATAATGGCGTCTGCTGCAAATGGTGCTGGAACATAGATGACAGAAGCAGTAGCGCCTGTAGCAGCAACAGCTTCACTGACTGTGTTAAATACAGGTACTCCTTCTACTTCCATGCCCCCTTTACCAGGAGTAGTACCTGCAACAATTTGTGTACCATATTCTAGCATTTGCTTTGTATGAAAAAGGGCAGTTGAACCTGTAATCCCTTGAACTATAACTTTGGTATCTTTATTAATAAAAACGCTCACGATAATTCCCCTTTCTTTCGATCCTATTTCACTAATGAAACGATTTTTTGTGCACCGTCAGCCATAGATTCTGCAGGCGTAATAGCTAATCCAGACTCAGCAAGGATTTTCTTACCTAAATCAACGTTTGTTCCCTCTAATCGAACAACAAGAGGTACACTTAGCTGAACTTGTTTCGCTGCTTCTACTACACCCTCAGCAATGACATCACATTTCATGATTCCGCCAAAGATATTAACAAAAATACCTTTTACGTTTGGATCAGAAAGGATAATTTTAAATGCTTCAGTAACCTTTTCAGCTGTAGCACCGCCCCCAACATCAAGGAAGTTTGCCGGGTCACCGCCGTAGTGCTTAACGATATCCATTGTTGCCATCGCAAGACCTGCACCATTAACCATACAGCCGATATTTCCATCTAAAGAAATATAGCTTAAATCATACTTTGAAGCTTCAATTTCCTTTGGATCTTCTTCTTCAAGATCACGGTATGCTAGTACATCTTTTTGACGATATAAAGCATTTGAGTCAAAGTTTAACTTTGCATCCAATGCCATAACTTTTCCATCACCTGTTACAACCAGTGGATTAATTTCCGCAATTGAGCAATCCTTTTCAATATAAGCATTGTATAAGCCCATCATGAACTTAACCGCTTGATTGACAAGCTCTTTTGGAATGTTAATATTAAATGCGATACGACGAGCTTGATAAGGCATTAAGCCAACAACCGGGTCAATTTCCTCTTTGAAGATTTTCTCCGGAGTTTTTTCAGCTACCTCTTCAATTTCAGTTCCGCCTTCTTCAGAAGCCATAAGCACAACTCTAGATGTAGCACGGTCTAAGACAAGACCAACGTAGTATTCCTTTTTAATGTCGCAGCCTTCTTCAATTAATAGACGTTTAACTTCCTTACCCTCAGGACCTGTTTGGTGTGTAACCAATGTTTTCCCTAGGATTTCAGATGCATATGTACGCACTTCATCAAGGTTTTTGGCAACCTTTACACCGCCAGCTTTCCCCCGACCGCCAGCATGAATTTGCGCTTTCACTACACATACTTGTGTGCCTAATTCTTTTGCGGCTTCAACTGCTTCTTCTACACTGAATGCCACTTTTCCGTTAGGAACACTTACCCCATATTTTCTGAGGATTTCTTTCCCCTGATACTCATGGATATTCATTTCCCATCCTCCTATCAAACTCTTCAAAAAATTGACTCCGTTTTCATTTTATATAATGACAGAAACCTTGTCCACAGTTATGCGTAAAAAAATTATTATCCTCATAATATTTTAAATTATCATAACTCGAAATTAAAGCGCTTTCATATATAAATACTCCAAATTTTAACAACTAATTGTTTTCTAAAAATAACAAAACAAGCTTATCAAGCTTGTCTTGTTATTCATTGCGCACCATGCTCTTTATTGGTGCAAAGCTTTTTCGATGGTACGGCGTAATTCCATATCTTTCAACAGCCTGGATATGTTCTTTTGTTCCATAGCCCATGTTATTCTCAAAGCCATATTCCGGAAATTCTGCAGATAATTCAATCATAAGAGAATCTCTGGCGACTTTGGCCACGATGGATGCCGCGGCTATCGATACACTTTTTGCATCACCTTTAATGATAGATTCCATTATATAAGGTGTTTCCAGCTTCATAGCATCGACTAGTAAAACTTCTGGCTTACAAGTTAGTGAGGCAATTGCAGCTTTCATCGCCTTTTTGGTAGCCTCGTAAATATTAATAGAATCTACTTCAACTGCATCAATCAATGCAACACTAACAGCTATTGCTTCTCTTCTAATAATTTCATCATATTCAATCCGCTTTTTCTCAGAAAGCTTTTTGGAATCGTCTATACCTGGCAAATAAAAATCCTTAGGTAAAATTACTGCTGCGGCTGCTACTGGACCTGCAAGCGGCCCTCTGCCTACTTCGTCCACACCAGCAATATACTTATATCCCTGTTTACGCCATTTATTTTCATAGACATTCATTTCAAGGAATTTTTCCTGAAGTATTCGTTCTAGTTCCTTTTTCTTATACCATTTATGTATTAGCTGCTGAACCCCTTTGCGCTCATCCTGTTGAAGTCTCTGGAATATAGGGTCACTTTCAGCCTTTATGCCAATAAGCTGTTGTTCTATTTCTGCTATTGTCTGTACTTTCATTTTCCTCACCCGTTGTAATAATACCTTCTCACGCATATATTTACAATGCCAAAAATAAACAAAAAAACTCACCATATGGAGAGTTCATTTGTTTAATTATTTTCAATTTTATCCGCTATATCGCTAGGTCTTTCGAAAGTCAACGGGCCAAATTTCTCAGATCTAATTTCTCTTATGACCAATTCTGAAACCTTATCATAATCAACGACTCCACCAGCCCCGAGACAGCCTCTAAGCTCACCAATGTGGTCAAACATCTCCACCACATTTTCAGGGACGTATTCAAGCTTATACCGTTCCTTAAGCCTTTCTGGGTACCGCTCTTCTAAAAACTTAATGGAAAAGACAACAAGGTCCTGTAAGTTCAATAGAGTATCTTTGATTGCTCCTGTTACAGCTAACTTCTTCCCAACCTCTTGGTCTTCAAACTTTGGCCACAGAATTCCTGGTGTATCTAATAATTCCAACTCTTTTCCCACTTTAATCCACTGTTGGGCTTTTGTTACTCCTGGAGTATTGCCTGTCTTTGCAATATTTTTCTTTGCCAGCCGGTTAATTAATGTAGATTTACCTGCGTTCGGAATCCCTACAATCATGGCACGAATGGCTCTTGGGTTAACAACACCCTTTGCTCTTAAACGATCAAACTTTTCCTTCAAAATTTCATGAGATGCCTTTACAATATCCTTCATACCCTCTCCTGCTTGAGAGTTAATCGCTATCGCTTTAATTCCTCTTTCCGCAAAATATGCAATCCATTCTTTGGTTATAGCTTTATCTGCCAAATCAGCCTTATTTAAAAGGACTAGTCTTGGTTTATGCTGAATAATTACATCAATCATTGGATTACGAGACGAATATGGAATTCTTGCATCCACTAATTCATAGATAATATCTACGAGTTTTAATTTCTCCGTGACCTCTCTTCGAGCCTTCGCCATATGGCCTGGAAACCATTGGATTGTCAAAGCAGTCACCTCCTAAATCTATTTCACGATGTGTGCATCTTTTATTGGCCAGTAAACAATACTTGTTTTACCGATTATCTTGTCCATTGCGATAGTCCCAATATGCCTGCTGTCTTTACTGAAACGACGGTTATCACCCATAACAAATAATTCACCCTCAGGAACCGTTTCTACACCTGCAGGAGTTTCTTCAAGTGTAAATGGATCAGTTAAAGGTCCTTCGACTTTTTTCTTGTATTCATCCAAATAAGGTTCCTCAAAAGCTTTTCCATTTACATACAAAGTGTCATTTTTATATTCGATACGGTCGCCCGGAAGTCCAATTACTCTTTTAATGTAATCCTTCTGTTCAGGAGCATGAAAGACAATAATATCAAACCGCTTTGGCTCACCTATATTATAGCTTAGCTTGTTAACAATCATACGGTCTTGGTGCTGCAGCGTGGGCATCATCGATAACCCATCTACTACGATTGGTGCAAAAAGAAAGTAACGAATGACAGCAGCAAGTGCAACTGCAATTAATAATGCCTTCGTCCATTCCCAAAGTTCATTCTTCTTTTTTATCATGTCTTTTCCCCGCCAATCACAAAAAAAATGTCTGCTATTATCTTATTTTACAAAAAAATTGTAATTTAAACACGTTGGGGCCATACTTTTAATACAACTTTAATATTATTATTCATAGCGAATACAATATGGTATGTACGAAAAAAGAGCTTGCAAAGCAAGCTCTCTCTTTTATTATCGAATTTCTTTAATACGAGCTTTTTTACCACGTAGCTTACGTAAGTAGTATAGCTTAGCACGGCGAACTTTACCGCGGCGCAATACTTCAAGCTTCGCAATTTTAGGTGTGTGTACAGGGAAAGTACGCTCAACGCCTACTCCGTAAGAAACCTTACGAACTGTGAAAGTTTCGCTAATTCCACCACCACGACGCTTAATCACAACACCTTCGAATAACTGAATACGCTCACGAGTACCCTCGACAACCTTAACGTGTACACGTACAGTGTCTCCAGGACGGAACGCAGGCAGATCAGAACGAAGTTGTTCTTTTGTGATTTCTTCAATCAATTTTTGCATCGTTTTCAACTCCTTCCAACAGACGCTCATGCATATCTACTATCCATTTTTCCATTGCAGCGGAACATCGTTATAAGACCATACTGAATTTGTTACTCAGCTCAAGTCACAAGAAGTATCATAACATAAAAGACAACTCTATGCAATAATTACTCATATTCTTTTTTTATTTCATTAAGCCATTTTTCCTGGTCTTTGTTTAACTCTATTTTTTCTAATAAGTCAGGTCTTCTTAGAAATGTCCGGCGCAGAGCTTCTTTGTTCCGCCACTCCTCAATTAATTTATGATTACCTTGCAGGAGGACCTCTGGCACCTTCATTCCACGAAAATCTGATGGCCTGGTGTAGTGAGGATGCTCGAGGAGCCCGGTACTAAATGAATCTTTCATATGTGATTCTTGATTCCCTAAAACTTCTGGTAACAAACGAACAACGCTATCAATTACTACCATCGCTCCCAGCTCACCGCCAGTCAATACATAATCACCTAGTGATATTTCATCTGTGACCACATGTTCTCTAATTCTTTCATCATATCCTTCATAATGGCCGCAAACAAATATAAGATGCTCCTCTTGTGCTAATTCTTCTGCTGCTTTTTGATCATAACGTTTTCCTTGTGGACAAAGTAGTATTACTCTTGTTTTACTACTCTCTGCCTGTTCCTTTAAAGCAGAAACGGCATCAAACAGCGGCTGCGGCTTCAAAACCATTCCAGCTCCGCCTCCATAGGGATAGTCGTCAACAGTCTGATGTTTATTATCGGCATAGTCACGGAAATTGACAACATTGTATTGTACGGCAGATTTTTGCGCAGCCTTATGTAAAATGGAATGTCCGAGTACACCGGTAAACATTTCTGGAAATAACGTTAGTACGTCTATCTTCATCATGAAAGCAGACCTTCCATTGGTTCGATTAAAATGACTTTTTCCTTAACATCAACTTTCTTCACAACATCCTCAATATAAGGAATCAAAATTTCTTTGCCTTTACTTGATTTTATGACCCACACATCATTGGCACCGGGAGATAATATCTCTGTAACTTTTCCAAGTTCAAGTCCCTCCGTGGTTACCACATGACAGCCAATAACTTCATGGTAATAAAATTCATCTTCATCAAGTTCGCTTAGTTGTGATTCTGGAACTTTCAGGATCCCGTCTCTAAACTTTTCGACCTCGTTAATATTTTCAAACCCTTCAAAGGTTAAAAGATTAAAATTTTTGTGGGTACGATGAGTTTTTACTGTTAATTCAATCGGCTGCTTTGAACCTGGCATAAACAAATATAAGACATTCCCAACTTTGTATCGCTGCTCAGGGAAATCAGTTTTAGAAATTACCCTTACTTCACCTCTAATACCGTGTGTATTGACGATTTTTCCAACATTAAACCATTTTTCCATCCTGTTCTTCACCTCTATCTTATTTCCTCAATCTTGCCGTCTTTAATAATGATGGTATGCTGCCCCATCACCTTTTCCCAATCGTCACCGACATTTACCTCTACAAGGGCCTGTACCTCTTTTTCCTTTAATTCACTGCCTAATGGTAGCATATGTAGTTGTTCAATTTGAAACTCATAAAGCTTTTCTTTATCCTGACGTTTTTCTAATTCTTTTTCAAAATGAGTTCTAAGTGCGCTTGCTTGATACTTTCTCGCTTTTTCTAATTTTTTCAACTCAAATTGGAGCTGCTCATATTCTTTTTGCATTTGCAGTTTCCCTGCAAAGTATTTATCAAGTAACTTTTGTTTGCTTTGTTCCGTTAAGATTTGCTTTACGATAACCGTTTGAATTAGTTGCATCATAAACCAGCCTCCCTTAAGCATCTATTTAATTGTCTAGCTACAGCGCCTAGGAGCTTGACACTTTTCAGATAGCAAAAAAGGGAGGATTATAATCCCTCCCTTAATCTAGATGCAAAAAGCTATTCACTAATTTCTAGAAAAATTTTCTTTTGTTGTGACGATCCTGCTGCATAAACAACAGTTCTAATGGCCTTTGCAACACGCCCTTGCTTACCAATCACCTTTCCCATATCCGTTTTATTAACAGTTAGGTAATACGTGATTCGTTGATCCTCTTCGTTGATATTCACCTGAACGTCTTCTGGAAAATCAACAAGGGGCTTAACAATTGTTTCAATTAATTGCTTCATAGCAATTACTTGCTTAACTTAGCATTATGGAATTTTTCCATGATGCCTTGGTTAGAGAAAAGGTTACGAACTGTATCAGATGGTTTTGCACCATCTTGTAACCATTTAAGAGCTAATTCTTCATTGATTTGGATTGCAGCTGGCTGAGCTACTGGATTGTAAGTTCCAATCACTTCAATGTAACGTCCGTCACGAGGAGAACGAGAATCTGCTGCTACGATACGATAGAAAGGAGTTTTTTTAGCTCCCATACGCTTTAAACGAATTTTTACTGCCATTTTAAATAAGCACCTCCGAATAGTTTCACACAAGATAGTATATTATCAATTTTTAAATCATTTGTAAAGTGTTTTTTCTTTACACTATTATTACCAATTTCTTCATTTTTAAAACGGCTTAAAAGGAAACTTGAAACCGCCTTTTTTCTTGCCCTTTTGCTGCATACCTGTCATTTGCTTCATCATCTTCTTCATGTCTTCAAACTGTTTTAATAAACGATTAACCTCCGGAACGGTTCTGCCGCTTCCTTTTGCAATCCGTCTTTTACGGTTTGAATTTAAGATTTCAGGATGAGTCTTTTCTTCCATGGTCATAGAGCGAATGATGGCTTCTACATGTGCAATTTGTTTCTCTTCGATTTGAATATTATTCAAGCCTTTGATTTTGTTTGCACCTGGCATCATCTTTAATAATTCATCTAGTGGACCTAGATTACGAACC
>Ga0182744_1001547_pt1 | contig 19916 bp, 14 predicted proteins | sample eDN3rd30CKraftMG_FD_128525 | JGI IMG/M metagenome (GOLD analysis project Ga0182744, IMG submission 128525) | Enriched Miracle-Growth compost microbial communities from Emeryville, California, USA - eDNA 3rd pass 30_C Kraft MG (version 2) (version 2) ...
CGATGCCGGCCAGCGAATTGGCGACCGCGAGCCCCAGGTCGTTGTGGCAATGGGTGGAGAAGATCACCTTTTCCGCACCCGGCACGCGGTTGATGATCTGCCGGAACATGTCGCCATATTCCTGCGGCGTCGCATAGCCGACGGTGTCGGGCAGGTTGATGGTGGTCGCGCCGGACCTGATCGCGGCCTCGACGGCGCGGCACAGATAGTCGATGGGCGTGCGCGTCGCGTCCATCGCCGACCATTCGACATCGTCGACGAGATTGCGCGCCTGCTTCACCGTTGCGTTGATGATCTCCAGCACCTCTTCCTCGGTCTTGCGCATCTGGTGCGCCAGATGGATCGGCGAAGTGGAGACGAAGGTGTGGATGCGCGGCCTCTTGGCGAAACGCACCGCCTCGCCGCAGCGGGCGATATCGCCGGAAATGGCGCGGGCGAGGCCGGCGATCACGGCATTTTCCGAGCGGCGGGCGATCTCGGCCACGGCCTCGAAATCGCCGTTCGAGGCGATCGGAAAGCCGGCCTCGATGATATCGACACCCATCTTGTCGAGCATATGCGCGACATCGAGTTTTTCCTCGAAGGTCATCGTCGCGCCAGGGCATTGCTCGCCGTCACGCAGGGTGGTGTCGAAAATCAGGACGCGGGCCTTGTTGGTCGCGCGTTCGGTGGAAACCTGGTTATCGTTGGACATTGGGTCTGATCCTGAATTGCTGGCGCCGGATCCTGGGATTGGATAGCTCAAGCGCGCGGTTGCCTCGTTCGATGCAATCCCCTGAGCGCCCAGGCAAAGCCCGGCCGGCCCTCAGGGGCGAATAAGAAGCAGACCCGTAAGGAGAAACGCGAACGCAGCCGCCGACAGGGCGTCGAAGCCCGTCCGGTCTGCAATTCTGATGGCAGCGATGCTGGCCACGGCGTCCTCGTTGCTGGCCACAATGGCCAAGGCGTCTCTCATAACGCGTCACATCCGGTCATGGCAAGGATTTTTCGGCAAGGATTTTTCGGCAAGGATTTTTCGGCAAGGATTTTGGGGCAACCGCCGGATTCGCAGCAATCGGGTGGCCGCAAAGCCCCCGCCCGCCCGATAGCCGGTCTTCACGCGCCAAAATGGGGAAACGCCATATGACGTCGCTTGCCGGTCCGCTGTTCATCCTGCTGTTTTGCGTCTCGCAGGCGCTGCGGGACGTCTATTTCGGCTTCATTTTTCAGCGGATCGACTTTTTCACCATTCTGCTGCTGGCCTTCGGCCTGTCGACCCTGGGCTTCGGCGCCTACACCCTCCTGCGTGAGCCCGAGCAGCTCGCCGTACTGCGCCGCGACCTCAAGGCGGTGGTGGCGATGAACCTGACCACCGCGCTGGCCTGGTCCTGCTTTTTCTTCGCGCTCAGCCATATCGAGCCGGCCATCGTCAACACGATCCACAGCGGCATGGCGCCGCTCACGGTTCTGGCACTGGCGGGATTCGGCATCAGGCTCGGCGGTGCCGGCACCTCCAACCGGTTCGAACGGGCAAGCTACGCTGTGATGACGGCGGCATTGGCCGGTCTCTGGATCGTCGTCCTGTCCGGCCATTCCGGCGCCCCGGCGCAGGACCGCTGGGTCCAGTTCGCGGCGCTCTGCGCACTTCTCGTCAGCGGTACCTCGATCACCCTGAGCCTGCTTTATTCCAAGCGCCTGCACGACATCGGCGCGACATCGGCCAGCATCACCTCGGTGCGCTACTGGCTCACCATCGCGCTGGCCGCGGCCATGACCTGGCGCGGCGGCATGCACGGCATTGCCGGGCCCATGGACTTTGCGACAATCGCCATTGCCGCCGTCGCCCTCATCGTCGTTCCGCTGTTCTCGCTGCAGGCCGGCATCGGCCGCACCCCGCAACTGACCGGCCAGGTCATCCGTGCGCTCGGGCCAGTGCTCGTCTTCGCCGCGCAACCGTTCGATGCCCGCCTGTCCTGGTCAGGACCGACGCTCGGCTGCATCTTCGTCTATTCGCTCGCCATCATCGCCGCGAATGTCTTCCACGGCTGGCGAGGCCAGGCGCGACAAACAGCCGCCTGACGATCCTCATCCCGGCCACCCTCGCACGCAGCGGTCACGCGGCACATGGCCAGCGCAAGGCTTCGGCCGGACAGCGTCTCCTCCAATTCCATTTCAGCACCGAGAAGGCTTTTTTCGCCATTGACAATCTAACATTCATGTGAAATATCACATGAATGTTACAACAATAAATATCGGGTTCGAACTGGGAGCTGACTATGATATCGCGACGCAAAATCCTCTCTCTTTCCGCTGGTGCCGCTGCATTTGGTCTCGCACCCAGGAATTTTGCATCCAAGGCTTTCGCCCAGCAGGCATGGCCGCAAAAGCCGATTACAATCATTTGCCCCTTCGCCGCCGGCGGTAATACTGATGGAATTGCGCGCATGGCCGCGCAGCGCATGACGGAGGCCTTTGGCACGACGGTCAATGTCGAGAACCGGCCCGGCGCCGGCGGCGCGTTGGCTGCCGATTACGTCGCAAGGGCAGCGCCTGACGGATACACCCTGTTGATCGGCGCCCTGCCGGTTATGGCCGTCGTCCCCGCCATGCAGGCCGTGCGTTACGATTCGATCAAGGACTTCGCGCCTGTAAGCAACATCGCAACCAACCCGTTCGCGCTGGTGGTCAACAAGGACCTACCGATCAAAACAGTTGCGGACTTTGTCGCCTACGTCAAAGCGCGTCCGGACAAATTGTCATATAGCTCCGCTGGCGTCGGCAGCCTGAATCATCTCTCTATGGCGCTGTTTCTGAAACGCGCCGACCTGCAGATGGCGCATGTGCCCTATCGTGGCAACGCGCCGGCCCTCGCCGACGTGGTCGCCGGCCATGTTCCGGCGATGTTCTCAAACCTGTCCGACGCCTTGCCGCAGATCAGTGCTGGCGCGGTGCGCCTCCTCGCCGTATCGAGCGAGGCCCGCTCCGCCCTCGCTCCGGATGCACCGACCGTCGCTGAATCCGGCTATCCTGGCTTCAATGTTCTCACCTGGAACGGACTGATGGCGCCGGCAAAAACGCCGCCTGCCATTATCGAGAAGATCGCCGATACGATGAGCGCGGCAATTAAGGACGAGCCTTTCAGAAAGCAGCTCGCTGACTACGGCGTCGATCCGCTTGCAGCGCGGCCAGCCGAATTCGCTGCCATGCTGAAACAGGACATGGTGACCTGGAAAGAGGCCGTCGATCTGGCCGGGGTGAAACAACAATGAACACGACAAAAGAAGGCGACCGCCCTGTTCTGATCGCCGGCGGTGGACCGGTCGGCGTAATCACAGCGCTGGCACTCGCGCGGCGCGGCGTGCCCGTAGAGGTGTTCGAGGCGCAGGCCGAGATCAATGATTCTCCGCGTGCGTCAACTCTGCACCCTGCAACCCTGGAGATGCTCGCCGAGCTCGGTCTTCTCGATGAAGTCACGTCCAGGGGCCTCCTCGCCCGCACGTTCCAGTTCTGGGACCGCCCGTCGCAAAGCCTGGTCGCGGAGTTCGATCATGCCGTGCTGGCGCAGGACACGTCCTGCCCCTATGTCATCCAATGCGAGCAGCACAAGATCGTCAAAATGTGCGTCGACAAGCTCGCCTCCTACCCGCACGCCAAAGTCTCGTTCGGAACGCCGGTCAAAAGCATCGAGGCCAGTAGGGAGGGCGTTTCGATCACGGTTGATCGCGGCGGCAACACGCAGCGGATCGAAGGTTGCTATCTGGTCGGCGCGGACGGCGGCCGTTCCCTGGTCCGCAAGGCAATGAACATCGACTTCGACGGTTACACCTTCCCCGAGCGCTTCCTTGTTCTGACAACGCCGTTCGATTTCGCCTCGGAACACGGCGTCGCCTTTCGCGCCTATTTCTCTGATCCGGATGAATGGGCCAATCTGTTCAAAGTTGCCGGCGACGACGGCAAAGGGCGCTGGCGCGCAGTTTTCCCGACCTTGCCGGGGCAGAGCGACGAAGAGGTGATGAACGACGCGGCCACCGAAGCGCGCCTGCAGAAATTCTTTCCGAAGACGGCGCGCTACGAAATCTTCCATCGCAACATTTACAATGTGCATCAGCGCGTGGCCGTGCGCTTCCGCGAAGGCCGCGTTTTCCTGGCCGGCGATTGCGCCCACGTCAACAATCCGATCGGCGGTCTCGGCCTCAACAGCGGCATTCACGACGCCACCCATCTGGCCGAACTCATCGCAGACGTGCTTGACGGCAAACGCCAGAGCAGCGCCTTCGACAGCTACGACAGGGTTCGCCGTCCGACCAATATCGAATATGTCCAGCAGCAGACCATCGCCAACAAGAAGCGGCTGGAGGAGCGCGATCCGGCTGCGCGTGAAGCGAATTTCGACGCGTTGCGCGCGATGGCGGCTGATCCGGCGGCACACCGGGCTTTTCTGATGAGAACCTCGCTGATTGAAAGCGTGCGCAAGATAAAGGCGGCCGCAGAATAACCCCTGACGTTGCGGCCTGCTTCCCGGTCACCGCAGACTGAAAGACGGACTTTCTTTGGGGCGGCCGCGATACATCAGCGTGAGAATGAGCGCGATCACGCTGGAGGCCAGCATGATGGCGAAGGCGATGGCGTAGGAGCCGCTGCTGTCGAAGATCCGCGCGCCGATATAGGCGCCCAAACCGCCGAAGCTGTGATGGACCATGGTAATCAGCCCGCTGATCCCGCCCAGGTTCTTGGTCCCGAAAGCATCGCGCACGAACAATACCGTCAACGGCGCCGTCACCAGGAAGGTGAGCCCGAAGACCAGGGTGAAGATGGCGATCGATGCCGTCGAATTCTCTACCAGCACCAGCCCGAAGCAGGCGATGCGCAGGATGAACGACACCGCCGTCGGCCAGGCCGGGCCGGTGCGGTCACCATAAGCGCCGGCGAGCAGCACGCCGATCAGCGCCGTCACCCCCATCAGCGCCAGCAGATTGCCAGCGAACAATTGATCGACGCCACTATCCTGCGCGAAGGCGACGAGATGCGTGGTGACGAAAAAATCATCGAGCCCGCAGACGGCGAAAATGCCGAGCAGCACCCAGAAACGGCGGGTGCGCACTGCCTCGCCGATTGTCATGCCCTCGCGGACAACCGCCGCTGCCGGTGTGCCAGCCGCCGGCATGGGCGGCACCGCGAAGAAGATGAATGGCAGCACCACCACATGGGCGGCCGCGACCCAGAAATACACCGAGCGCCAACCGATCTGCACCAGCATGGCCGCGAGCAGCGCGACCATGAGCACCTGCCCAAGGCTCATGCCCGAAATGACGAAGCCATTGGCAAAGCCCGTCCGCCCCGGAAAGGCCCGCGACACCATCACGCCAACGGTGATCGTCGAGCAACCGCCGTTGCCGATGCCGTAAATCAGGCCGAACAGCACCAGCACGTGCCAGGGCTCGGTCACATAGCCCATCAGCCCGATGCCCAGAGCGCAGACCGCGATACCGCCGCCGATCAGCAGCCGCAGGCTCATGCGGTCGGCGAGCGTGCCGACAAAGAACATGGCGACGGCCGAGGCGACCTGAAACAGCGCCACCGCGCCGCCAATGTCGGCGCGCGTCCAATTCATGTCCTCGACCATCGGCCGCAGGGTTAGCCCGACAGCAAGCCGCCCGCTGCCGTTGATGAACAGGGTAAAAAACCCGGCGGCCAGAATCAGTACAGAGGCCATGCTCAAGCGATAAGTGGATGTCCGCACGGGCGTTTCCGGTTTGGAGAACATTGTTGCCCAAGAAATAACCACAAATCCGTGCGCTGGCCATTGCCAAAGGTCAAAACAGGATCGGAAGCCACAGGGCGATGCCGGATAATCAGTTGTGGGTCCAAAAGCGCCTCAGGCTGGACTTGCAGGGCGATTTGCCCGATGTATCGCCCGTGCGAGACAATGCGGTTTGGCCGCTCGAGCGATCCGCCGGGATCGTCAGCCCACTCTTCCTGCCTTTCGCGCACCGCAGGCGCCACCCGGCGCGGCGGACATTTGCGGCCCCAGCCGGAGCTTGAAATGGATAAATCGCAACAGAGGCTTGAGCTTCTGCGCCGCTTTCTCACTGACGCGCACCAGCGTCTCGGCCTCGAATTCGGCATCCAGCTCTGGGACGGCTCGCGGATCCCTGCCGATTATCCGGCCGATGGACTGGCGATCTCCATCGCCGATGAAGGCGCTGTTGCGGCCCTGATGCGCAAACCCAAGCCCGAGACCATGGCCAACCTGTGGGCCGCGGCGCGGGTCGACATTCGCAATGGTACCATCTTCGACCTCGTGGCCAAGCGGCCCAAGGTGAAGACGAAGCTGTTCCTGAAATCGCTCAACAAGGCCAGCGTCCTGAGGCTGGCCTCCAAGTTCCTGTTCGTCCCGCGCGGCGGCCCTTGGCCGCTCGAAAGCGTCGGCACGGAAAAGCAGAGCGACGGCTCAGCCACCGAGAACAAGAAGAACATCTCCTACCACTACGACGTGTCGAACGCCTTCTACGAGCTTTGGCTCGACAAGGAGATGGTCTACACTTGTTCTTATTTCACCGACTGGAACAATTCGATCGACCAGTCCCAGTTCGACAAGCTGGACATGGTCTGCAAGAAGCTGCGGCTCAAGCCCGGCGAGACCCTGCTCGACATGGGCTGCGGCTGGGGCGCCCTGTCGATGCATGCGGCGCGCTATTATGGCGTCAAGGCCTATGGCGTCACCCTGTCGGAACAGCAGGTCGCCTATGCCAATGACAAGATCAAGCGCCTCGGCCTGCAGGATCAGGTCCGCATCGAGTGCAAGGACTACGCCCATGCCGAAGGCGTCTACGACAAGGTCGCTGCCATCGGCATGCTGGAACATGTCGGCATCGACAACTTCCCGACCTATTACAAGACCGCCTGGCGGTCGCTGAAGCCGGGCGGCCTGTTCCTGCATCACGCCATCACACGCCCCGGCAAGAGCGAGGCGGCCCGCACCGGCAAGCGACGGCCGGAATTCGCCGCGCTGACCCGCTACATCTTCCCCGGCGGCGAACTCGATTATATCGGCCGTACCGTCACCAACCTGGAACTGCACGGCTTCGAGGTACGCGACGTCGAATGCTGGCGGGAGCATTACATGATCACCTGCCGCCACTGGCACGACCGGCTGGTCGCCAACTGGGATGCAGCGGTGAAGGAAGTGGGCGAAGCGACGGCGCGGACCTGGCTGGTCTATCTCGCCGCCTGCTCTATCACCTTCGAGCGCAACAATTGCGGCCTCTACCAGACACTGTCCATCAAGCGCGTAAAAGGCCCGACCGGCCTTCCGCCAACCCGGGCCTATCTCTACTCCTGACCTGATGCCGGCCCCCGCACCGCGCGGGCCGGCGCAGCCGCCTCAGATGGCGACGACCGGCGTGCCGACGCTGACCCGGTCATAGAGGTCGATGATGTCCTCGTTCAGCATGCGGATGCAGCCGTAGGAGGCCGCCGAGCCGATCGACTTGCGCATCGAGGCGGCGGTACCATGAATGGCGATTTCGCTGAGGTTCAGCGTCAGGGCGCGCACGCCCATGGGGTTGTTCGGGGCACCACCGCGGATCAGGTTTGGCAGTCGCGGATTGTCGTGCTTCACCACAGCCGGCGGCGCCCAATCCGGATTGACGTATTTGCCGTTGACCTGCGCCCAGCCGGACCAGGCCTTGCCGGCCTTGCCGACGGCGACCGGATAGCGGATGGCAGTTCCGTCACCGAGGATAAAGAAAAGCCGGCGCTGGCGCAGCGAGATCACCATAGTGCCCGGCGCATATTCCATCGGCATACGCACCACATCGTGTGCCGCAAGAGCGGGCGTCGCAACCGTAAGCGCAGCCGCCGCTCCGGCACCCATCTTCAGGAAATTACGGCGCGTCTCGCCGTTGCGCAGAATACCAAACGCAGATGTCATCACCCAACCCCGTCATTCAAAAACACGTCGTAGCTTGTATGGATTTGGGAATCGGCCGGATGTGCCATTTCCCACATTCCAAGCATAGCATCTACGACGATGTACGGGTGCAACACCTTGCCGAAAAGGTGAATCAAAAGCTGTCTATCACCTATCTGTGATAGGTTTTCGACACATCGCGCATTTCGCACCGAGCAGGCAGCGGCTCGCGAAAGGAAAAGGCGCTCTTTCAATAAACAGACGCATCATTCCGATCAGAAAGGTCGGAAAAGGCCGTTGAACAGACCGCGCAAGATGCGCGGCCCGATAGGTCTTAGCCCGACGTTTTATTCGAGCGGAGCGACGGGAACGGAACTCAGCGGCGGCGTCGGTTTAAGCCGCGTCGGCTCAGCCGTTGAGGCCGGTGCGCTTGCGGCCGGCTGCTGCTTCTGCACCGCATCGGGGTAGACGATGCGGGGCCGGCGTGTTGCCTCGGCAACCGGCGCCGCCGGCTTCGCTTCTGCGGGTTTGGCTTCCGCAGGCTTGACCAGCGCAGGCCTGGCAGCCTCTGGCTTTGAGACCTCAGGCTTTGAGACTTCCCGCTTCGTGACTTCGGGCTTTGTCACCTCGCGTCTGGCGACCTCCGGCTTGGGCTTGGTTGTAGTCGGCGCGACACTCGACCGAACGTCATCCGGCGCCACCTTGGTGACCTGCTCCGGCACCGGCCGTGATGCAACCGCTGCGCCATCGGGCTTGACCGCAGAAGACGTGACCGCAGGAGGCGTGCCCCCAGAAGGCGAGCCCCCTGGAGGCTTGGCCGCCGTCCTGGCCGGCCGCTCGCGGCGTGCCGAACGTGCCGGCGGCGCGGCATGGCGCCGGGCAGGTTCGGCGCGCGGCGCCCGCTGGGTTACGGACGGCGGCGGCAGACGCGGCGGATCGAAATAAGTCTCGTCGCCCGTCGAACCGCGCGCCAGGGCGTCCGGCGGACGCGCCGGCGTGGCGAGCGCAAAGCGCTGCAGGATATTGCCTTCCATCCCATCGACGACGAGCCGGAACCCTTGCCCGCGCCAATCGCGCACATTGGCGATGTAGACCCGGCCGTTGACCCGCAGGCCGCCCACAACTTGGTAGCCCTCCTCGTTCAGCACCATCCGGATATCGCCCGGCGACATGATCGGCCTGAACCGCCGAGGCAGATACACCGGACCGTCATCCATCTCCGGCAGCATCCGGTATTGGAAGGGCATATACCCCCAGGAGCCGAAAAACTGCGCCTGAGCGGGGCCGGCCACAGCAAATATTGCGATCGCTCCAGAGACGCCGCCAAGCAGCAGCTTAAGGGAGAGACTTCGCTTCAGATCGGACATTCATGCCTCCTTCGGGGGCTGGCGTAGGATCTGGCGGCGTGAGGACGGCGCGCCGTTTACAAACGCGAGTTGAAGGGGCGATTGCGGCAAGGATTGGACGCTGCCGCGTTATTTAAACGCCGCTAAACAGCACCGGTTTTCGCAACTATGGCGGCAAAACGGTCGATATCCTCATCCCGGGTGATAAACGACGTCACCAGTCTTACGAAAACATCGCCCTCGGCGGGGCGCTCCGGCGGCGCCAGCCGCTCGGCCGACCACTCGTAATAGCGCGCGCCGGCGGCCTTCAACGCCGCGTCGGCGCGGCGCGGCATGACGACGAAAAGCTCGTTTGCCTCGACCGGCCAGGCGATCCGCACGCCTTCGATAAGGCGGAGCGCCCCGGCCAGACGCCGCGCGCAGACATTGGAATGGCGCGCCAGTTGCAGCCAGTGGTCTTCATCGAGCCAGGCCAGCATCTGCGCGGCGAGAAACCGGCCTTTGGAAAGAGTATGGCCGCCACGCTTGCGCCGGTACGCAAAATCCGCAGCCTTGGCCTTGTCGAAAAAGACCACAGCCTCGCAGGCCAGCGCGCCGTTCTTCGAAGCGCCAAGCGACAGCACGTCGACCCCTGCCCGCCAGGTCATGTCGGCCGGCGAACAGTCCAGCGACACCAGCGCATTGGCGAAACGCGCGCCGTCGAGATGGACGCCGACTCCTGCTGCGTGCGCCAGACCGGCAAGCTCGGCGATCTCGGCACAGCTATAGATCGTGCCGCATTCGGTCGCCTGCGCCAGCGACAAGGCCGCCGGCTGCACCTGTTTGACAAGCCCGCGCGGATAGGCGGCGAGCGCCGTTTTCAAATCCGTGGGCGCGATCTTGCCGGCGGCACCTGGAATGCCGACGAGTTTGGCGCCGGCGGAGAAGAACTCCGGCGCGCCGCATTCGTCATCCATCACATGGGCATGGGCATGACAGAAGATCGCCCCGAACGGCGGCGTCAGCGCCGACAAAGCCAAAGCGTTCGAGGCCGTGCCGGTGGCGACGAGAAACACCGCGCAATCATGTTCGAAAACCTCCGCCAGGCGCTGCTCGGCCGCCAGGGTCAGCGGATCCCCACCATAGGCGGAAAACGCCCCTTCATTGGCGGCAACAAGCGCCTCAAGCACCTTGCGCGATGCACCGCTGGCATTGTCACTGGCGAAATCCATGCGCAAGAGATGCGCCGATTCCGATGCAAATGACAATATGTCAATTAGGAATTGAAATGGTTGCGCAGGGCCTGCTGGAATTCGCGCGCCAGCCGCGACGGCTGCTCGTTGCGGCGTCGCAGCAGGCCGATCCTCCTGGTGATGCGCGGACCGCGAAGCGCGACGGCCGCCAGGCTCTTTGGCAATTGATTGGATGAAAGCCGTGGAACCAATGCCAGGGCAAGGCCGCTCTGCACCAGCATCAGCGCTGTCGCCGTGTGCTGAACCTCGAAATCCCAGCGATAACGCTCCGCACGCGCACCAAGCCCGCCATCCAGCACGATGCGGTTGGCCGTCGCCGGCGTAAACCGCACCAGCGGCGTATCGACCAGTTCGCTCCAGCTCACCGCCTCACGGCCGGCGAAAGCATGTTTCCTCGGACAGATGCAGACGTAGTCGTCCGCGAACAACGGCTCGGACGTCAGGTTCCATCGGTTGGACGCCAGAATGGCGATTCCGAACTCCGCCATGCCCGAAGATACGGTCTCGCCGATTTCGGTGGCCGACTTGTCGAACAGGCGGACGCGCGCGTCCGGCCTGCGCCGTTTGAACTCCTCGAACACAGGCGCAAGAATATGAACCGCAATCGTCGGCATGCAGGCAAAGGACAGTTCCTCTGTCATGTCGCGGTGCCTGCTGCAGACAAGGGAAACCTGCTGCTCGAAGTCGCGCACCAGCACGCGCGCCTTTGGCAACAACTCGGCACCGGCCTCCGTCAGCGTGACCTGACGTGTGGTGCGATTGAAGAGCTGCAAACCAAAGTTCTCCTCCAGCTTACGCAGCCGGTGGCTGATGGCTGTCTGAGAGACGTTGAGATGGGATGCCGCGCGGCTGAAGCTGCCTTGTTCAGCCACGCTCAAGAAGGCCTCGATGCCCAGGACGTCGAATTTCATCCGCAATTCCTCTTATGAATAGTTTTCATAAGTCTAGCATAAACTTCCATTTGATTAATCAGTCGCAGACAAGTGAATGTCGGCGCCAATCGATGCCCCAAATATCCTCGAAGGGAGGAAGACATGATCTGGTGCCGGTTTCAGTCCGGAGCCACCGCATCTTTCGGTGTGGTCGAAGGAGAAAAAATCAGGGAAGTCTCAGGCTCGCCGTTCGCCGCATGGGACTATACGGGACAAACCTTCGCTATTGCCGATGTCGCCCTCGACGTTCCCGTCATTCCCGGAAACTTCTACGCCATCGGTTCGAACTACGCTTCGCATGTCGAGGAGCGCGGCAAGGTGCGCGGCACCGGCGCGAAATATTATGACGTGCCGCGCGTCGGCTACCGCGCCAATTCTGCGCTTCTGCCGAATGGCAAGGATATCGTGAAGCCGTTGGGATCGGGCGAGCAGTTTCAGTATGAGGGCGAGCTCGTAGCCGTCATCGGCAAGCGGGCGCGGCGCGTGACGCCTGAAGAGGCACGCTCCTGCATCTTCGGCTGGACCATCGGCAACGACGTCACCGAGCGTGACTGGCAGAAGAACGATCCCACCAATCTGCGTGGCAAGAACAGCGACACGTTCAAGCCGATGGGTCCGTGGATCGTGACCGACATCGATCCGAAAGACATGCGTACCCTCGTCTTTCTCAATGGCAAAAAGCTCCACGATTTCGCCACGGGCAATATGCTGTTCGATGCGGGAACGGTAATCAGTGCCATTTCGCAGACCAACACGCTGCATCCTGGCGATGTCGTCTGGCTCGGGACGGATGAACTGCCCGTCAACATCAAGCCCGGCGACAAGCTCGATATCACCATCACCGGCATCGGAACGCTCAGCAACAGCGTCGTGGCGGAACAAGGATAAATTCATGAAAATCATCGACACCCAGGTGCACATCTGGGCTGCCAGCACGCCTGAGCGGCCATGGATGGAGGGCATGGAGAAGCGTGCCCATCGCGACAAGCCGCTCTCGGCTGAAATGGTGCTGCAAGCCATGGATGAGGCCGGCGTTACCCATGCCGTTCTCGTCCCCCCGTCTCTCGACGGCGACCGCAACGACCTCGCGCTCGCTGCGGCGCAGCGATATCCCGACCGCTTCGCCGTTATGGGGCGTCTGCTCATCGACAAGCCCGGCGCACCGGCGCATCTGGAACGATGGAAAGACGATCAGGGCATGCTCGGCATGCGCCTGACGTTTCACCGCGACAACGATCGTCCGTTGCTCACAAATGGAGCTGCTGACTGGGTCTGGCCGGCCGCCCAACGGCTCGACATTCCCGTCATGGTGCATGCGCCGGAACGTATCGCCGAAATAGGTGAGATCGCCGCAAAATATCCGCATCTGCGGCTGATCGTCGACCACATGGGCTTTGCCCGCGAAACGATGGACGGCGAAGCGAGGGCCGCGGTCGACCGATTGCTGAAGCTGGCTCCCTTGCCGAACGTATCGGTGAAGGTCTCGGCAATGCCGTGCTTCTCGAGCGAGCCTTATCCGTTCCGCAATCTCCACGAGCCGATCAAGCGCACCATCGACGGGTTCGGTGTCGGCCGCTGCTTCTGGGGAACCGATTACTCCCGTCTTCCCGACAACTGCACTTATCGCCAGGCCGTGACGATGTTCACCGAGGAGTTGGGCTTATCGGCTTCGGATCTCGAAGCGGTCATGGGCGAATCCTTCTCGCGCGCAATGGGGTGGCCACAATGAAAACAAATCAGACGTTCAGACGCGGGCTCCTTGCCCTGGCCCTATGCCTTGCAGGCGGGGCGGCGCACGCGCAATCGGTCGAAGAATTCTATCGCAACAAGAACGTTGATCTCTATGTCGGCTTTTCAGCCGGCGGCGGATACGATGTCTACGCCCGGTTGATCGCAAGGCATATGGGGCGCCACATCCCAGGGTCTCCCAATATCGTCGTCAAGCAGATGGAGGGCGCGGGCAGCGTCCGGCTGGCAAACTGGCTTTATGCCATCGCGCCCAAGGACGGCAGCGTGTTCGGCAGCTTCGCACGCGGCGTTCCGCTCGATCCGTTGTTCGGCAACCCCGGTCCTCAATTCAAGGGCCCATCAGCGTTCACCTATATCGGCAGCGCCAACAACGAGGTCTCTGTGTGCGGCATCTCGGCAAAGGCCGGGATCAAGAGCTTCTCGGACCTTTTTAAAAAGGAAGTGATCGTCGGCGGGTTCGGCGCCGGCACCGAATCGGAACAGCACGTGAAGCTTTCCAATGCGGTGCTCGGAACCCACTTCAAGCTGGTGAAGGGCTACCCTGGCGGCAATGATGTAAACATGGCCTTGTCACGGGGCGAGGTTCAGGGCCGCTGCGGCTGGTCATGGACCAGCATCCGCGGCGCCGAGCAAATGGCGCAGGTCAAGGACGGTTCGCTGCTGATCATCGTGCAGAATTCGCTGGAAAAGCACGCCGATCTGCCGAACGTCCCATTGATTACCGACTTCGTTAAAAACGAAGACCAGCGCAAAATGCTCGAACTGGTGCTGGCGCCGCAAAAGCTCGGCCGTCCGTTTTTCGGCCCCCCGGGCATTCCGGCAGATCGCCTGGCCGCGCTGCAGAATGCATTTGCGGAGACGATGAAGGATCCTCAATTCCTGGAAGCCGCCGACAAGATTCAGCTCGAGATTTCGCCGATCTCCGGCGCCGAAATGGAAAAGATCATCAAGGATGCCTACGCCACAGATCCGGCGCTCGTGAAGCGCACGGGCGAGGCCATCAGATGATGGCGGCACGCGCCTAGGCTGCCTGCCCGATAGTCTCCAGTTTCATCCGCATCTGCGGCAGGGACTGGGGATATTCGGTCTGCAGGTAGGCCACCAGCTTTTCGCGCACTTCGCACCGCAGGTCGAACGTCCGGCCCGATGTCGCGGCGCTGACGAGAATGCGAATCTCCATCGAAGATTCCTTGAAATCCGTCACCTGCACATTGACGACCTTGCCATCCCAGAGTGGCGAGGCCTTTGCGATCTCGACGACTTTCCTGCGCAGGGCTTCGACAGGCACCGTGTAATCGAGATAAATCATCACCGTTCCGATCAGCGCCGCGCCTTCGCGCGTCCAGTTCTGGAACGGCTTCTCGATGAAATAGCTCAGCGGCAACACCAGCCGACGCCAGTCCCAGATGCGGATCACCACATAGGTCGAAGTGATTTCTTCCACATTGCCCCATTCGCCTTCGACGAGCAGCGCATCGTCGATGCGGATCGGCTGGGTGATGGCGAGTTGAATGCCGGCGAAAAGATTCTTCAAGACGGGCTGCAGCGCCAGACCGACGACGATGCCGGCGACGCCGGCCGAGGCCAGCAGGCTGACGCCATACTGGCGGACACTTTCAAAGCTCGTCAGCCCTGCTGCGATGGCGAGCACGATGATCACTGTGTTGACGACCCGGCGCAGGATGTTCGACTGCGTCACGTGCTTGCGCGCCAAAAGGTTGTCTTCGGCATCGAGCTTGAAGCGGCGCAGATACACGGTGGTCCAGATGTTCACCGCGGTTCGCGCCACCCAGGCGATCAGGATGATGAAGGCTAGGGTCAGGAAGTGCACCAGCGCCTGGGTCTGGCCTTCCGACAGGGGCAAAATCGTCTGGACGAGACTCAAGGCCATCATTACCAGAAGAAGGCGCGTAGGCCCCTGGGTGCGCGACACCAGCGACCGCCAGAACAAGTCCCGGTTGGCCACGAGTCTGGTCAGGAAGCGAAAGACCGCCCCATGAACGGCCAGGGCGAGAAAGACGGCCGCGACGAGGCCGGCAAGACTAACCGCCCAAGATGGAAAAATCGCGAGAAACAACAGAAAATTGGCCAATGCTGCATCGGCAAGAGGCAAGGACCCGCTCCATTCAAACAACATGCAATGGATGAGCGGGCGATAAGTTCCAGCCAAGCAGCCGGATGCACCCGGACGAATTTCGACGAGTCTCCTCTGTGCCCGTCTTTTCGGCGAATTGCCAAGATATCCGGCCCTTTTTCGCCACAATTATCATCGTGCCGAAAGCTTCGGCTACTTGTACACTGTGAACAAATCTGCGATGGTCGCGCACTCTGGATAGGACAGCTATGCTGACCATTTAGAGCGAACCATAAACGCGCTGATATTTGCATCCGGACCGGCCCGCCAGGGAAAGGACCGATGCGGCAACAGCGCTGATGGCAAAAGAAATTCGGGAAGCCGGACGCGGAATTCCGGGAAGTCAGTCGCATCACCGGCTTGGAGAGGGCGATGGTTGGGCGTGGGTGGAATAGGCAGAAACGGACAGTGGCGCGCGGGCGAAAACGCGGCGCCGCGCGACCGCGCGCGGGTTTTTGAACTGTTCTTATTTCTGATTTTTCACCAGTAAAGCGAATTCCGGAGTTTTTGCCATGAGTGGCCAGTATCTCGACCCCGCCCTTCCCGTCGCCCAGGGCCTCTACGACCCGTCCAAGGAACATGATTCCTGCGGCGTCGGCTTCGTCGCCCGCCTCGATAATGTGCAATCCCACGACGTTGTCGAAATGGGTCTGCAGATCCTGCTCAACATCGACCACCGCGGCGCCGTCGGCGCCGACCCGAAGCTTGGCGACGGCTGCGGCATTCTCGTGCAGATTGCCCATAATTTCTTTTCCGAGGAATGCGCCAAGCTCGGCTTCACCCTGCCGAATGCATTCGAATACGGAATCGGCCAGTTCTTCATGCCGCGCGACGCCGGCGCCCGCGCCGAGGTCGAAGCCATCATCGAGCGTTCGATCGAGGAAGAAGGCCTGACCCTGCTTGGCTGGCGCGACGTGCCGGTGGACAGTTCCGATCTCGGCGAGGCGGTGAAGGCCGTCGAGCCGGTCATGCGCCAGGCTTTCATCGGCCGTGGCCCCGGCGTCGGCACCGAGGCCGATTTCGAACGCAAGCTCTATATCACCCGCAAGGTCATTTCCGGCGCCGTCGTCGCCATCAGCCGCAACGAGACCGCGGAATTCTACTCCGTCTCCATGTCGTGCCGGACCATCGTCTACAAGGGCATGGTGCTCGTCTCGCAGCTCGGCACATATTATAAGGACTTGAAGGACCCGCGTTTCGGCAGCGCCCTGTCGCTCGTCCACCAGCGCTTCGCCACCAATACCTTCCCGTCCTGGCGGCTCGCCCATCCCTACCGGCTCGTCGCCCACAACGGCGAAATCAACACGCTGCGCGGCAACGTCAACTGGATGGCGGCGCGTCAGGCTTCGGTCGAATCGAAGCTGTTCGGCAACAACATCTCCAAGCTCTGGCCAATCTCCTATGAAGGCCAGTCCGATACCGCCTGTTTCGACAACGCGCTCGAATTTCTCGTGCAGGGCGGCTATTCGCTCGCCCATGCGGCGATGATGCTGATTCCCGAGGCCTGGTCCGGCAATCCGCTGATGAGCGACGACCGCCGCGCCTTCTATGAATATCACGCGGCCCTGATGGAGCCGTGGGACGGCCCGGCCGCCATGGCCTTCACCGATGGCCACCAGATCGGCGCCACGCTCGACCGTAACGGCCTGCGTCCGGCCCGCTACATCGTCACCGACGACGGCTATGTCATCATGTCGTCGGAAGTCGGCGTGCTGCCGATCCCCGAAGAGAAGATCATCACCACGTGGCGCCTGCAGCCGGGCAAGATGCTGCTCGTCGATCTCGACAAGCACACCATCGTTTCCGACGACGAGATGAAGGCGCAGATGGCCGGTGCCCATCCCTATCAGGCCTGGCTCGACCGCACCCAGATCGTGCTGGAAGACCTCAAGCCGGTGGAGCCGCGCGCGCCGCGCACGGATGTCTCCCTGCTCGATCGCCAGCAGGCTTTTGGTTACACGCAGGAAGATATGGCCATCCTGCTCGCACCGATGGCGGTGACGGGCGAGGAAGCCACAGGCTCCATGGGCACCGATACGCCGATCTCGGCCATGTCGGATCAGGCCAAGCTGCTCTATACCTATTTCAAGCAGAACTTCGCCCAGGTCACCAATCCGCCGATCGACCCGATCCGCGAACAGCTCGTCATGAGCCTCGTGTCCTTCATCGGCCCGCGGCCGAACCTGTTCGATCTCGAAGGCGTCTCCAAGCGCAAGCGCCTGGAAGTGCGCCAGCCGATCCTGACCAATGAGGATCTCGAAAAGATCCGCAACATCGGCATGATCGAGGATACGTTCGACACCCGCACGCTCGACATCACCTATGCGAGCGATCGCGGCGCCGACGGCATGGAAGCCATGCTCGATCGCCTGTGCCAGCGCGCTGAAGATGCCGTGCGCGGCGGCTACAACATCATCATCCTGTCGGACCGCATGACCGGCCCCGACCGCATTCCGATCCCGGCGCTGCTGGCGACCGCGGCGGTCCATCATCACCTGATCCGCAAGGGCCTTCGCACCTCCGTCGGCCTCGTCGTCGAGACCGGCGAAGCGCGTGAGGTCCATCACTTCGCCTGCCTCGCCGGCTACGGCGCGGAGGCGATCAACCCCTATCTCGCCTTCGAGACGCTCGCCGCCATGTCCGTCGACTTCCCCGAGGAAGTCGACGAGGAGGAAGTGGTCAAGCGCTTCATCAAGTCGGTCGACAAGGGACTGCTGAAGGTCATGTCCAAGATGGGCATCTCGACCTACCAGTCCTATTGCGGCGGCCAGATTTTCGACGCCGTCGGCCTGTCGCAATCCTTCGTCGACAAGTATTTCACCGGCACGGCGACGCGCATCGGCGGCGTCAGCCTTGCCGAGATTTCGCAGGAAGCGGTCAGCCGTCACGCCGACGCCTTCGGCGATTCTCCCATCTACCGTACCATGCTGCATGTCGGCGGCGACTATGCCTTCCGTTTCCGCGGCGAGGCGCATTCCTGGTCGCCGCAATCCGTGTCGCTGCTCCAGCATGCGGTGCGTGGCAATTCGCAGGATCAATATCGCGCCTTCGCCAAGCTGCTCAACGAGCAGGACGAACGCCTGCTGACCATCCGCGGCCTGTTCCGCATCCGCAGCGCCGAGGAAGACGGACGCAAGCCGGTTCCGATCGAGGAAGTCGAGAGCGCCGCCACCATCGTGCGCCGCTTCGCCACCGGCGCCATGTCCTATGGCTCGATCTCGCGCGAGGCGCACACGACCCTGGCGATTGCCATGAACCGCATCGGCGGCAAGTCAAACACGGGCGAAGGCGGCGAGGAAACCGATCGTTTCACGCCGCTGCCGAATGGCGATTCCATGCGCTCGGCCATCAAGCAGGTGGCCTCTGGCCGCTTCGGCGTGACGACGGAATATCTCGTCAACTCCGACATGATGCAGATCAAGATGGCGCAGGGCGCCAAGCCCGGTGAAGGCGGACAATTGCCCGGCCACAAGGTCGATGCCGTCATCGCCAAGGTGCGCCATTCGACGCCGGGCGTCGGCCTGATCTCGCCGCCGCCGCATCACGACATCTACTCGATCGAGGACCTGGCGCAGCTCATCTACGACCTGAAGAACGTCAATCCCGACGCGCTCGTCTCGGTCAAGCTCGTATCGGAAGTCGGCGTCGGCACGGTCGCCGCCGGCGTCTCCAAGGGCCGCTCCGATCACGTGACGATCTCCGGCTATGAGGGCGGCACCGGCGCCTCGCCGCTGACCTCCATCAAGCATGCCGGCAGCCCGTGGGAAATCGGCCTCGCCGAAACCCATCAGACCCTGGTGCTCAACAAGCTGCGCTCGCGCATCACCGTACAGGTCGACGGCGGCCTGCGCACCGGACGCGACGTCATCATCGGCGCCCTGCTCGGCGCCGACGAGTTCGGCTTCGCCACGGCGCCGCTGGTTGCCGCCGGCTGCATCATGATGCGCAAGTGCCATCTCAACACCTGCCCGGTCGGCGTCGCCACCCAGGACCCGGTGTTGCGCAAGCGCTTCGTCGGCCTCCCGGAACACGTGATCAACTTCTTCTTCTTCGTCGCCGACGAAGTGCGTGAGATCATGGCGTCGCTGGGCTACCGCACGATCAATGAAATGGTCGGCCAGATGCAGATGCTCGACAAGAGCCAGGTCGTCGAGCGCTGGAAGACCAAGGGTCTCGACTTCAGCAAGCTGTTCCACAAGCCGGAAGCGCCGGCAGGCATGACGCTCTACAAGTCGATCGACCAGGACCACAACCTCGGCAAGGTGCTCGACCGCAGGCTGATCGCGGCGGCGCAGCAGGCCATCGACAGCGGCAAGCCGGTCTCCATCCAGGAGACGATCCGCAACGTCGATCGCACCACCGGCGCCATGCTGTCGGGTATGATCGCCAAGAAATACGGCCATGAGGGCCTGCCGGAAGACACGATCCATGTGAAGCTCGACGGCACCGCCGGCCAGAGCTTCGGCGCCTGGCTCGCGCGCGGCGTCACCCTCGAGCTCGAAGGCCAGGCCAACGACTATGTCGGCAAGGGCCTGTCGGGCGGCCGCATCGTCATCTATCCGTCGGCCAAATCGACCAAGATCGTGCCGCATCAGTCGATCATCGTCGGCAACACGGTGCTCTACGGCGCCA
>Ga0182744_1001552_pt1 | contig 19897 bp, 19 predicted proteins | sample eDN3rd30CKraftMG_FD_128525 | JGI IMG/M metagenome (GOLD analysis project Ga0182744, IMG submission 128525) | Enriched Miracle-Growth compost microbial communities from Emeryville, California, USA - eDNA 3rd pass 30_C Kraft MG (version 2) (version 2) ...
AATCCACACGCGAAGATCGCGGCGGAGCAATACAATGAGCGGCATCAAAGGCATCATCCTCGCAGGCGGAAGCGGCACACGCCTCTATCCCCTGACCCTCGCGATCTCGAAGCAATTGCTCCCCGTCTACGACAAGCCGATGATTTATTATCCGCTCTCGACGTTGATGCTGGCCGGTATTCGCGACATCCTGATCATCACCACGCCGCACGATCAGCACCTTTTTCAATCCCTGCTCGGCGACGGCGCTCAATTTGGAATTCGGCTCTCCTACGCTGTGCAGCCGACGCCAGCCGGACTCGCACAAGCATTCATTATCGGCCGCGATTTCATCGGTAACGATCGCTGCGCTTTGGTTCTCGGCGACAATATCTTCTATGGTCACGGACTTGGCGGAATGGTGCGGACAGCAGCCGCCCGGCCCGAGGGCGCCACGATCTTCGCATATCAAGTTGCAGATCCCGAGCGCTACGGAGTCGTGACATTCGACGATGCCGGGTTTGCGAAATCAATCGAAGAAAAGCCCAAGCAGCCGAAATCGAATTGGGCTGTCACCGGCCTTTATTTCTACGACCACCGGGTGATTGACATGGCCGCCAGCGTTCGGCCATCGGCGCGGGGCGAACTCGAAATCACCGCACTGAACGAGATGTATCTCGGGCTCAATAATCTTCATGTCGAGAAAATGGGGCGCGGCTTTGCGTGGCTCGACACCGGAACGTTCGATAGCCTGCAGGACGCCAGCGAATACATTGCCACGATGGAGCGCCGGCAAGGCCTCAAAGTCTCATGCCCCGAGGAAATTGCGCTGCGCATGGGATTCGTCACGTCCGAGGCAATGCGCGGGTGGGTCGCACGCCTGGGGAAAAACAGCTACGGGTCCTACGTCGAAGCGGTGATGGATAACCTGGACGATCCCGACCCGTCAGTGTCCTGAATCCATGTAGAGTTTGCCTGAATCGTCCACAAAAAAGCCCGGCCGCCGTCACAGGAACTGCAACTTGTGGAACATCCCGCATATTGACATTTGCCCGTAGCTGACCGCACCTGAACCCAGGGAAGCTCGCGCGGCAAGCCTGCAAAGACTTCGGGCTTGAAATCCGCTGTGACACAATTTTTCGAGCGGCACGGAGGATGTGACGGGCCGAGACGGGGAACGCCACAAAATTTGCTCATCGCGACTGTAAGGATCCGTCGTCCACGGGCCACGACGGATGAATCCGAGTCATTGAGCACAGTCACATCGTGATCGTCATTTACACGAGACATGCATGCCAACAACGTCCGACTTACTGAAACGTCTTGCACGCGATTACGGCCGCGAATACGCGCCGCAATATGTCGTAGCGATCCTTGCAATGATGGTCGTTGCAGGCACGACGTCGCTCAGCGCCTACATCATGAAGCATGTCATTGACACGATCTTTGTGAATCAAAACCGGACGGCGCTCACCGGAATTACCCTGGCCATCATGGCAATTTTCACGGTCAAGGGAATTGCCGCGTACATCTCCGAAGTTCTGGTCGGCTCCATCGGCAATCGGATTGTCGCGCATACCCAAAGGCGGATGTACGATCACCTGCTGAAAGTGGACGTCGGCTTCTTTCATAAATTTTCATCCAGCGACCTCGTCACCCGCATTTCGAACAACGCGACATCGACGCGCGATGTCTTGAACATGATCTCGATGAGCTTCGGCCGCGACCTGTTCACCATTGTCGGTCTCGTGGCGACGATGATCTATCTTGATCCGATCATGACGGCGATCGCCTTCATCGGCGGCCCCATCATTGCTTTCACATCGCGAAAGCTGCGCGAACGCGTACAGAAGGCGGCGAAAAGCGAGGTGAACTCCGTTTCCGGCGTAATCAGGGCGACGCGCGAATTGAGCCAAGGCGTACAGGTCGTCAAGGCGTTTCAACTCGAAGACAGGATGCGCGGACGGGCTCTGGAAGCAATCAACGCCGTCGAGCGATTGACCAACCGAATGCTGCGCATCAAGGCAACGGTGAATCCTCTCATGGAAACGGCGGGCGGCCTCGCCGTCGCCAGCGTCGTTGCCTACGCAGGCTGGCGTAATCTCTACTACGGCGACACGCCTGGCCAGTTTTTCGCGTTCATAACGGCGCTGTTGCTGTGCGCCGATCCTGCGCGGCGGCTTTCGCGCGTTCATCTCCAGCTCGCTCAAGCCGTGATTGGTGTCCGCATGATGTACGAACTATTGGACACCCCCGCATGGGAGGACGAACCGCCGGGCAAACCCGACATCAAAATCACCCAGGGCGCGATCGAGTTTCACAACGTCTCGTTCTCATACGTCCCGAAGAAGCCGGTCATCAATGGACTCAATCTGATAGCGCCGGCAGGTAAGACGACGGCCCTTGTCGGGCTGTCGGGTGGCGGCAAGTCAACGATATTCGCCCTCCTGCAGCGATTCCGCGTGCCGCAGGCCGGCGCCATCACGATCGACGGCCAAAAGATCGAAGATACGACACTCCTGTCCGTTCGCCGTAACATTGCGACGGTGGGGCAGGACGCGTTCCTGTTCGAGGGCGACATCCTCGACAATATCCGCACCGGCCTTGAATCCGCGACGGATGAAATGTGCATCGAAGCTGCCAAATCCGCCAACGCTGACGACTTTATTTCCAAGCTCCCGCATGGCTACAAGACGCAAGTCGGGGAGTTGGGCGGTCAGGTGTCGGGCGGGCAGCGTCAGCGCATCGCCCTGGCGCGCGCATTCCTGAAGAACGCGCCGATTATTCTACTCGACGAACCGACATCGGCGCTCGACAGCCGCACAGAGGAAATCATTCAGCGAGAATTGAAACAGCTGACAAAGGACAAGACGACGATCGTCATCGCCCACCGTCTCTCGACTATTCTGCACGCGGATCTGATCCACGTCATCGAAGGCGGCCAAGTCATCGAGAGCGGTACCCACGATGATCTGCTGGAACTCGATGGTGCGTACAGCCAGCTCTTCAAACTTCAATTTTCGAAGTACGCCACTACCCCTAACGAAGAGCTTGCACAGGCCGTCTAGCAGGCGCCGGGCGCAATCGCGGTGCGGCCGCTTCTCTGAAAGAAAAGCGCCGCCAGCGCCAAGAGTGCGCCGAAGCCGCACACCGCGTTCCAGCCACCGTGCTCCCAGGCAAACATGGCGCCGATCGAGCCGATCGCGCCGCCGATGAACATCGCCGTCATGAACACCGTATTGAGCCGGTTCCGCGCCTCTGGACGAAGCGCATAGATCAAATGCTGGTTCGAGATGATCGCGCTCTGCGCCGCAAGATCCAAGGCGATCACACCGGCGATCAACCCGATCAGCGACCCCCAAAAGCCGAAAACAAACCACGACGCCAGCATCAACGCCGCGCTGAGAGACAGCACAAGTTCGCTGCCACGCCTGTCGGCGAGCCGTCCGGCAAGCGGCGCAGCCAAAACTCCGGCGATGCCCGCAATCCCGAAGAGCCCGGCCGCACCGGCCCCCAAGTGGAAAGGCGGTTCCTCGAGATGATACGCGAGAATAGTCCAGAAGGCCGAAAACGATGCGAACATGGCCGCCTGCATCAAGCTGGCGCGGCGCAGAACCGGCTCCGCATTCCAAAGATGCAGGAGAGACCGGATCGCAGCCCCGTACGCCATCTCCGAGTGTGGATGATCACGCGGCAGCGTCGCCGCCATCGCAACCGCCGCGCCTAGAGCCATCGGCAAACCGAGCGCGAACATCTCCCGCCACCCCGCATAGGTGGCGACAAAGCCGGCGAGCACCCTGCTCAGAAGGATGCCGCCTAGAAGACCCGCCATGACGGTGCCGATCGTTCCGCCGCGATTTTCCGGCGTCGCAAGCGCCGCGGCAAAGGGAACGATCTGCTGTGCGGCGGTCGAGAATACGCCGATAAACAGCGATGCAATGACGAGCGCCAAAGCCGTCGGCGCGAGAGACGCGGCAAGCGACGCCGCGCCAAGCAGCAGGAGTTGTCCAACGATCAATTTTCGGCGATCCATCAAATCGCCCAGCGGCACCAATGCGAACAGCCCGACGGCATAGCCGATCTGAGTCGCCGTCGGCACGAATCCAACCCAGATCGAATCCGGAAACTCGCGCTTCATGATCCCGAGCATCGGCTGATTGTAATAATTGTTTGCGACAGCGATCCCGCACACCACCGCCATCGTCAGAATGAGTGTACGACCGAGCGGCGTGACGGCGCTCCGTGGAGAGCGTGCGTCTGGGGTGATCATCGCGCATTCCGCAAATTTGAAGTCCAGGAACAGGCCTGACGAATGGGCAAGCCGAAGCCGTCACGCAACGCGGGTTTGCGTCGCACGATCGCACTCCTCTCGTAACATGCGCCGCAACAGATCAGCTATGCACGAAACCATCTACGGATGCAGACGAACGTTAAATGCCGGAGCTAGCTCGTGAACCCAAACGATAGAAGCCAGCCCAGAAGCAGGATGAACGGCGCAATCAAACCAATTAAAAAAACCACGCGTTGCCAAGGCTTTCGGAGAATGATGTCGCCCTGCCGGACTTTTTGCGCCTGGTAAACCTTGGGTGGCGGCCTAATTTCTTCTCTCATCTGTGTCGCTCCTAAGCTTCGAGCAAGCTCTGCTGCCGACATTCGCCTCCCAGTTAGGAAACAATACGCGCCCGCCGCCCGTTCCCTGCCGAAGTCCCGATGGTTCGAAGCAATTTCGGCATTCGAACCATCTGCGTGCTACAAGAAGAGCGCTGCGGACGTCACCCTTGTTCCCCGGCATAAAATTTTTCTGAGGCCCGGCATGCCTCCAAAGCCCGACCGCTCTCCCTATTCTTTTGGCCTTGCGGTCGCGCGCGACGCGATGATTGAAACGCAACTTCGGCGACGCGGCATTGACGATGAAGCGTTATTGGATGCCATGCGGCAGGTACCGCGCGAAGCGTTCGTGCCGGAGGGCGCCGAAGAGTGGGCGTACGCCGACACGCCTCTTCAAATCGACGAAGGCCAAACGATTTCCCAACCCTACATGGTCGCGGCCATGATCGAAGCGGCCGCCATCTCTCGTCACGATCGCGTACTGGAAGTTGGCGCCGGGTCAGGCTATGCAGCAGCCGTGATCAGTCGTGTTGCCGAACGCGTTTATGCAATCGAGCGGCATGCTTCGCTGGCTGAAACAGCCGCGCACCGCATTGAAAAGCTCGGCTATTCAAATCTTGAGATTCGGCATGGAGACGGATCGAAAGGCTGGCCGGAATGTGCTCCGTTTAATGCAATACTTGTGGCCGCGAGTGCCATCGACGTTCCTTCCGCTCTGCGCGAACAACTCACGATTGGTGGCCGGTTGATTATTCCGATAGAGCGTGGCGTCCGTTTCCAGGTCCTGCGCCGCATCGTCCGCAAGACGGCCACGGATTTCGACATCGATGATCTGGGCTCGGTGAAATTCGTACCATTGATCACCGGAGAAGATGGAGAATAGCCGCTCCGCCTTCGGCCAGCGAGCGCCACGAACGTCTAGCGTCGCTTTGCCTAACGCCTCAAACCATATCTCCCGATTTTCTTTAAGTTAATGTGCGAGCCCTACTAGAATATCCGAACGGCAACCATTCGTTTCGACGGATGCAACCCGTCAGTTGCGTTTAGAGTTTTTCTGCGGCGGCTGTCGGCCGTTAACTTCAGCGATTGGCAATAATAACGTGCCGGGAACCCGCGCTAAGTTGCTCATTGCATTTGTGCTTGTCGCCGCCGCCGTGGGAGCCGGCGCTTGGGTGTATCGCGCCCAAGTTACCGAGCAGCAGAAAGCGAGCACAACCAAAGCCGAGACCAAGGTGCCGGCGACGGTCGCCGTTGCCGAAAGAACCGATTTTCCTGTCTATCTCGATAGCCTCGGCGATGTGCAGGCCTGGAATACGGTCATCGTCCGCTCCCGCGTCGACGGCGAAATCATGAAGATCGCCTTCGACGAGGGACAATTCGTCAAGCAAGGCGATCTGCTCATCCAGCTCGACCCGCGGCCATTCCAAGCCGAACTCGATCAAGCGACCGCCAAAAAGGCGCAGGACGACGCCAATCTCGCCAATATGCGTCACGACCTCGAGCGCTTCGAAAAAGCTGGGACGCTCGCCACCACCCAGAAGCAGATCGACACGCAGCGCTCTCTGGTCGCCCAACAGGAAGCTCTCGTTAAGGCCGACGCCGGTGCGATAGACAATGCCCGCGTGCAACTCGGCTATACGACGATCCGCGCACCTATCTCGGGCCGCGTTGGATTCCGCCTCGTCGATCAAGGTAACATCATTCACGCCGGAGACGCCGGCGGTGTTGCGACAATCACCGAAATTCAGCCGATCGCGGTCATCTTCACGGAGCCGGAGGAGGAGCTGCCGCGCATTCTCGATGAACTCAAGGGTGGCGCACTACAAGTCACAGCGCTCACGTCGGACGGAAAGCGCGTGCTCGGAAAGGGCGAGCTGTCGCTGGTCAATAATCAGGTCGATACGACGACCGGGTCGATCAAGCTGAAGGCCAAGTTCGCCAATGAAGATAAAATTCTCTGGCCCGGCCTTTCGGTGTCGACGCGCCTGTTGATCACCACCCGAAAGAACGTCGTCGTCATTCCTGATGCCGCCGTTCAACGCGGACCGGGAACGCTATTCACATACGTTGTCGGGGCCGGCGACAAGGTAGAGCGGCGCGATCTGAAAGTCGCGGAAATCCAGGATGGCAAAGCCGTCATCGAAGACGGCGTCAACCCTGGCGACCGCGTCGTCACCTCCGGCTATTACCGCTTGGAACCGGGATCGATTGTCGACCTTCCGAAAAACTCCGAGAAAGGCGATCAGAAGCAATCCGCACGCACCACGATTTCGGGACGAGATACGAAATCGCGACCGCCGGAGGTCGAGTAGATGGCAAGCGGCGGCGTCTCAGGCCCGTTCATCCGTTTCCCGATCGCCACGTCGCTCATCATGGTCGGCATTCTCTTCGTCGGCCTCGTATCCTTCATGAACTTGCCCGTCGCTCCGCTACCGCAGATCGATTTTCCGACGATCCAGGTGCAAGCAACCTTGCCGGGAGCCAGCCCGGAAACGATGGCGTCCAACGTCGCTCAGCCGTTGGAACGTGAATTCGCGCAAATACCCGGTGTAACGGAAACGACATCGTCCAGCGGCCTCGGAGTCACAACCGTCGTCGTGCAATTTGATCTCAATCGCGACATCGACGGAGCCGCCAACGATATTCAGGCCGCGATCAACGCAGCGGGCGGACAGCTACCGAAAAATCTTCCGCAACCGCCGACGTACCGCAAGGTCAACCCCGCCGATAGCCCGATCATGATCTTGTCGGCGACCTCGGACGCGATGCCATTGACCGAAGTCGATGACAACGCCGATACCAAGCTGGCTCAACAGATCAGTCAAATCGCCGGCGTCGGACAAGTCACGATCGGCGGCGAGCAGAAACCGGCCGTCCGCATCCAACTCGACCCGGCAAAGCTCTATGCCCGCGATCTCACGCTGGAAGACGTTCGCACGCCGTTATCGATCACCACCGTCAATAGTCCGAAGGGTTCAATCGATAGCGCCAATCGCGGCTATACGATTTACGCCAACGATCAGCTGACGGAAGCGCACGCCTGGAACGATATCATCCTCGCGTATCGAAACGGATCGCCGATACGGGTGCGCGACGTCGGAGAAGCCGTCGCAGGCCCCGAAGATACGAAGAAGGCCGCATGGGCGAATGGCAAGCGCGGCGTCTTCCTCGTCGTCTACAAGCAGCCCGGCGCCAACGTCATCGATACCGTCGATCGCATCCAGGCCGAGCTGCCGCGCCTCCGGGCCGCGATGCCGAATACCCTCAAAGTCGAAGTCATGAGCGATCGCACCCAAACGATCCGTGCCTCGATCGAAGAGGTCGAAACGACGCTTCTGATCTCGGTCGCGCTCGTCATCGCCGTCATTTTCGTTTTTCTCCGCAGCCTCTGGGCGACGGTCATCCCGAGCGTCACTGTCCCGCTTGCCCTCTTCGGCGCCTGCGCACTGATGTATGTCATGGGCTATAGCCTGGACAACCTGTCGCTGATGGCGTTGACGATTTCCGTCGGCTTCGTTGTCGATGACGCAATCGTCGTTCTCGAAAACATCGTGCGCCATGTCGAAGACGGCGAAAAGCCCTATGACGCCGCCCTGAAAGGCGCCCAGGAAATTGGCTTCACGGTCGTCTCCATAAGTATTTCGCTGATCGCCGTGTTTATCCCGCTACTTCTGATGAGCGGCATCATCGGCAGGTTGTTCCGCGAATTCGCCGTCACGGTGACGATGACGATCGTCGTCTCCGCGTTCGTTGCGTTGACGCTGACGCCAATGATGGCGTCGCGATTTCTGAAGAGCGAGCAGAGTGTCAAGCACGGCAAGCTCTACCTCTGGAGCGAACGAATGTTCGATGCGCTCCTCACGCAATATGCTCGTGGCCTGGATTTCGTGATCCGTCATCAGTTCGCGACGCTGATGGTCTTTTTCGCGACCGTCGCGGCGACCGCCGTGCTGTTTATCAGCATTCCCAAAGGATTCTTTCCGCAGCAGGACACCGGCCTTATCACCGGCATTTCCGAGGCCGCGCAAGACATTTCCTTTACCGCCATGATGAAGAAGCAGGAGGAACTGGGAGCCATCGTGGCCTCTGACCCCGCCGTCGCAACAATCGCCATGGCCATCGGCGCCAGCGGCACGACCGCCGCACTCAACAATGGGCGAATGTACATCACGCTAAAGCCGAAGTCGGAGCGTGACGCGTCCGCGTTTGAGGTGATCCGCCGCCTGCAGCCAAAGCTCGATAAAGTCGAAGGCGCTCGCCTTTTCATGCAAGCCGCGCAGGATGTGAGGGTCGGCAGTCACTCGACGCGGACACAATTCCAATACACGCTGGAAAGCACCGACTCTCGCGAACTGAATACCTGGGCGCCGAAACTCCTCGACAAGTTGAAAACACTTCCTGAGCTTCGCGATGTCGCCACCGACCAGCAGGCGGCCGGAACGACGCTCACTGTCGATATCAATCGCGATCAGGCTTCGCGCTATGGACTGACACCTCAGGCCATCGACGACACGCTTTACGATGCATTTGGTCAACGCCAAATCGCTCAATACTTCACGCAGCAGAACAGCTATCACGTCATCTTGGAGGCAAGCCCCGAGATTCAAAGCGACCCGAACAGCCTCAACAAGATTTACATTCGCTCACCAACGACAGGCGGATTGGTTCCCCTCGCCACGTTCGCAAGCTGGACGACGCGCGAAACGCAACCGCTTTCGATCAGCCATAAGGGTCAATTCCCCGCCGTCACGATTAGCTTCAATCTGGCGCCCGGCGTTTCTCTGGGAACAGCGACCAAGGCGATCGAAACTGCGGAACGCGAGCTTCGCCTGCCCGCTTCGTTGCAGACATCCTTCCAGGGCAACGCGCAAGCTTTCCAGCAATCGCTGACGACCGTGCCACTGTTGATCGCGGCGGCTTTGTTCGTCGTCTATCTCATTCTCGGCATTCTCTACGAAAGCTACATTCACCCGCTGACGATCCTCTCGACACTGCCATCAGCCGGCGCCGGAGCGCTCGCGATGCTGATGTTTTTTGGGTACGATTTCAGCCTTGTCGCAATGATCGGTGTGATCCTGCTGATCGGCATTGTGAAGAAGAACGGCATCATGCTCGTCGACTTCGCAATTCATGCCGAGCGCAACGAGCACCTGTCGCCCGAGGAATCGATCCGCAAAGCCTCGTTGTTGCGGTTTCGGCCAATCATGATGACGACGCTGGCGGCTCTTCTCGGCGGTGTCCCGCTTATGCTCGGCACAGGAACCGGCGCCGAAATCCGCCAGCCCCTCGGGTATGCGATGGTCGGTGGCCTCGCCGTCAGTCAGATGCTGACGCTCTTCACGACGCCTGTCGTCTATCTATATCTCGACCGGCTTGCCAACTGGACGTCGAGCTTCAGTCATGAACCCGAGCATGACGAAACCGCCGCATCGCTGTCGAGCAAGGCTGTCTCGGAAAGGCAGCCCCGACACCGGACGTAGCCAATCGCCGGGATACCCTGGCAACGCTATGATCGCAGTCGAGTGCTTGTCTTCTTTTTCGCTTTCGCATTACAAGCGCCGTCATCCGACAAACGAAGGAACTGCATCGATGAGGCCCTATGCTGCGGCCGTCGCAGGGATTGCCAGCTTATTGGCCGTAGGGCTGCTTACGATGGCGGCCGCACGGGCTAACGAACCACCCCGTCGCGTTGTCTCGATGAACCTTTGTACGGATCAGCTTGCGATGTTGGTCGCGGCAAAGGAGCAACTCTACTCTGTTTCATACTTATCGCGTGATCCGGAATCCTCGGTGCTTGCCGACGACGCCAAAAAATTCGTGACGAACCACGGCTTGGCGGAAGAAATCTTTACGATGTCGCCGGATCTGATTGTCGCCGGCACATTCACGAGCCGCGCAAGCATCGCCCTGTTGAAGCGTCTCGGCTTCCGCGTCGAACAATTCGCGCCGCCGAATTCGCTGTCGGACATCAGGACCAACATGAGGCGCATGGGAGAACTCCTCGGACGAGAGAAGCGCGCCGACGAACTCATCGCCGAATTCGACCGCGCGTTAGCCGCCGTTCCGGCAACGCTTAAAAAACGTCCGCTGGCAGCCTTGCACTACGCCAACAGCTACACATCGGGAGGAGGTACGCTCGCTGCCGACGTCGTCGAGCGTGCCGGACTTGAAAACCTTGGCACCCGCCTCGGCCTGCAAGGCACGACGCGATTGCCTCTTGAATTGCTTGTTATGGAGGCGCCGGACCTGATCATTGGCGGAATTCGCCCAAGCTCATCGCCGGCGCTCGCCTACGACACCTTCACTCATCCGGCCTTGCGAGACGCCCTGCGTGGGCGCGGTCTGACATCCGTCCCCGATAGATATTTGGTCTGCGGCGGTCCTTTCACCATCGAGGCCGTTCGCCTGCTTGAAACCGCATCGCAAAAGCTCAGCAGACAGAAGCAGCCATGAACGACCGTCTCCTCATCGCTCTGCTGAGCCTCATCGCGGCATTACTTTTCATCGCCTCGTTGCTCGTCGGCCCCGCGAACCTCGACATATCGACCGCTCTCGCCGGATTATTCTCGAAAACAAATCCTGCCGCGACACTCGTGATGTGCGAGATCAGGCTGCCGCGCGCCATCCTCGGCTTCATGATCGGCGCGACGCTCGGTCTGTCCGGAGCCGTCATGCAAGGCTACCTCCGCAATCCGCTCGCCGATCCGGCAATTCTCGGCGTGAGCGGCGCTGCGTCTCTAGGTGCCGTCCTTGCGATCTATACCGGCCTATCGGCGGCGTTTCCGCTGGCATTGCCGCTTCTGGCTATCGCCGGAGCCGTCATCGCTGTCCTGCTCTTGCAAATGCTCGCCGGAACGAACGCCGGGACATTGACGCTCATTCTCGCTGGCATCGCCATCACGAGCCTCACCGGCGCGTTCACGTCACTCGCGCTCAATCTTTCGCCCAACCCGTTTGCCGCGACGGAAATAGTGTTCTGGATGATGGGCTCGCTGACAGATCGCTCGATGCAGCACGTCTGGCTATCGGCCCCGTTCATACTGATCGGATGGGCAATGCTGTCGGTCCTCGGCCGCGCTCTTAATGCTCTAACCCTCGGGCCGCAAGTCGCCTCAAGTCTCGGGATACGTCTGGATCGAACGCAAATGCTGGCCGTACTCGGAACGGCAGCATCCGTCGGCGCCGCAACGGCCATCGCCGGAACCATTGGCTTCGTCGGGCTGATCGTGCCGCATCTGCTCCGTCCGTTCGTCGGCTCGGAGCCAAGCCGCCTTTTACCGGCCAGCGCACTCGCCGGCGCCGCCATCGTCCTCGCTGCGGACGTCGCGGTCAGGATCATTGCGCCGGGACGGGATTTGAAACTCGGTGTGCTGACGGCAATCGTCGGAGCCCCATTCTTCCTATGGCTCGTCATCAAGCACCGGAGGGACGTTCTATGAGCGCTCTCGGCATCGAGAAACTCTCCGCTTCGCTGAAGGGGCGCGACGTCCTTCACGACGTCTCTTTCGCCGTCGAACCGGGCGAGATCGTCGGCATCATCGGACCGAACGGCGCCGGAAAATCGACGCTGCTCCGCTCGATCGCCGGACTATTGCCGTACACGGGAACGATTACGATCGCCGCGCGCAACCTGCGAGACATCAGCGCCCACGACCGAGCCCGACTCGTCAGCTATCTGCCGCAAGAACGTGAAATTGCATGGCCCATTTCAGCGGCCAAGCTCGTGGCGCTCGGCAGAACACCCTACCTGACGCCGATGTCCGGACCCAATCAACGCGACGATGAAATGGTCGAACGCGCGCTTGCATGGGTTGACGCTACAAAATTCAGAGATCGCGTCGTCTCCGATCTCTCCGGAGGAGAACGCGCGCGCATCCTCATCGCCAGAGCACTCGCCCAAGACACGCCTTTGTTGGTGGCCGACGAACCGACGGCGGGACTTGATCCGGCCCATCAGATTTCGCTGATGGAGGTTTTCGCCGCCCGTGCCGTGGCTGGCCGCACGATCATCGTCGCTCTGCACGAAATTGCGCTTGCCGCCCGCTGGTGCACGCGCATTCTGCTGTTTGACAATGGCCGGCTGATCGCCGACGGCTCCCCCAAAGACGTTCTGACAACCAACGTGTTCGAGCGCGCTTATGGCGTACGCCTTCACGTTGCCGACGGCGCCGATGGCTTGATCGTTCAGCCGGTCGCGCGTTTGGCGGAGTCCTTGTAGCGAGCCCATCGAGGTCGGGCTCGTTCAATCCCTGATCGACCGGAGCGTCCAGCGCCTCCCATTTGAACTCAGCTCGACGACGCTCAAGGGCGCGATATCAATTCGCCAAAACGATAGCGGGTTGGCTTCGATCCCGACGACGATCGCTGCACGGATCACTGCCGGATGCGTGACAGCCACTTTGCGGCCTTGCTGCTGTCCCGCGACATTCAACCAATTCGTAACGCGAACCAGCAGTCCTTCGACCGACTCGCCGCCGTGAGGACTAGCCGCCGTGTCGGACAGCCACTGCAGCATCTCTTGCGGTTCGGATGCCTCGACATCGGAAAAGCTCCGGCCGGCCCAGCGCCCGAGGTCCATATCCCTCAGCAGCTCATCCACCTTGGCATCAAGATTTAACGCCGCAGCAGTTTCGAGTGCCCTCTTGGCCGGACTTGTCCAGGCCGCCGCGAACGGCGGAAGGTTTTTGGCGAGCGCCGACGCGTCGCTGCGCCCCTTTTCCTCGATGCCTTCATCAAGAGGAAAAGACGCCGCCCTGACGGCAACCGTCGGAGCATGTGACACCAGCGTCAGACGGGACGACATGACCGTATTGCCTCACATTGACAAATTTGGGAGCCAATCTATGGTATGCGCTGCACGTCACGGGCAGGAAACCGGTGAAATTCCGGAACGGTCGCGCCACTGTGATCGGTAGATGCCGTGGGCACCCACCGAAAGTCAGACCCTCTTGTGATTGCCGCAAACGCTTGATCGGGACGCGTAATCCCACGGAGGCCTACATGTCATCCAATACTGCAATTGCCCACGGCGACGTGGCAACCCCTATTCCCCTCAGCGAGATCCTTCCCTGGGCGGTTTTCGCCGGGTTGCTCTGCCTGCTCGCGATGTACTTCATCGGCGTCGAGGAAGGCGCCACGGCGATTTTCAATAGCATGTACGTGCATGAATTCGTCCACGACGGTCGTCACCTTCTCGGCTTCCCCTGCCACTGACGCAACCGGAGATTCCACATGATGGGACGTTTACTCCTGCGCGGCATGCTCGCGGGGCTCCTCGCCGCTTTGCTCTCATTTGGCTTTGCAAAGGTCTTCGGCGAACCACAAGTTGATCGCGCCATCGCTTTCGAAGAACAGATGAGCGCTCATTCTGGCGAAGCCGAAGAGCCCGAACTCGTCAGTCGCGAAGTCCAGGCCGGCATCGGTCTGCTGACCGGCGTTGCCGTCTATGGCGCCGCTCTTGGCGGGCTCTTTGCCCTCGCCTTCGCGTTTGTAAGCGGACGCTTGCTGCAACTCCCGCCGCGGACCACCGCGATTATTATCGCCAGCCTTGGCTTCCTTGCGTTCTACATCGTTCCGTATCTCAAATATCCGGCAAATCCGCCTGCGGTCGGTTCAGGCGAAACGATCGGTTATCGCACGCAGCTCTATTTCACGATGATCGTCTTCTCCGCTGCCGCACTCGCAATTGCCATCGCGTTCGGACGGCAGCTTGCGGCCAAATTCGGCACCTGGAACGCCATCATCGGCGGCGGAGCAACCTATCTCGTGTTGGTCTCGATCGCCGCGTACGCGTTACCGGGAATCAACGAAGTTCCGGCGAACTTCTCGGCTGATCTGCTCTGGCGCTTCCGCATTGCCTCGCTTGGCACGCAGGCGATCCTCTGGGTGGCCATAGGATTGGCTTTCGGCGCGCTGATAGAGAAAAGTCAGCCAAAATTCGCAGCACGTTAACAGACATCGTAGCTCGAGCTGCTCTTCGCGGCCGGCCCGAGCTATGTCTGCGACGGCACCACGTCCATTGATGAAGGGACCGAACGGGTGACACGCCACTCACCGTGCGTAGGCATTTGCCAACTCGACGACGCCACGGGCTTCTGCTTGGGATGCGGCCGCACGCGTCACGAAATCGGCGGCTGGATCTCAATGACCGAAATCGATCGCGATGAGGTCTGGTCCAAGCTGCCGGAACGCTTGACTACGCTTTCGGCCCAGGTCCGCTTGATGCCCTGGACGAAAGCCGAACTGATCGATTGGGCAAAAAATACGGTGGCCGCCCGGCAGGGGACCTGGGTTACGGGCGCACCCGGAGCTGTCGCGGAATTTCCATGCACGACCGGCCGCGATATCTCTGTCGAAACAACGGATGAGACCGTCGTTGCGCGCGCGCCCGACGCGTCGTTCCGCTTACGCGTGAATGACAAACTGCGCGCTTTCGCATTCGCCAACAACGGCCCAATCGTGCTCGGCCTTCCGAAAGCGCGCGCCAGCGTTCTGTCGCACACGACAGTTCAACCGCTTGGAGCCGACGCCGACTCGATCGACGAAAAACATCGCGATGAGTTGCTGTTCGACTTTGGCATCGACCGTAAGAGTAGCCGCTTCTGCATTCGCACGGACGACGAAGCTCTGACCGCGACAATGTCCTCCCAGGCTGGCAAACATTGGTCCGAGGTCATGCCGGCCATCAGTAGGCAGATCCTGTCGCTAAGCCCCAACCGTGTCGTCGAATCAGCGGCAGCGCGCATCGAAGTCTTCACGCCAATTCCGATGCCCGGATCGACATCTCCGTCAGGCGCTCATACGCACTTTCTCCCCGATTTCCTGAAATCGGGAGAAGAAATTCCGGCGAGTTTCACCCTTCCGGTCTTTGCGATGCCGGTAGCGATCTTCTACCCGACGCCGACACCTGTTTAGCGGGCGAGCGAACGCATCTTGTCCCCAGATCTCAGGGCCTCGGAGACGTTCATTCTTGAGGCTGGCGGCGCAGCGTAGTAGTCACTTGGCCAGAGCCTCATCCTTAGCAAAAGAGAGGATCGCATGCGCAGCGCCTGTCTCGGAACTCTGTTCTTCGCAGCTCTCGCCACGGTTGCTTCCAGCGCTTGGGCGCAAGAGCAGCCGCCGCAGTCGTCGTTCACAGGGCTTCTCGCAAAAGACTACGAAGTTAAGGCCGTCACGTTGGTCCCTCTCGATGTGGCCAAGCGGGCAACGGAATCGGTCAAAACGGATACCGTTGTCGTGACGCTGCAGAACAAGCAGTCGGTCGCCGTCTGCTACATCGCGTTCGCCAACTGGGCGTTCATGAACAAAACCTCGCTCGATACGCCGACGCTGTGCGAAGTGCGGGAAGGCGCCGCTCCTGCCGAAGCAACGACGCCACCGACGACGCCGCCAGCCTCCAATTCGACCTCGACCACGCCGTAAACTTTGTTCTGGCCAGCCAAAATTTGCTTCCAGCACGATATTCCCTCAACGGTCACAACTTCACCTCCGTCCACTGATCGACTAGACGATCTCCGTAGGCTTGGTAGGGAAGCTCTTCGTGAAACGCATAAGACAAGTTGCCATGTTTTTCGGCGCTGCTCTGATGATGGGACTGGCGATTGCGGCAAGCACGCAGCCCGGTTTCGCTCATAGCGGAACGGCGGATGAGCAGGCCGCCTGTACGCCGGACGTGCTGAGCCTCTGCTTCTTCGAAATTCCCAACGAAGACCGCATCGTTGCCTGCCTCAATCGCAAGCGTGATCGGCTCAGCGTCGCCTGCCGCAACGTGATCGATCCGCCTCGCAAATCCCAAAAACGCAGTAAGCGCTGATATTTCGGCCCTGGCATCGTACGTCCCCCGGTCTTAGAACGCTCTCTGGACCGATTGGACGAGCATCGAGCTAAGGGAACTGCGCCGTCTTGCAGAAATTGATCGTCACCGCTGATGACTTCGGCCTCTCTCGGCCCGTGAACGAGGCAGTTGAGCGCGCGCATCAGCATGGCATTTTGACTGCGGCAAGCCTGATGACCGGCGCTCCTGCACGCGACGATGCAGTCGAACGCGCCCGGCGATTGCCCCGCTTAGGCGTCGGCCTTCACCTGACGCTTGTGGATGGCTGTCCGGTTTTGCCGCCGACCGAAGTTCCCGGACTGGTCGGACCCGACGGACGCTTTTCGACCGATCCTGTGAAATTCGGCACGGCGCTGTTTTTTTCCAAAGAACTGCGGCGGCAAGCCGAAGCTGAGATCACCGCGCAATTCGAAGCCTTCCGCAAGACCGGACTTGTGATGGATCACGTCAACGGCCATCAGCATTTTCATATGCACCCGGCCATTTCGAAAATAGTTGCGCGTCTCGCACCCGAATTCGGCCGCCCGCCGGTACGCATTCCGGTTGAGCCTCTGCTTCCGTCCTACAGAGCCACAGGCGACCGTTTTCGCGATCGTTTTTCCTCGTGGCTTTTCTACCTCGCTCAGACACGGCTTCTCCGCCGCCGCGCTCTGGCAGCCGGGCTGCCTGTCAATGACCACGTGTTCGGATTGAACGACAGCGGTGCCATGATCGAAAGCCGCGTGCTGCAGTTTCTCGACCGGCTCCCGAGAGGAACGAGCGAACTCTACTTCCATCCTGCGACGGAACGATGGGCGGGGATCGACAATCTGCCCGACCACTACCGCCCGGTGGACGAGTTCGCCGCCCTGATGAGCCTCAACGTAAAAGCCAAGGTTCAGGCGCTCGGGCTGCCGCTTATGCCGTTCCGTGAAGCCGTTCGCCCTCCCCGCAAGCCTGCTGTGTGAAGCCCTCGAAATAGCCCAACCAGCGTGCTATGCCGCAGCCGCCGGGCGGGCGCGTCGCGGCGGAGTTCTCGGACTTGCAGTGATGCCGATTTACAGTCTCTCAATTTGGCAATGCGCAGGAATTGCCCTTGGCCTCGCGGGGATTGCTTACCTTGTCCTCGCGATACGCTCGACATTGCGATTTCGCGAGCGTGCCGTGTCCGGAGTTGCGCCACACCGAGGCGTCTCCGTATTGAAGCCCGTTCATGGCGATGGCCCCAATCTCTACGAATGCCTCCGCTCGTTCTGCATCCAGGATTACCCGTCATACGAAGTTATTTTCGGCGCCCACACATCGAGCGACCCCGCCATAGCGGTGGTCAACAAGCTGATCGCGGAGTTTCCCGATCTCGATCTACGCCTCGTCGTCGATGGCGCGCTTGCTGGGCCGAACCGCAAAGCCTCGAATTTAGCGAACATTGCCAAATCCGCGAAGTACGACATCATCCTGCTGTCCGACAGCGACGTCCGGGTTGATCCAAACTGCGTCGCGTCGATGGCCGCCCCGTTCGATGATCCCTCAATCGGCGCGGTTGCATCGATTTACAAGGGTTGGCCGGTAGACAACGCCCCGTCACGCTTCGGCGCGCTTTACCTGAATGACTGGTTCGTTCCATCTGTGCTCGTCGATGTCGACCTTCGCGGCATCGACTTCGTCTTCGGGGCAATGAGTGCCGTGCGCCGCGAAGCCCTCGATGCCATCGGCGGTTTCGAGATGCTTGCCCGCTGCCTGGCGGAAGACTTTTCGATGGGCCGCTTGATCGCGCGTCGCAGCTGGCGCGTGGTCCTGTCACCCTACGCCTGCGATACGGTCGTTGCGGAAAGCAGTTTCGCGGAGATGCTTCGCCATGAAATCCGCTGGCAGCGATCCGAGCGCGCCTGCAGGCCGCTCGATCAGTTCTTGTCCTTCGTGACATGGCCGCTTTTCTTGTTATTGCTCTTGCTGTTGCCGCAGCCAAGCGTGATCGGGTTGGCTATACTCGGGCTTTACATCGCGCTGCGTATCGCGCTGCATTTTCTTATTCGTCGAAGTTTCCATATCGCGACGCCAGCCGCGCCCTGGCTTATTCCATTGCGCGAATGTGCCTGCTTTTTTGCCTGGGCCGGCGGTCTCTTCGGCAATAAGATCAAGTGGGGGCAGGAAACGTTCAGCATTTCAGCTTATCGCAAGCTGATGGCAGCGGAAGAAGCTGCCGCCTTCGTCGCCTCCAAATTCTCCGCAACTTCGAAAGCATCCCATTGTGACCGTTGACCCCGTGAAAGCACGCAACGCCTGGTCGGGTCGCGCCAAAGCCGGGATCGCGATTTGCGCTCTTGTCGGCGTCGCCATCGCCATCGGGTTCGTCATCTATTTCGGCTTGGACCAGGTCGGTGAAGCCTTTCTCGCTGCAGGATGGCAGGGCCTCGCGGCCATGACGTTGGCCTATCTTGCCTCGGTCGTCCTTTGCGCCTGCGCCTGGCATACCCTGCTGCTCACGCCGGTGAAAAGTTCCTTCGCGGTCTTCAATTGGGCGCGGTTGCTGCGCGATAGCGCCGGCAATATTCTCGCTGTTATCCCAGGAGCAGGAGAAGCAATCGCAGCCCGCGAGTTGACGTTCTTCGGCTTGCGCTCCGGCCCCGCCGCCGCCAGCACCGTCGTCGATGTGACGATGGAAATCGTCAGCCAGCTCTTTTTCACATTGCTCGGGCTCGCGATACTTGCGTGGGAGAAGCCGGGAGAGCCGCTCGCCTTATGGTCACTGGCAGGTGTCGCAATCACTGCAGTGGCAATGGCGGGCTTCATCGCAGCCCAGCGCGGCGGCCTTTTCCATATGCTGCAATCTCTGCCCGACCGGCTGGGCCTAACGGCTCCGTGGGATGCGAGCGATCAATCGCAAAGCATCCATGCCGGCATCGAAGCCATCTACCGCGAGCCACGCCGTGCGGTCTACTCGGTGCTTCTGCACTTGATTGCCTGGACCGTCGGGGCCTGCGAAGCCTGGCTGGTCCTGTCATTCATGGGGCATCCGCTCGGGCTCAGCGAAGTTCTCGTAATCGAGAGCCTGATTTTCGCGATACGCACGATTGCATTCATCGTGCCTTGGGCTGCGGGCGTCCAGGAAGGCGGTTACATCGCGGTTGGCGCTCTCTTCGGCCTGACACCGGACGTGGCGCTCGGTCTGTCATTGCTGAAACGGGCGCGAGAACTTCTGACCGGCGTGCCAACCCTCCTCGTCTGGCAGGCGCTCGAAGCGCGGCGCCTGCTGCAGCAGGCGCCGAACGCGAAGAACGGCTAACGGCGGGCGCGTTCGAGAACGTTGGCGCCTGAATTTATTTGCAGCGCCTCGCGAACCGTCTCGACGATACCGGCCGCGGACAACCCGGCATTTTGATACATCGCCTCAGGCTTATCCTGATCGACGAAGCAGTCGGGCATAATCTTCGAGCGCACCTTCAGACCATGATCGAGCAGACCATTCTCGCAGAGATAGTGCAGCACGTGGCTTCCGAA
>Ga0182744_1001553_pt1 | contig 19884 bp, 17 predicted proteins | sample eDN3rd30CKraftMG_FD_128525 | JGI IMG/M metagenome (GOLD analysis project Ga0182744, IMG submission 128525) | Enriched Miracle-Growth compost microbial communities from Emeryville, California, USA - eDNA 3rd pass 30_C Kraft MG (version 2) (version 2) ...
CCTCCACCAGCGCCGCCTGCCGTTCGACAGGGGCCTTCGCCTGTTCCAGGCGGCCGATCTCGAGCGAGTTCTGGACCACCAGGCGGCAACGCTCATAGCGTCGCCGCATGAAGCGCTGCAGCGCTTGAGCGACGCCCTGCGCGGCTTCCAGTTCCATAGCCAGCACCAAGGCGTCCTCGACCGCCATCCCCGCGCCCGAGGCCAGTTGCGGCGTAGTCGGGTGGGCCGCGTCGCCGATCAGCACGACTCTCCCCTTGTGCCAGGGTAGCGGCAGGATGACTTCTTCGATCGGCACATAGATGATGTCCCTGGCGGTGGCGACCTCCTGCCGAAGTCCGGCCAGCACGCCCTTAAACGGGTTCATCCGCTCCGCCAGCAGCGGGCCCAGTGCATCCGCCTCGAACCACGGGTTTCCAGGCTCGTTCGACACCAGCAGCAAATACATCGTGTCCCTCGTCAGGGGCACCAGGCCGGCCTTGACGCCGACGCCCAGATACATGGCCTGGAAGTCCAGTTCCGGGGGCCTGTGCGTCGTGTATCGCCAGACGCCGTGGCCGGTGAAACGCGGCGCGAATTTCTGCCCGAAGGTGAGCTGCCGCACTTTCGAGCGAATGCCGTCGGCGCCGACGACGATGTCATAGGATGACTTTTCGCCATTCGAGAATGTGACATCGACACAGTCCGCGTACTGCGAAAGCTCGTCGATCGTTATGCCAAGGCGAACGCTGGCTCCGGCTCTTTCGGCCGCAGACCGCAGAATCTCGTGCAGCGCCGGCCGCGGCAGCATGTTCATCGCCGGCGCATCCTCTCCTGCCACCCGCAACGGACGCAAGGAGGCCAGCAGGCTTTCGTCGGCGTCGTAATAGCGATATTCGTCGACCTGGAAGCCTGCCTGAAGACACGGCTCCATCAGGCCGATGGATTTCAGGGCGCGCAGCGCATTGCCTGGCTGAATGATTCCGACACCGTAAACGGATTCCACGGTCTTCAACTCGGCGACGTCGCTGCGAATGCCACGCTGACCGAGCGCCGCCGCCAGCGTAAGGCCGCCTATGCCGCCACCGACGATCAATACCGATTGCACTTTCATTGCCCGATCTCAGACCACGTTGAGGACATCGAATGCGGCGCGCAGGTGACGGCTGCCGGCAGGAACACGCGATGGCTGATCAAATGACACCTCCCGCATTCGCCCTAATGGCGATTTCGCCATGCATTATTCCTACTGTCAGGAATTGTCAACACAACATAGCACATCGCTGAACACCTGCCGTTCACCGCCGGGCCGTACTCCGGTTAGCGCTTTTTGGGTTGAGCTGCTTTACGACGAAGCTTGGCGCCCGGGCGCAGCCCCGCAGATTCGCTCACCAGCGCAGTGATGAAGTGTGAATAGCTTTCCACAAACTTCGGATCCTTGGCTTCCCCGCCGAAGATGCCTTCAAAAATCGGACGCGCACTGAAGAAGAATTCGCACATGGCGGCGATTGCAAGCTGAAGAAACCGTGCGTCGACTGCTTTCAGTTCGCCGCTTTGGGAACCTTCGCGCACAAGGTCTTCCAATTCTTCGAGAGACTGCCGCAGCAGCCGTAGAACCGGCTCCTGGCCCGGATTATCGGAGAGATGAACGGATTCGATGATCAGCCGGTGGTAATTGGGATTCTCCTGAAAAATGCCGAGATATATAAGGATTCTGCGTTGCAGCTTTTCCTGAGCCGTACCTTTTTCCGCGATTAACGCCGCAAGACGGCTGCGCAATTCGCGGGTGATCTCGGTGGCCGCTTCGGTGAACAGGTCGGAAATCTGGCCGAAATAGTAGCGGATGAGCGCAGGATCAACGCCGGCGATCTGTGCGATTTCGTGAAGCGTGATCTCGCCCGGGGGCTTGCGTTTGAGAGCCTCTCGCGCCGCAGCAATCAGCGCGTCCTTTCCGACAGACCCCCTTATCGTCGGACGCCCCTGGCCCCGCACACTTTTCGGCTTCGCAGAAGCAACCATGAATTCGCACACTCCAAACCTAACCACGATACATCAAATCCAACCACGACATATTATGTCGCGCCGCAACAACAATAAAGCCTCGCATATATGGCCGCGTTCTCTGGCGCGCTCCCCACTTCCCCGCCTTGACTCAGGAAAAACCGCATCTATTATTCCTTTTAACAGGAATTAAATACAGCTAAGGAGGAGCGCAATGGCTTCATCAGTTCATTTGGTCGGCAGCGTTGGTCTGGAGGATGTCGATGCCGTTTTCGACACGACATCGAAGGTGCTGGGCGACCTTCTTCCCCGCGTTCCCGATGGCGAGCCGGGAGGACGTCGTCTCTGGATCAGCTGGCAATACCCGGTCTTGCGCGCCCATCCTCTTTTGAAAGTCGACACGAACAATCTGCAGAAGGCTTCAGCCGGCCTGCCGAAACTTCGTCTCGCGGACGGCGTATCGGCCGGCCAGCTTGCCTTTGGAGAACTGGGATATGCGCGCGAAGCACGCGCTTCCTACCAGGACTTCCTGCGCGCAAGGGCGGCCGGCAAGATCGGCCCCAACACGCGCTTCCAGGTCTGCCTGCCGACGCCTCTTGCTGTTATCGATGCCTTCTGCGCCAAGGACGCTGTTCTCGCAATAGAGCCTTCCTATGAGGCGGCGATGCGCAAGGAAGTCGCGAAGATCTGCGCGGAAATTCCGCACGGCGATCTTTGCCTTCAGTGGGACCTTTGCATTGAAATGATCCTGTGGGACGGCCGTTCAACCTTCTATTCGCAGGTCGTCGACAGGACCGGCATCATTGAACGCGTCAACAGACTTTGCAGCGATCTGCCGGCCGACGTCGAACTGGGCTTTCACCTCTGTTATGGCGATTTCGAGGGCAAGCATTTCATCGAGCCGCTTGATGGCGGCAGCATGGTCTCGCTCGCCAACGAATTGGTGAAGCATGCCGGCCACGAGGTTGCCTACATCCATATGCCCGTTCCGATCGCGCGGGATGACGATGCTTTCTTTGCACCGTTCAAGTCCCTCGCCTTTCCGGCCGGCTGTCAATTGTACCTGGGTCTGGTGCACGCGGCAGACGGAACAGAGGGTTCGCTCAGGCGCGCCAGCGCCGCCAAGAAGATCATTCCGGAGTTCGGCATTGCTTCGGAATGCGGATTGGGCCGCGCCAAAACGCCGGCCGACGTTCGCAATCTGCTGGACCTGCATGGCGAGGTAGCTCGCAGGCTGTAGCGAACGGGGCGAACAATCAGGGGGAGGAAATCATGAGCGCAGCAAACAGCATCAACGTCACGGACCTCATCAACAACAGGCCCATTTCTCGCTACCAGATCAGCGTGTTCTTCCTTTGCGCGCTGGCGGCGCTGATGGACGGGTACGACTCCGTCATCATCGGGATCACGGCGCCTGCAATCGCGACCTCACTCGGGCTTGACGTGAAGACCTTCGGTCCGGTTTTCTCAGCCGCCCAATTCGGCTTCATGATCGGCGCTTTCCTGGCCGGGCCGTTGGCGGACCGGTTTGGACGAAAATCGCTTTTAGCCCTGTCGGTGCTGGTCTTCGGCGCCTTCTCCGTGCTCACTCCGCTGTCGAACTCTTACGAGCACCTCATCGCACTCCGATTCCTGACGGGCCTCGGACTTGGCGGCGCATCGGCAACCTTCGTCAGTCTGTCGACCGAGTATGCACCTGTTCGGGTCCGCGCCACCATCGTCACGCTGATGTGGACAATGATCCCTGCGGGAAATGTCGTCGGCGGTCTCCTCTCCTCGATGATCCTGCCTTCGCACGGCTGGATGCTGGTCTATTATATCGGCGGCATCGTACCGATCGGCATCGCCTGTCTGATGCTGTTTCTCGTTCCCGAGTCCATCGGCTTTCTGGCGGTGCGCGGCGCCGGCCAGTCGAGATTATCACGTATCGTCCAGCGCATCGCACCCGACCTGAAGCCGGGACCGGAAACGACCTATTCTGTGACAGAGGAAAAGACCTCCGGTGCCAGCATCTCGAACCTGTTCTCGGATGGCCGTGCAATGATGACGCTGTGCTTCTGGATCGTGTTTTTCTGTTGCTGGCTGGTGCTGATCACGCTGCTTGCCTGGATGGTGCCCATCCTTCGCGAAGCGGGCATTCCGCTTTCCAAGGCTCCTCTCATGATCGCCGCCAACAGCGCCGGCGCCGTGATCGGCGCGCCCATCATCGGGCGCATCATGGATAAGACGAACCCTTACCACGTGCTCATCGCCGTCTTCTTCATTGCAGCGATCTCCGTCAGCGCGCTTGGCTTGGCTGTGACCTCCGTCGAGCTTTTCGCCGTCTGCTCTTTCATCGAGGGATTTGCCTTGGGCGGCGCGTCGAGCGGCCTGGTCGCCCTTGCGGCAGCGTCCTATCCAACGCAGATAAGGTCTACAGGTATCGGTTGGGCCATCGGCGTGTCGCGCTTCGGCGCCGTCGTTGGCCCCATCGGCGCCGGACTCATGCTTTCATCCGGCTGGTCGCTCCATGCCTTCTTTGGATCCATGGGCATTCTGGTTCTGATCGCGACGGTCTTTCTGGTTGTCCTCATGCTGAATGCGCAACACACCAAACCTGTGCCTGTTCTCGCCGGTGGGGCCTGAGCACATGACGAAGTCCGTCCTGCTCGTCGGTAGCGTGCCGCTTCAGTCATCGGAAGAGGTGTTCCAGGAAGTCTCCAAGCGGGTTGGTTCCCTGCTGAAACGCCTACCCGATGGGGAAACCGGTGATCGCTCGGCGTGGACTGCCTGGCAGGGAGATGTCGTCGAGCACGCAGAAGGCGTGGTGCAGTCGGGCGTCCGGGACGTTCATGGTATCCTATATCCGACCTATGCTCTCAAACCCGGTCTTGCGGCACAAGACATCAGGTTCGGCGACCTCGGCTACGCCAATGCCGCGATTGCGTCCTATCGGGATTTTGTTCGCCTGCGCTCACGTGGATTAAACAGGCAGGCACGATTTCAGGTGAGCCTGCCGACGCCGCTGGCGGTGATGCAGGCTTTCTTCTGGGGCAGCCCCGCCCTGCCGGAAATCTGCGAGGTTTACGAGACAGCGTTGCTGGTGGAGGTGGACCGTATCCTCGCGGCTGTGCCGCACGAAGACCTTGGTGTTCAGTGGGATATCGCGGTCGAATTTCACAGAATCTGGGAAAAGCCGGAGTCCGATCTGGCCAGGCAATTTCCGACGCCCGTCCTGATCGAGACAATCGCGCGGTTGAGCGATCACATCCCGGAGGCCGTCGAACTCGGCTGGCATTTCTGCTATGGCGATGCAGGCCACAAGCACTTTGTCGAGCCGCGCGATACGCGCCTCATGGTCGAAATCGCCAACAAGCTCACCAGGGCAACCAGGCGGACCGCGAACTGGCTGCATCTTCCTGTGCCGCGGGACCGCAGCGATGCGGCTTATTTTGCGCCGCTAGCCGATCTGAAGCTAAACCCCAGAACCGAACTTTATCTCGGCCTCGTTCATCTGACCGATGGGTTGGAAGGAACCGGGCGGCGCATGGCTGCCGCCGATGGTTTCGTCTCTGATTACGGGATCGCAACCGAGTGCGGTTTCGGGAGAAGGCCTCCCGAAACAATACTTGCCTTGCTTGACCTGCATAAGGCGGCCGCGAAACTATAGGCGTCGCCCGCGGCCCAACTCAGCCCTGCACGCTGCCGTTCGGCGTATATTTGTCGATGGCGCCGGGCAGTTCGCGCGAGAGCCGGGCAAGCAGCTCTTCACGCGACAGGCCGGTTTTCTCGGCCAGTTCCTGGATGATGTCGGGGCCGACTGCCTTTTCCAGACGGTCCGAGGGCATATCGGCGTTCGGTCCATGGCCGACCCAGGAATTCGCCGCCTCGCCCTCGCCGTTCTTGTGGAATTGTTCCACGAGCTGGCCGAGCGCGCCGCCGAGAAAGCCGCCGCCCGCTGCGGTGCCGGTGTTGCCGAACAGCCCGCCGAGGTTGCCGAGCAGCCCTCCCAATCCATCTCCAGTGGATGCCGTCGTCGTCCCGCCAACCGGCGGTGTCGCACCGCCTTGTGGAGCCGCGCCGGCGCCATGTCCCAACCCGTTGAGCATTTCCGCGATCTTGTCGCGATTCTGATAGCCCGCGATCGCGATCAATCCAAGAAGCGCCGTCAGGGATGGGAGTTTGTTATTGGCCATGGGAATCTCCGCAAGTTACACGTAAGAGAATTACACGCGATTGAGGTTGCAACGTGTCAGGCGCGCTTGGCGATGGCGCCCCAGATAAGAAGCACGATGATTGCGCCGACGATCGCGCCGATGAACCCCGCAGTCTGGCCGGCATGATACCATCCGACAGCCTGCCCAAGATAGGTCGCGACGAAGGCGCCGACGATGCCGAGAATCGTCGTCAAAACGAAGCCGGACGGCTCGTTCTTACCCGGCATGATGAACTTGGCGATCACGCCAGCCAGAAAGCCGATAATAATGGTCCAGACGATGCTCATAGGCATTTCCTTTCGGGCTCAGACGTTGCCTTTCAGATCGGTGGCAACCCTGCCATGATTCTGTGAAGCTTTTGCGCGGATAGCATTGGACAGTCTCGTTTCGATGTCGAGCCAAGTTCCACGCAAGCTTTTGCAGCACGCAGAACCAAGGCCGACGACAAGCTAGCCTATTGCTCACGACAGTATCAAGGATCGGGGAGAGACGAGGCTGCATTGGCGCGATAGAACCATTGACGCCACCGCGGCGAATGAGCTGATTATTAAAATGAAATCATCGCTTTAGACTAACGAATCGTCGCGCCGTCATGCTCGAGATTCAAGGCCGCACCGCGGATGATGTCGACCAGCGCATCGGCTTCGGCACCGGCGCCACGCCAGGCAACATATTGATCGGGCCGCACGAGAGCGAGCGGCGCGCCATAGAGATGGCCCAGCCGTTCGCTGCGAAGATCCAGAACCTTGAGCGGCACACGGGCCTTCGCCGCCGCGGCGGCGATCGCAACGCTCGCATCCATGCCGTCGGCAAGCCGCATCAGCGTATAGCCCAGGCCGAAGTGATCGTAGAGCGATGAGCCGTCCGCCAGCCACGCATGCGGCGCAAGGCAGCCGGGATGGGCCGAGGGTTCGAAGCTCGCGTAATGTTCCGGCGGCGGCGCACTGCCATCGTCGACGATCACGGCGGACTTCTCATAGCGCGAGCCGAGGACGACGCCGAGCGTATGGAACTCGCGCGGCTTGATGGCCATGATCTCGCGGCCGACTTCGGTGCGCGCCCGCCGGCTCTCGGCGGTTTCGCCGTCAAGGTCGGCCTTGACGAGATGGGCGCTGAGGACGGCGTAGTTCGCTACGGCCTCGGCAATGGTACGCTGATGCACGGGACGGCGCTCCGTCTCATAACTGTCGAGCAGGCCCTCCCCGCCCCAGCCTTCGAGCACGCCAGCGAGCTTCCAGCCGAGATCGACGCTGTCAGCGATGCCCAGATTCATGCCATAGCCGCCGAAGGGCGGATGCAGATGGCAGGCATCGCCGGCCAGAAACATGCGGCCGTTGCGATAGCGCGTGGCGATCAGGCGGTGTGCCGCCCAGAGATCGCGCGTCACGACCTCGACCTCGACGGGCCTTCCGATCGCGGTCCTGACGCGCGCGATGATCTCGTCGTCCGCCATGTCGCTGACCCCGGGCGGAAGCAGGATGGCGAACGCCCACAGCCCGCCCCTGTCGAGCGGGCTGAAGACGCCGGGGCTCTGCGGATTGACTGTCCAGTACATGATTGCGGGCGGCGGAGGCGGAGACCGTTCGAACTCGGGAATGCGCAGGATGACGTTGAAGTTATAGGCGAAGGCGTGATCGCCCTCCATCTTCGCACCCATCACCTCGCGCACGCGGCTGCGTGCACCGTCAGCGCCGATCAGATAGTCGGCTGCAGCCATGTATGTCTCGCCGGTCGTCAGATCACGAAGCGTCGCCTCGATGCCGGCTTCGACCTGAACGGCATCGACGAAGGATGTCGCAAGCAGAAGCCGCACCGACGCAAGGCTGCGCAGCCGCTCGCGCAAAACCTCCTCAACCGTATATTGCGGCACCCATTGCGCCGGCTCGGGAAAGCGCGGATCGCGGCGCTTGGCGCCGGCGAAAGCATCCGGGATCAGCGCCAGTTGATGGCCAAAGAGCGTGGTGGCGAAGACCACATCGGTCGGATAATCCCGCGGCAGCGGTGCCGCATCGCGAAGCGCCTCCGCGATGCCCCAGCGGCGCATATGCGTCATGCTGCGCACATTGGTCGTCTTGGCCCGCGGTTGCGCGCCGGCGCGGGCGCGCTCCTCGACAATCACGACCTCGATGCCGCGCAGACCGAGTTCGATCGCCAGCGCCAGACCGACCGGTCCGGCGCCGACGATAAGGACATTTGCACGGTCGCGTATCACGCTTCGGCTTCGTAGTTGCGGATGAAGTCCTCGGGAGGAACGGGTCCCCACAGATAGAACGAGTCCTCGCGAGGATGCTCGCCAGCCGCCCAGTCCATGTCGACGGGGATATAGTCGATATCGGCGGAATATTCGGAATAGCTGCCCCAGGGGTCGCGGACATAGTGGAAATAGTTGGCGCCGAGGACGTGGCGGCCAAGGCCCCATCCGGCGAGGAACCCCTTGTCGGCCATCTGCATGGCACCGAGACCGATGTCCTGCACCGAGCCGACATCCCAACTGCAATGGTGCATGCCCGGACCTGAGGAGCGGGCGAAGGCGACAAGATGATGATCGCTGCCGTGGACGCCGTGCATGAAAGCAATATTGCCTTCCGAGCCGTCGGACAGGCGAAGCCCGAGGACTTTGGAATAGAAGGCGACCGCAGCCGGCACATCACCGGTATAAAGCGCAAGATGCGCGAGGCGACGCGGCCGCGTCAGCGGTGCGCGCGACCGTGCGACCGTGCCGTAGACGCCCGGCGGCGCAGACACTGCCGTGAAGGACGATTTTTCGGCGGGTGACGATTTCTCCGACACCCGAATTTCCACGGGCGTGCCCTCGTGGTCGCGAAACCAGAGTCCGTTGCTGTCAAAACCGAGCGGTGGCAGCATGCATTCGATGTTCAACTGCGCGAGCTGTTCGCGAAAACGAGGCATGTCGTCCTCGAAAGCGCCGAAGGACAGATAGTGCAGCTTCTTCTTCGGCCCTTCGCTGAGAACGCCCCAGCAGTGAGGATGCCCGGCCGTGTAGAGCCCAAGGCCGTTGCCTTCGCGCCGGACATCGAGCCCGAAGGATTCGTAGAACAGCCTTGCCTGCGCGAGGTCCGGCACCGTGAGGCTGAAATGGTCGAGCGAATGGACGCCGAGCACCCCCGGCCGCCGCATCGCCTCGACGAAACGCTGGATCTGCGTCATCTTCGTATCCCTCCCGGATTGCCTGTTCGCGTGCCGCTTCGGTCGGACCCTGTCGGCTTACGCCGCACGCACCTGGACGCCGCGCCTGTCGTCCTCGACCGGATTACGCAGCGTTCCGATCTTCTCGATCTCGACCTCGCATACGTCACCGGCCTTCATGAACATGGGCGGCTTGCGCGCCGCGCCGACGCCAGAAGGCGTGCCGGTCACGATGATGTCGCCTGGCGCAAGCGTGATGCCCACGGAAATCAGCGAGACGAGACTGGCCACGTCGAAGATCAGGTCGTCTGTGGAGGCGCTTTGCAGCGTCTCCCCATTGAGGCGCGTTTCGATGTGCAATCCCCTGGCGCCCGGCGGCAACTCATCTGCGGTCACGAACACGGGCCCGAAGGGTCCGGTGCCGTCGAAGTTCTTGCCCATTGTCCACTGCGGCGTGCGAAGCTGGTAATCGCGGATCGAGCCGTCGTTGAAGATGGAATAGCCGGCGACGTGATCGAGCGCACTGGCCTTGTCGATGCGGCGGCCACCGGTGCCGATCACGGCAACAAGTTCGCCTTCATAATCGAATTTATCGGATTCGGGCGGCCGCACCAGCGCCGCTCCATGTCCGACAAGGCTGGAATGAAAGCGCGCGAACAGGGTCGGATAGTCGGGCGCCTTCATCGCGCTCTCGGCCGCGTGATCGAGATAGTTCAGGCCGACGCAGATGATCTTGCCGGGCACCAGCGGCGGCAGGCAGTCAACGGCGTCCGGATCGATAGCGACTCCGCCGGCAAGGGCGCGGGCCGCGGCGGCGAGGCCACCTTCTTCGGCGATGATCCGCTCCAGCGGGCCGGGATAGCCGGCATCATCCTCAAAAAGGCCTTTGTAGGATTTGTCGGCCGAAACGATGGCCAGCCCCCGGCGGCCACGTTGCGCGAATGCCATGAAACGCATCGGTGTTCCCTCCACTGGCGGCCAACTAAAATCTCGCTTAGTGCACTTGTCAATAAAAAATGCATATTTACGCAATTTGGCCGTTAACCTGGCAGTTTCAGCAGCTTCTTCGCATTGCCGCTCATGATCCTGCGGCGGTCGTCGGGGGAAAGTTCGAGCTGATCCAGTGCCTCTATGGTCGGACCGATCGGGGCGAAAGGCGCATCGGTGGCGAAGACGACATGATCGGCACCGAAGAATTTCAGGCCCGAGGGCAGCCCGGACGCGCCGCCGAACATGGCGGTATCGGCATAGAACATGTGGAAGTAATCAAGATGCGGCCGTCTGAGCGAACTCAGGACGGTGCTGTAGTCTTCGCCCGCCGTGCGGCTGCCGAGCACGGCCAGCCCTGGGCCGAGGCGGCCGTCGAAATAAGGGATCATGCCGCCGAGGTGATGGGTGACGATCTTGAGCTGCGGATGCCGGTCGAACACGCCGGAAAAGACAAGGCGCGCCATGGCGACCGACGTCTCATAGGGCCAGCCGAAACACCACCACATCTCGTAGCGTGACTTGTCCTCGACCGCGTAATCAGCGTGATCGGCAGTGCGCGCGGGATGAAGCCAGATCGGCAGATCGTGCGCCGCCATGGCGGCAAAGACCGGCCTGTAGCGCGGATCATCGAGCGGACGGCCGACGATGTTGGTGTAGATCTGGATGCCGCGCGCCCCGAGTTCGGTGACGGCGCGGTTCGCCTCAGTGACGGCCGTATCGACATCGGTGAGCGCGACCGTCGCCACAAAGCCTGGAAAGCGATCGGGGTGCGCGGCGCAAAGCCCGGCCAGTTCATCGTTGGAGAGACGCGCCAGGCGGGTGGCCTCGACGGGACTCGCGACCTCTTCGAGGACCGGATGCGGCAGGGCTATGATCTGGCGATAGTCGCCGATTTCATCCATCGCGCGAAACCGCGCGTCGAGATCGAGAATGGCAGGCACCGCCTTGTAGCGCGCGGCAATGGAGCCCAGTCCCTTCGAGGATCTGGCGAACTCGTCGAAATAGCGGCTCGGAAAGATGTGGGTATAGATGTCGATGAGCATGAAAGCCTCTCACAAACCGGCGAGGCGAGGAAACAGCGCCAGCGCATTGTCGCGTTCCATGGCGGTGCGCGCGCTGTCGGCCATGGCGAACGCGTGCAGTTCCTCCACGTCCGGTCCCGGCGCGATGAAAGGATAATCGCTGCCATACAGAATGTGCGAAGCGGGAAAGAAATTCGTCATCGCGGCGAGTTGCGGCGCGCTGGTCGCTGCCGCCGTATCGCAATAAAGCCGCTTCAATGCGTGTTCGATGCCGTCAGGATTGTTGTCGCGAAACGCCTTCACCGTCGCGCCCACATGCTCGATCCGCGCGCCGAGGTAGGGCAGCACGCCGGCGCCGTGGGAAAAGATGAATTTGATATTGGGACAGCTCGCCAGCGTTCCATTGAGAACCAGGCTGGTGATCGCACGTGTCGTCTCGAAGGGGAATTCTATACCCTGCGAGACGAGACCTGGAATCAAAGTCGCCGTCGCCGGATGCATGGTCGGATGAACGAACACCACGCTCTCGCGCCGGTTGAGTTCCTCGAACACGGGCGCGAAAGCCGCGTCGCCCAGCGATTTCCCATCATAGTTCGACAGCAGGCCGATACCATCCGCCTTCAGCGTATCGAGCGTGTATTCGATTTCGCGGAGCGCCCCCTCCGTGTCCGGCGGCGCGACGACCGCGAAAAATCCGAACCGGCGCGGATGGTCGTGCACCGTTTTCGCGCCCTCCTCGTTCCAGTCGCGCGACAGACGCCGCGTCGCGGCGACATCGCCGAACCAGACGCCCGGCGTGGAGATCGAACCGATGGCACAGGCGATGCCATGCCGGTCCATCACTTCGATCGCCTGTTCCGCCGTCCAGCGCAGAAGCCGGTCCTTGCCGGCGGAGCTGTGGCTATAGGCCGGGTTACGCTCCTGCTCTTCGCGCATGTAGCGCTGCGGCCAGAAGTGATGATGCACGTCGATGCGCTGGCGCGATGATGTGGCCACGATCATTTCCTTCCCCAAACCTATTTCGTCTGCCCGTTGCTCACTCGGGCTTGATCTTCGCGAACTTGATGACTTTGCCCCACTTCTCGACTTCCGCAGCGAAAATTCTGCCCAATTCGGCGGGCGTCACCACCAGCGGCGCGGCGTTCAGCGGCACGAGACCAGCCATGATTTTGGGATCAGCGAGCGCGGTTTTCATTTGCCGGTTCAGTGTCTCGACAACGTCCGGCGGCACATCCTTGTGTGCCGCATAGGCGAACCAGACATCGACTTCGTAACCCGGCACGGTCTCTGCGATCGGCCGAAGCTCGGGAAACTCCGGACTTGGCTTGAGGCCCGTCACGCCGAGCCCCACCAGCTTGCCGGCGCGGATATATTCACCGACCGGCAGGTTGCTGAACATCACTTGCACGTTGCCGGCGATGAGATCGGTCAGGGCCAGCGCGCCGCCGCGATAGGGCACATGCGTCATCTGGATGCCCGTCATCATCTTGAGCAGCTCCGAACACAGGTGCGGATCGGAACCGTTGCCCGGCGTCGAATAGTTGATTTTCGTGGGATTGGCCCTGGCATAGGCTAGAAACTCCGGCAGCGTCTTCACCGGGACGGACGGGTGCATGAGCATAGTGAGATTGCCGTTGGCGATACCCGCCACCGGCACGAAATCGCGCATGAAATCGAAGCTCAGGTTGTCGTAAAGCAGGTTGGCGAGGACATTGCCCTTCGAAATCGACAGCAGCGTATAGCCGTCCGGCGGCGCACGATAGACGACATCCGCAGCCAGATTGCCGCCGGCACCGGGCCGGTTTTCGACGAGGAAGGTCTGGCCGAGGCTGCTCTCCAGAAAGCGCGCCGTCAGCCGCGTGACGATGTCCGACGTGCCGCCCGGAGCGGTCGTCACCATCACGCGCACCATTCTGGCGGGATAATCGTACGCAAAGGCGCGCGCCGGAAGCTGCACGGCGGCGGCGGTGCCGGCTAAGAAACGCAAGACTTGACGTCGCTGAAACATGGTTCCCTCCCCTGCCGGTCGGCCTTTCGGTGCGCATCGGCCATCGGCTGTTATCGCTAGCTTAGAGATTTTGGTGCATATGTAAATAAAAAATGCATATTTTAAAATGCACATTTGTGCCGGATTGCGCCGTTGTGTATGGATGGACCGCATGAACCAACCGATCCTGAGCTCGTCGCTGACCGAGAGCGTCTACGCGACGCTGCGCGCCGACATTCTGTCGGCCCGGCTGGATCCTGGGCAGAAGTTGAAGATCAAGGATCTCTGCGACCGCTTGTCCGCGGGCTCGAGCGCCGTGCGCGAAGCCCTGTCGCGATTGGGCTCGGAGGGGCTTGTCCTGCTTGAGCCGCAGCGCGGCTTCCGGGTCGCGCCACTGTCGATGGACGAGTTGCATGACCTCACGCGGACGCGCGGACAAATCGAGGCTTTGTGCATCAGGGACGCGATTGCGGCGGGCGACGTCGAATGGGAAATCGGGCTGATGGCCGCGCTGCACCGGATGCTGCGCATGCCCAAGGAAGTCGCCAGCGAGCCGAGACGCTACAGCCAGGCCTTCACCGATGCGCACACGGCCTTTCACGAGGCGCTGGTTGCGGCATGCGCCAGCCCCTGGCTGCTGACCATGCGGCGTCTCCTGTTCACCCAGAGCGAGCGCTATCGTTCGCTGACGCGGCCACTCGGCGAGACCGAACGGGATCTCGACAAGGAGCATAAATCGATCGCCGATGCGGCCCTCGCCCGGGATGCCGATCGATGCGTTGCGCTGATGGAGGAACATCTCGCCCTGACTTCGCGCATTCTGATCGAGGCGGCCGCCCAGGGCAGCGGTCCCCTTTCGGAAGACAGACGCCGGCAATAATCGCAGCAGCAAGCGTTTCCAGGAGTTCCGCGCCGCGCTTGCTCAACCTTGCCGTCGCGTGGCAACGGCCAATCGCTCGATAAGATAGTTGATAAAAACCCGCACCCGCGCGGGCAACAGCCTGGTCTCCGTCACGACGTAGACGGATGCCGAGGTCGGTTCCCAATCGGGCATCAGCGGTATGAGCCGGCCCTGCTCCACATCGAGCCTCACCCTTTCGCGGAAGACCAAGACGATGCCCAGGTGCTTGGTCGCGAACTGGATGAGCGATCCGAGATTATTGGCCACGATGGGCCCTTTGACGGCCACCTGCACCGGCTCGTCGCCCGATGTCGGCGTCAACAGCCAAGGCCACGGCCACTCCGACAAAAGCAGACAATCGTGCTGCAGAAGATCGGCCGGCGTGAGCGGCGTTCCCCTGGCGGCGAGGTATTCGGGCGAGGCGAAAAGACCGATCGGAATCTCCGCAACCTTCCTCGAGATGACATTCATTTCGAGCGGCGCAGACATCCGGATGACGAAGTCGATCGGCTCGGAGACCAGGTTTACGTGTCTTGCCGACAGATCGAGTTCGAAGCGAATCTCGGGGTTGAGACGGATGAAGTCCGCGATGATCGCGTTCAGATAAACGAAACTGAAATCGATCGGCACCGTAGCCCTGATCAGGCCGCTGATATTGCCCTGGGTGGCGGTCAGCTCTTCATGCGCCATCCTCGCCTCTTCGACGAGACGCCGGCAGCGGTCAAAATACAGCCGGCCGACTTCGGTGAGTTCAATCCGTCGCGTCGTGCGCTTGAACAATCGAAGTCCGATATCGCGCTCCAGTTCCGTCATCCGGCGCGACACCGTTGAGATGGGCAGGTTCAGGGCTTTGGCGCCCAATCGAAAGCCGCCGGCCTTCGCCACCTCGACAAAGATGTCCATGTTCTTGAAAGGATCCATGCAGCAGTTTCCAGCCCTCCCCGGCGCAATCGTCCCACGAGTCCCCTCCGTGCCGGGCCGCATAGCCTAACTGAGACAGGAAGCGCTTGCCAAAGGGCTTTCCGGCTCCGGCCGCAACGGGTTCGGCGCCGGCAGTCCCGCCCCAGCCGCAACTGCCGATCCGCCCGCTCAGCCGTCCAGAAGAGCCTTCACACGCGGAAACAGCGCGAACGCATTCAATCGTTCGATGCGAGACCGCACCTCCGCCGGCAACGCGGCATCGCATTCGATCTGCCTGACCTCGTCCTCGACCGCCACGTCGTAGGCGTATGGCCAGTCGGAACCAAAAAGGATTCGGTTTTCGTCGGCCAGTTCACGAACGGCACCCAATGCCGCCCGGTCCGGGACAAGCGCCGTATCGAACCAGAACCGCTTGAGCAGCGCATAAACGAGATCTGGCGTCACGACATCATACTTGGTGGTGAGCGCAGTGGGGAAATTGTCCTTCAGGAATCGCTCGCCGGCAGGCGGCGTCGACATCTGCCAGGCGGCGATCGCGGCAATCCGCCAAGCGAGAAACGGCAATGTTCCGCCACCGTGCGACAGGACGAACTTGATGTTCGGGAACCGTTCGAGCGCGTCGGCAAACAAGAGGTTCGTTGCGGCGCGCGTGGTATCGAACGGATATTCAAGAACGAAATTGGGAACACCGAGTTCGACCATGCGGGTCGACGGATGCACCGCAGGATGAATCAGGACGACGGCGGCGCGATCGTTCAGAACGGCAAGCAGCTCGTCGTAGTCCGGATGGCCGAGATACTTTCCATGATACCCTGTCAGCAGGCCGACGCCATCGAGATTCAATTGGTCCAAGGCCCGTTCTGCCTCGCCGCAGGCAAAGCCGACGCTTGGCAACGGCAAGGTCGCGACCGCCCCGAGACGGCCGTTACGAGCGGTCATGGCTGCGGCCTCGTCATTGCAGCGCCGGGCAAGGTCCCTTGCCTTGTCATCATCGCCCAGGTGCGTTCCGGGGACGGAAATGGATGTTATCGAGGCTGCGATATTGTGCCGATCCATCATGTCGAGCGCCAGTTCCGGCGACCAGGGCGGCAGCCGCACGTTCACGCCCAGGGCCGCGTCCTGCAGCGCCTTTTTATAACTCGGCAACAATGAGTGGCAGTGCACGTCGATACGATATGGCTTCGTCTGCGTCACATATTCCTCCCCGTGGTTGGCGCCGACCACCTCCTGACGCCATTCGTCGATTGTATTCCCATTCTAGCGGGCGCCGTTTCGATTGGCATTCTCTTTGTCCTTCGTATACTGCAAGACGGTCGCGAATTTCTTCCGGTCATGCTTGACGCGCTCGACCAGTTGCTCAGGCGACGAAGGCGCCGCCTGAAATCCGAGAACGGACAATTGTCCCCTGACCTTCTGGTTGTCGATCGCGCGGACCAAGGCGCTGTTGAGTGACTTCGTCAGCTCTGCCGAAAGGCCCGGCGGACCGAAGAACGAACCCCAGGTTTCCATATCGAACGCCGGATAGCCTGCCTGTGAAGCCGTCATGACATCCGGCAGAACAGCCGACCTCTCCGGCGATGCGATGGAAAGGGCGCGCACGCCGCCTGATTTGACCGCTTCATAGACGGATCCGATATCGAGCACGCCGACCTGGACCTCGTTGGCGACCAGGGCGGCAAGGCTTCGCGCCGTGCCGTTATACTGGACCGCCGTCATTTTGACTCCGGTTGCCATCATCAGCATCTCGACCGCCACCTGATGCGTCGTCGCCGCACTGGCATAGTTCAACTCGCCGGGACGCGCTTTTGCATAGTCGACGAACTCGCGCATATTGGTGACCGGCACCTGTTTCGACACCAGCAGGAGCAATGGCGCCATCGCCATCATGCTCAAGGGCGTCAGGCCCGTCGTGACGTCGATTGCCGTCGCCGGGTAAACGAGCGGATTGACGGTTGCGGGACCGGACGGCAGATAAAGAAGCGTATCGCCGTTCGGCGGCCGCTTGCTGACATACTGCGTTGCCAGCAACATTTCTGCTCCGGGACGGTTCTCAACGAGAACGGTCGTCTTCATATCCTGATGCAACTGCTCGGCGACTATGCGTACCGCGGCATCCGCCGAGCCTCCCGGCGGAGCGCCCACGACGATCGTCATTCTCGAGAGCGCGGGCTGGCCCTGGGCGACCGATATCGCGGCCATCGACGCAAGGCCAAGCGCGGCCAAAATCGATTTGATCTGCATTGTGTTTCCCTCCCCGATAGTCCGGCTTCATATCTATTCGTAGATGAAGACCGGGTCCTCAAAATCTATCTTTGGAATCTGATCCTTTTCTCTCCAATAGTCTTGGGAGTGCCGCCACTCGGGCTTGGCACCGCTCTTTGGCAACAGATGCAGGCCACGCATCAAGTATCCTGGATTGAACTCCTGCGGATCAATCCATGATGACAGGACCATGCCTTCGTCTTCCGGCCGCATGGCGACCGATACTTTGGCTGCCTGTCTCTCTGCCATGTGAGTCAGCAATGCGCAGACGAAGTCGGAGACGAGATCGACGCGCAAGGTCCAGCTCGCCCGGAAGTAACCGAACACCCAAACCATATTGGGGACGCCGGTGAACATCAGCCCGCGATAGGTCACCGTTTCGGAAAACTTCATCGGTCTGCCATCGATGGTGAATTCAATGTCACCCAGCGGCGAAAGATTGAATCCCGTTGCGGTGATCACGATGTCCGCGTCGAGATGAGCGCCCGATTTCAGCAATATGCCCTGCTCGGTGAATCCGTCGATCTCATCCGTGACAACGCTCGCCTTGCCGGATTGAATGCTTCGAAACAGATCGCCGTCCGGTATGAACGCGACCCGCTGCTGAAACGGGCGATATTTCGGCACGAAGTGAGTATCGACATCATATCGGTCGCCCAGAAAGGCGCGCGCGCCGTCGACGAGTTCCTGCTTCACGGTCTCGGGATCGTCGGCGCATCTTCGAATGAAGGAATCCTGGTCGAACAGAATTTTACGGCGGACGATTTCATGAATCCACTGCTCGTCTATTCCCAGCGGCCGCAGCATATCGGCAAGCTCGTTGGCGTTGCGACCGGTGCGGAAATAGGTGGGAGACCGCTGCAACATCGTGACATGAGCGCATGCCGGCGCCATCGCGGGAATGATCGTCGCGGCCGTGGCTCCCGACCCTATGACCACGACCTTCTTGTTTTCATAGTCCAGATCGGACGGCCAGTTCTGCGGGTGTACAATCCGGCCCTGATAGATGCCGGCGTTCTTCCACGCGGGCGTATATCCTTCCGAATGGCGATAGTATCCCTGGCACATCCACAGGAACCTGGCAGAACACTCTACGATCTGGCCCGTCGCCGCATTACGGGCCGCAATGGTCCATGTGTTCGATTGACTGCTCCAGCGGGCTGACGAAATCGTATGCTGGTAGCGAATATGGCGAGCGATATCGTTCTCGGATATCACGTCTCCCATATAGGCGAGAATTTCCGCGCGCGTCGCGATGGGCTTGCCGACCCATGGCTTGAACCGGTAGCCGAACGTATAAAGGTCGCTGTCGGAGCGGGTTCCCGGATATTTGTGTGTCAGCCAAGTTCCGCCATAGTCATGCAGCGCCTCCAGCACGACAAAACTCAGGCCGGGGCACTGCTTCTTCAAATGATAGGCCGCGCCGACGCCGGAAATTCCGGCGCCGACGATGAGCACATCGAAATGTTCCACGTCCCCTGACGGCTGAGGCGTTTCCTCCGATAGGGCCGCGAGGCTTTCGCTCTTCATTGAATCCGATCTCGGTCGTCCGCGAATGGTCTGTCAGGCTTCGGTGAGGGACCACGGTCGCACGACCGGCTGAAATCCCAAGTCCTGTAGTGGGGACAGTATTCAACTGCGGCTCCGCCAAAGATAAGGGGGCATTTTGGATTTGAGTGATCCCTGGGCGGATCACAAACCGCTGCGCGAACCGCCAGGATGGAGCGGCATCTGCCCGGGCCGCGTGACTGCGAGACCCGACGTGATGGCGAAGGCCGAGCTGATCCGCTACCCGAATACGATCAGAAGGTCTTTCGATTCGATTTGATCGCCGGCGCGCACCAGCACGTGCGAGATCACGGCGTCGCGCTCGGCATGCAGGACGGTTTCCATCTTCATGGCCTCGATCGACATCAGCACGTCGCCGACCTTCACACCCTGCCCCGGCGCGATCGCGACCATGGAGATCACGCCGGGCATCGGCGCACCGAAATGCGCGTCGTTGCCGGCCTCCGCCTTCGGCCTGACCTTGCCACTTGAAGCGCCATGGGCGCGATCTGGCACCTTGACGCGGCGCGGCTGGCCGTTCAATTCGAAAAACACCGTGACCATGCCCATCTCATCGGTCTCGCCAACGGCGAGACAACGAATGACAAGGGTCTTGCCCTTCTCGATGTCGACGACCACCTCGTCCTCGGCCTTCATGCCGTAGAAATAGATCGGGGTCGGCAGCACGCTGACCGGGCCGTATATCTCCTGCGCGCCGGCGAAGTCGGTAAACACTTTCGGATACATCAGCCAGGACGCGAACTCCTGCTCGGAAAGGCGGCGTCCGATCTTGTCCTCGACGTCCTTGCGATCCTTCCTGAGGTCGGCCGGCTTCAAAAGCGATCCCGGGCGAACGGTATAGGAACTGCCGTCCTTCAACGCCTTGGTCTGCAGTTTTTCCTGCCATCCCCCCGGCGGCTGGCCGAGATCGCC
>Ga0182744_1001555_pt1 | contig 19875 bp, 20 predicted proteins | sample eDN3rd30CKraftMG_FD_128525 | JGI IMG/M metagenome (GOLD analysis project Ga0182744, IMG submission 128525) | Enriched Miracle-Growth compost microbial communities from Emeryville, California, USA - eDNA 3rd pass 30_C Kraft MG (version 2) (version 2) ...
GGACAATCAACGACCAGAATGACCTGCTCGGGCGCCTCTTCGGACTTCAAAAGGTTAACAAAGCGTGAAAATGCCACCGTTCGCGGGGTAGTCTCAGCCTACTGCAAGGTTTGCGACAAGCCCAATAAAGCTCAACACCAACGAGAACCCGTCCTGCCTGGTGCACTGAACTTAGCGCCTTTCTCATATGCGGGCTATACAGACGGCCAGAACGTTTTATTGGCTAAGCGCATCTTCCAACTCGGGCAGGACCGAGAAGAGGTCGCCGACGAGGCCGTAATCGGCGACCTGGAAGATCGGCGCTTCCTCGTCCGTGTTGATGGCGACGATGACCTTCGAGTCCTTCATGCCTGCGAGATGCTGGATCGCGCCCGAGATGCCGACGGCAATGTAGAGCTCGGGAGCGACCACCTTGCCGGTCTGGCCGACCTGCCAGTCGTTCGGGGCGTAGCCGGCGTCGACTGCGGCGCGCGAGGCACCCATGGCGGCGCCGAGCTTGTCGGCGACCGGCTCGATCACCTTGGCGAAGTTCTCGGCCGAGGCCAGCGCGCGGCCGCCCGAGATGATGATATTGGCCGAAGCCAGCTCCGGGCGGTCGGACCTCACGACCTCCTCGCCCTTGAAGCTGGAACTGCCGGAGTTCTCTGCCGCAGGGACCGCCTCGACCGCGGCCGAACCACCTTCAGCCGCTGCCTGGAAGGAGGGCGTGCGGATGGTCATGAGCTTCTTGGCGTCGGTTGACTGCACCGTCTGGATGGCGTTGCCGGCATAGACCGGGCGCTCGAAGGTGTCCGGCGAGACGACCTTGGTGACGTCCGAGACTTGCATCACGTCGAGCAGCGCCGCGACACGCGGCAGCACGTTCTTGCCGGTGGTGGTCGATGGCGCGACGATGGCGTCATAGCCGTCAGCCAGCTTGGCGATCAGCGCGGCCAGCGGCTCGGCCAGAGCATGGCCATACGCGGCGTCATCGGCCAGTAGCACCTTCTCGACGCCGGCGAGTCTGGCGGCAGCATCAGCCGCGGCCTTGGCACCTTGCCCGGCGACCAGGATATGGACGGGCGCGCCTAGCGCTTGCGCGGCGGTCAAAGCCTTGGCGGTGGCGTCCTTCAGCGTGGCGTTGTCGTGCTCGGCGATCAGCAATGTGGTCATCAAATTACCCCGGCAGTCTTGAGCGTGGAGACGAGTTCGGCGGCACTGGCCACCTTGACGCCGGCGGAGCGGCTGGCGGGCTCCACCGTCTTGAGCACCTTTAGCCGCGGGGCGACGTCGACGCCGAGCGCCTCGGCGTTGGTCTCGTCAAGCGGCTTCTTCTTGGCCTTCATGATGTTGGGCAGCGAAGCGTAGCGCGGCTCGTTGAGCCGCAGGTCGGTGGTGACGATCGCCGGCAGCTTGAGCGAGACGGTCTGCAAACCGCCGTCGACCTCGCGGGTGACGTCTACTGCGCCGTCGCCGACGGCGACCTTGGAGGCAAAGGTGCCCTGCGGCCAGTCAAGGAGCGCAGCAAGCATTTGACCGGTCTGGTTGCAGTCGTCGTCGATCGCCTGTTTGCCGAGGATGACGAGGCCGGGATTCTCCTCCTCGACCACCTTCTGCAGGAGCTTGGCGACGGCGAGCGGTTCCACCGTGCCGTCGACCTTCACCAGGATGCCGCGATCGGCGCCCATGGCGAGGCCAGTTCGGATCGTCTCCGCTGCCTGACCCGGCCCGATCGAAACCACGACCACCTCGGTCGTCTTGCCTGTTTCCTTCAGACGCAGCGCTTCTTCAACCGCAATCTCGTCGAACGGATTCATCGACATTTTCACATTGGCGAGCTCGACGCCTGACCCATCAGCCTTCACGCGGATCTTGACGTTGTAATCGACCACTCTTTTTACCGGCACGAGGACCTTCATTTTCAATTCATCCTGTAAGATTTGTGGGAATCTTCGGCTTAAGATTCAGGCCAGCGTGTAAGCAGTCTTGACCGTGGTGTAGAACTCCTTGGCGTAGGCACCCTGCTCGCGCGGGCCGTAGCTGGAGCCCTTCCGGCCACCGAACGGCACGTGATAGTCGACGCCCGCAGTCGGCAGGTTGACCATCACCATGCCGGTCTCGCTGTTGCGCTTGAAATGCGTCGCATGCTTGAGCGAGGTGGTGCAGATGCCGGAGGAGAGGCCGAACTCGGTGTCGTTGGCGACGGCGAGCGCCTCTTCGTAGTCCTTGACACGGATGATGTTAGCGACCGGGCCGAAGACCTCCTCGCGCGAGATGCGCATGGCGTTGGTTGTGTCGGTGAAGAGCGCCGGCTGGAGATAGAAGCCGGGCGAGTCGCGTTTCAGCAGTTCACCGCCGAAGACCAGCTCCCCGCCCTCGTCCTTGGCGATCTGGATGTATTTCAGGTCCTGGTCGAGCTGGCTCTGGTCGACGACCGGGCCGATATGGGTGCCCTGCTTCAGCGCGTCGTCGACGACGACGCCCTTCAGCCGCTCGACGCAGGCCTCGACGAAACGGTCATGGATGCCGGCCTGGACGATCAGGCGCGACGACGCCGTGCAGCGCTGGCCGGTCGAGAAGAAGGCGCCGTTGACCGCGACCTCGACCGCCGTCTTGAGATCGGCGTCGTCCAACACGACGAGCGGGTTCTTGCCGCCCATCTCGAGCTGGACCTTTTTCATCGGATTTCCGGCGATGCAGGCGGCCGCCACCTTGCGGCCGGTCGCGACCGAGCCGGTGAAGGAAATGGCGGTGACGTCCCGGTGCTCGAGGAGCGCCTGACCGACGACGGAGCCGCGCCCCATGATGAGATTGAGTGCGCCCTTGGGTAGGCCCGCGCGCTGGAGGATGTCGACCAGCGCCCAGGCCGAGCCCGGCACGAGATCGGCCGGCTTGATGATGACGCAGTTGCCCCAGGCGAGCGCCGGCGCGATCTTCCAGGCTGGGATCGCGATCGGGAAGTTCCATGGGGTTATCATGCCGACGATACCGACCGGCTCCCGCGTGATCTCGACGCCGACGCCCGGACGCACCGAGGGGACCATCTCGCCGCCGGAGCGCAAGCACTCGCCGGCGAAGAAGGCGAAGATCTGGCCGGCTCGGGTCGCCTCACCGATGCCCTCGGGAAGTGTCTTGCCCTCCTCACGCGAGAGCAGCCGGCCGAGCTCCTCCTTGCGGGCGAGGATCTCGTCCGACGCCGTCTTCAGGATGTCATAGCGCTCCTGCGGGTTCGAGCGGCTCCAGGCGGGGAAGGTGGCCTTGGCGGCGGCGACCGCGTCGTTCAGGTCCTCGACCGTTCCTTGCGTGTACTCGCCGACAACGTCGTTGGTGTTGGAGGGGTTGATGTTGCGCGAGGCATTGGCTCCGCCGACCCATTCGCCGGCGATCAGGTTGTTAAAGGCTCCGGACATTTCAGGTCGATTCCTTCTCAATTACCCAGGACTTCCCCAGGCTGAAGCATGGCTGATGAGGCAAAAGCGGCTTCAGGGAGGTTGAATACTGAATTTCGAACCGGCCGACGCCACTATCGCAGGTAAATTACGTTCTTAAGGTACGAGCACGGCACGACCGACAAGCTGCCCCGCTTCGAGATCTTGAAGCGCCGAATTGACCTCTTCCAGCGGGCGCCGATCTATTGGTATCGCCTTGACTTTTCCTTCTCGAACAAGCGTCATCAATTCGTGAAGTTCAGTCAGGTTTCCGACAAACGATCCTGTAAGCGAGACCGCGCGCAAAGGAAACGGCGGTATTGACAACGTCACTTCTCCGCCGACGAGTCCAACGACAATACAAGAGCCGCCCTTCGCCAGGAGTGATGTCCCGAGTTTGATGGTGGCAGGAGCTCCAACGAAATCGATGACCGCCCGTGGCGCTCCGCCGATCGCGGCCGAAATCTTCTCGCTGACTGCCTCGTCGCGCGGATCCACGCTCAGGAGCGCGCCAGCCTGTGTGGCTGCAGATCGCTTCGACTCGTCGAGATCAACGACAACCGCGCCCTTGGCGCCCAACGCGCCCAGGACGCTGAGCGCCATCAGGCCCAAGCCACCTGCCCCAATGAGGACGATCGGTCCATCGTGGACGATCTCTCCAAGCCTCTTGATTGCAGAATAGGCTGTGAGGCCGGCGCAGGCGTATGGCGCAGCCTGGGCGGGATCGAGATCCCCAATCGGAACCAGATACCGGACGTCAGGCACCACGAGGTGTGTGCTGTAGCCGCCTGTACGAAAGATGCCCAGATAACGCGGGGCCGACAGGCATAGATTCTCGTTTCCCGATCCACAATTCGCACATTCTCCACATCCAATCCAAGGGTAAACCAGCATTGTCTCGCCGACGTTCACGCCCTTTGCTGCAGGTCCGGTCGCAATGACGACACCGACCGTCTCGTGCCCCATTGTGTGGGGAAGATTGACGCCCCTGTCGCTCATCTTGAGGAATTTCCCTCCACCGAGGTCATATCCTCCGTGCCACACATGCAAGTCCGTATGGCACACACCGGCGGCTCTCACTTCAAGCAACACCTCTGAACCCGTTGGAGTCGGGACGGTTGTGTCCTCACATCGAAGTGGCTGGCCGAATTCGGCTATTCTGTAGCTCTTCATAATCACCTCTCAAATATGCTGATCCATGCGCTCCGCATGGAGCTTTTCAGTCGACGGACCTGCTAACTCGTGGGCAGGTTGCTCGCCATATCTCTCAATGCGAGACCAGCGCGTTTCCGATCCCAGGCGCCGGGCCCGGACGTGTCGGCGCGAAGCTCGCTTTTCCGCACCTTGTTGGTTGGAGTGCGCGGCAGAGCATCTATCGGCGCGATGTATCGCGGCACCATGAAGTGTGGGAGATATCGCAGCAGGTGGCGCACGATATCCGCTGGCACGAAAACCGCATCAGGCCGAAGAACCACGAACAACTTTATGTCGTCGTCGCCTTCAAATTCTGACGGCACACCAATCGCTGCAGCTTCCAGGACATCAGGGTGGCTCGTAGCAGCGGCTTCGATGTCATAGGAGGAGATGTTCTCTGCGCGCCTCCGAATTCTGTCACCAAGCCGGTCCAGAATATACAGGTATCCTTCGTCGTCGAGATAACCGATATCTCCCGTATGGAACCAAAGATTGCGCCAAGCTTCCACAGTCTTCTCCGGAGCACCCAGGTATCCCTGCATGATCGTCCATGGCTTCTTGTGCCGAATGACGATCTCGCCCTGGCAACCAACTGGCCGCTCCTCATCCGTTTCCGGATCGACAATACGTAAGTCGTATGCTTCCAGATCGACCTTTCCGCAGGATCCCGGCCTGCTGGGCTCATCAAAGGGACGCCAACTCGGGACGTTCACCTCCGTCATCCCCCACACTTCAATGGCCGAGACATTGAAGCGTGTCTCGAAAGCGGGACCAATGCGTTTGGGCAAAGGGACGGCCATTATCCGTGACATAGAATGGTCGCGATCATCAGGCCGCTCAGGCTGGCCAAATACCATTTCAATCATGGGACCGTGTGCCAGGCCGACAGTGGCTCGTGTCTCGCGCACACGATCCAACCAAGTTGTCGGGTCAAAGCCGCTGTCGAGAGACACCTTGCCTCCCGCCATCATCATGGCAAGAAGTCCCATGAACTTGCCCGCCATGTGAAAGAGCGGATGAAACGTATACAATGTGTCCTTCCGGGTCAGCCGCAAGCCTCGCACAGTTTGGCAGGCTAGCGCATGAATCTGTGCGTGCGGCATGAGCACCCCCTTCGCTGGCCCCGTAGTGCCGGACGTAAAGATAACCGACGCCACGTCGGCAACTGAGGGCTCTGCGTCCGGTCCAGGCTCGCTCGAAGCAGTCATCTGCGTCAGCGAGAGCACCTCGATCCGCTGGAAGCGCGGTATGTTGGCGTTACCAACCTCTCTGTCCCTTCGGGAGCAAAGAATTGTCCTCAAGTGCGGAAGAGCACTTTCTGAATCTCTCAAGGTAGCCAGATAACGTTCTTCGACTACCGCGACGCGGGCTCTTACCGTATTCAATGCGTGTTCGAGCGATGCGCCGCGATAGGCTGGATTGATCGTCGCCTCCGCTGCCCCTGCAAGGTTTGCACCCAACCAGCTATGGACGGTGTCAAACGTGTTGTTGCCGACGATTGCCACGATGTCGCCATTTCCAACTCCAAGCTTGCGGAACGCGGCGGCGCACTTGCGTGCGGCTTCGTACGCCTCCGCGTAGGTCTGTGTGCCCGCGCCGATGACTTCGAGGAACGCATCGTCAGCCGCTCGCTCACAGGCCAGCCGCACGATGGAGTTCAGTGTCCCGACGTTCATACCTAATCGCTCCGCGGTTCTTGAAATGGCGAGTTAAAAGCTGAGCCGTTATTTCGGCAAGAACTTGCCATTCCTGATCTCTACGAGTAACGGAACGTCTTCTCCCCATCCATCGTGATTATCGGCAGAGTAACAAAGCTTACCGGTCGAGTAGGTCTGCAAGCCACAGACGTTCTCAAGCGCGTCCCGGATTGCTTTGCCCGTCGGCTCTGTGTGCAGGCTCTTGGCAGCGGCGACAACAGCCAAAAGCCCGTTGGTTGCCATGAGCTCGCCGAAGCCGCGCGGTGGCTTGTCGGCTGCCACAAGGAGCTTGCCCAATTCCTCCATTTCAGGCGCTGGAGCATCCCAATTTGCCACGACAACGAGCCGGACACCTTCACCGGCGTCGCCTGCCGCTTCGATGAACGCCTTCTGGCCGAGACCGATGGGGCCGATAATGGGGGAATTCAGACCAACTTGTTTGGCAGCGCGGACGAAAGCTCCACCGAGCGCCGGCGACGACACCTGCATGAGGACTCCGTCGACGCCGGCGTTGCGGATCTTCGTTGCTTGCGACGTCAGGTCGATCGCCTTGGAGGCGGCACCCACCGTTTCGACGATGGTCACACCGCTTTTAGCGGCTACTTCATGGATATAGTCCGAAGCCGCCTTCCCGTAGGCGTTTTCTTCATGGAGGATCGCAAGTTTCTTGGCTCCGTCCGAAACAAATGCGTCCAACATCTTCTGGGCGTTGATGACATCATTTGTCGTCGAACGGAAAACCCAGGGGTAGAACCGGTTGCCCTTGTCAACAATATCGACTGTCCCATTCGGGGCCAGCATCGGCACTTCGTAGCGCATGGCGACCGGAGCAGCCGCGAGCGTGCCACTTCCTGTTGTAGCCCCCAGGATAGCGACAACTTTGTTCTTCTGAACAAGCTGGGTAACTCCGCGCGCAGTCTCTGTGGGGTTGGTCGCGTCATCGAATATGTGCAGCCGTATCGCGCGGCCGTTCACGCCGCCTTTGTCATTGATGTCCTTGGCGACGATCTCAGCTGCATCGCGTTCGGGAATCCCGAATGGAGCTGCCGGTCCGCTCAAACTGAAGATCATGCCAATATCAAGGGTCTTCTCCTCGGCAAAAGCAGACGAGACTCCGAACAATGTGAGTAATGCGCATACAGCTACAATGGAGAATCGGATTAATCGCGTTAGATGTTCCATGTTGTTCCTCCCATTCTGGTTCTAATTGGCAAGCACTGCTCCCTCAGCGACGAGCTCATTGACCCGATCGTCACTGAAGCCAAACTCCCGGAGCACCGAAAGGGTATCGGCACCGAGCCTCGCCGGACCGCGATAAGTGCGTGGCGGAGTGCGTGTCATCTTTAGCGGATTTCCGACAATTCGGATCGGCGACTGACCTTCCACATCCACTGTAATGAGCATTTCGTTTCGCTCGACCTGTGGATGCATCAACGCTTCCTCAAGCGTCAGGACAGGTGCGCAAATGATATCCTGGGCTTCCAGTCGAGCAAGAACTTCGTCGCACGTAAACTTAGCGAATTCATCTTTGACGAGCTCAAATATGTCTGACTTTCGCGCCACCTGCTTTGCGAGATCAGAGAATTCCTCCCGCTGAGCGAGGTCGGGCATGCCGAGCGCGTTGCATATCAACGTAAGGGGGTTCTCCCGGAAGAAGCCCAGCACGGTCACGTGTCCATTGCTTGTCGGAAATACCCAGTTCAGGTTTCGATCAACCCAGTTCGTGGTGTAATTGTACATCTGTTGGGAAGCGACCTCGCACATTTGCATCGCGATCGCTGTATCGAGCAGGCAGATCGATACCTTCTGGCCACGGTCTGAATTTTTGCGCTCCAGCAACGCGGCTAAAATGCCCTGCGCCAGGATCATTCCCGAAGCAAAGTCGATAGCCGCAGTGCTGATCAATGCTGGAAGCCCTTCTCGCGTCGTGGACGCCAGGATGCCGCTTATTGACTGCGCTGCCATATCTTGTCCGGGCCTGGTGGAAAGCGGACCGCTTTCACCGTAGCCGCTGGCAACCGCGTAAACGATGCGCGGGTTCGCCTTTGAGAGATCGTCGTATCCTAGTCCAAAACGCTCCATCACGCCCGGCCGGTAGTTATGGATGAGCACGTCGGCCTTCGCCGCGAGTTGTCGCATGACCATCAGGCCGCCCTCGGTCTTCATGTCCAACGGAACAGAGACCTTGTTACGATTGAGGGCAGCAAAATAAGAGCTCATCAGGCCATGGCGGACCGCGTGCGTATCCATCCGGCGCATGAGGTCGCCACCCGGGCGCTCGATCTTGATAACCCGCGCGCCAAGATCGCCGAGCACCTGGGCAGCTAGTGGCGCCTGCATGACCTCGCTGATGTCAAGGACAGTTACTCCTGCCAGCACTCCATTTTCCTTGTTCATGCTCAATCCTGCAATACGGTCTTGGCGATAATCAGTCGCTGGATCTGGTTGGTACCCTCGAAAATCTGTGTGATCTTGGCATCCCGCATCATCCGTTCGACGGGGTAATCTTCGAGGTAGCCATAGCCGCCATGTAATTGAACGGCATCGGTGGCGACCGACATTGCGGTATCGCTGCAGAGCATCTTCGCCATCGATGCCAGGTGACGGCCCCGATTGGGGTCGGTCTCGATCGTCTCGACGGCTTTGTACAATAGGGCTCGGGACGACTCGATCTTGACGACCATGTCGGCGATCATCCCGCGCAACATCTGGAAGCGGGCGAGGGTCTGCCCAAATTGCTTACGTTCCTTGACATACTTGACCGCTTCGTCCAGTGCACCCTGTGCGATCCCCAACGCCAACGCAGCCACCATCGGGCGCGAAATGGTCAGGGATACCATCATGTTCTGATATCCCTGGCGGGTGTCACCGACCTCGCGTCCCGCGGGAATTCGGCAGTCGTCGAAATTGACATCTGCCGTCGGGCTACCTCGCTGTCCCATCTTTTTTTCGAGCTCGCCGAACGAAATCCCGGGATCGTCACGGTGCACCATGAAGATCCCGAAACTTTTTTCTCCCGTCTTTGCCAGCACGAGATACCATTCGGCCCAGGTTGCATTGGTGATGAAGCGCTTGACGCCGTTTATGCGCCAACCCTCACCGTCGGGCACCGCTTGCGTCTTCAGCGCAGGCAGATCCGACCCCCCTTGCGGCTCCGTCAGACACCAGGCTGCGACTTCTGTTCCGCTGATGACGTTCGGAAGGACTTGCTGGACAAGGGCTGGCGGACCAAATCGCACCAGGGGGTCCAGCGCCGCCCAACTCGTCATCAATGTAAGGCCCGAGCTGGCGCAAACCCGTGACACTTCCTCGACCGCGATGATCTGGAACATGAGGTTGCCGTCCTGGCCACCCAGGCTCTCGTCATACGGCAACCCGGTGAGACCGATTTCGCGGAAAGCCGCCAACGTTTTGACCGGAAGGGCCTTTGTTCGATCGATTTCAGCGGCATGGGGAGCAATCCGCTCCAAAGCCAACCGCCGGACGGCGTCGCGAAATTCTTCGTACGTTTCCTCAGGCACGGATCTGATAGAGTGTGGTCCGGCCTCGGCCGGTTTTAGATGAGTATTCATGGCTTCAACTCCGGTGGCCAGGACAAACCAGTGGTGGTTGCAGTGCTCGTGCCCACGGCATCAGCAATCTGCGATGCCGTCAGTCCGAGTTGCGTCAGTATTTCCGTCGAACGGTCGGTCATGTCGACCGTACCTGCCGTCGAGGGAGAGCGGCCTAAGCGTGGTACCGCGGGTACGTTGGTGGGCCCCGCTGATGGATGACGATGGACAATCTGCGGCTCGCGCCATACCTCGTCAGGTGCGAGCACTGGAACGACGCAAGCATCGGAACCGACAAACAGATTTCCCCAGTCAGCTCGTGACCTGCTTGCGAATTTCTGAGCCAGGGCGGCCTGAATTCGAGGCCATTGCGAGGTATCCATGTGGTCGGGGACGTCGCCCAGTTCGAGTTTGGTCCACAGGGAGGCGAAAAACGGTCTTTCCAGCGCGCCAACCGACACATAACCGCCATCGGCACAAGCGTAACACGAGTAAACCGGGCTATTCCCCGCGATCAACCCATCGCCTCGGTCTGGAAAATGTCTTGTTCTCCAAAGTGGAAAGTGCATCGCCATGAGCGACAGACAACCGTCGATCATCGCCGCATCTACGAACTGGCCTACTCCAGATCTCTGCCGCTCGAAGAGAGCAGCCATGATCCCCAACGCGGCAATCATGCTACCTCCCGCGAAATCCGCGACGATGTTCAGCGGAGGCTGCGGTGGTCTGTCTCCAGGTCCGAGCGCACCAAGCACGCCCGTGGCCGCCAGATAATTTATGTCATGTCCCGCATCCTGTGCGCGTGGGCCATCCTGACCGTAGCCAGTCAGGGAACAATAGACGATCTTTGGAAAGCGCCCCGACAGCTCTGCGAATCCGACACCGAGACGGTCCGCAACGCCAGGCCGGAAACCCTCGATGAAAACGTCCGCCCGTTCAACGAGGCTCAACAGCGCCGAGATACCGGCGGGGTTCTTCAAGTCCAGTGTTATATGCTTTTTGCCGCGGGAAAACTCAGGAATCGGTTGACCGGCTCTGCCACCGCCCACGACGATTACCTCAGCGCCAAGGTCAGCGAGAAGCATTGTAGCGTATGGACCGGGCGCAAGGCGGGTCATGTCGACTACCCGTATCCCCGCAAGCGGACCTGCCTGTCTCGCGGCTGATCCTTCTGTCGTAAAGTTGCGTTCGGGTGAGCACTCAGTCATCGCATCTCCCCCGATACTGTCGATGCGGCTCCGAAAAAGCTCGCCACGACCGCGTCCTCCTTCGAAAGGTCGTCGGCTCCTCCCGAAAACGTCAGCCGGCCTTCGGACAACACCACAAAGCGGTCCGCTATCCGTTTCACGAAAGGCAGGTTCTGCTCCGCAACCAAAAGTGCAGCGCCTTCGCGCTTGAGAACGATAAATGCCTGCTCCAGATGGTCGTAGATGACTGGAGCCAGCCCTTGAGTCGGCTCGTCGAGAAGTATGACGGCAGGTCGACGCGCCGCCGCCATGGCAACGGCTAGCATCTGCTGCTCGCCTCCACTCATCATGCCGGCCGCGGCAGAGAGCCTGTCAGCCAATATCGGAAAAAGGTCCAGCAGGAATGCCCGCGCCTGGACCTTCTCACTCGCCGGAACCATCCTAAGGCCGAGCTCGAGGTTTTCCCGCACGGACAGCGTGGGAAAGATGTTACCGCGAGCTTCCGGTACGAATGCAATACCGCAAGCGGCCCGATCACTGGCAGAAAGACGCGACACGTCTCGCCCCATCAGCCCTACCTCGCCGCCACCTCGCACCGATCCGGCGATTGCTCCAAGAAGACTACTTTTGCCGGCCCCGTTTGGACCCAGAACAACAAGCGTCTCGCCTCGCTCGACGTGCAGCGAAATGTCAAAGCATACCTGAATGGCGCCATATCTCGCCGAAACGCCGATGCAGTCGAGGACGACGTCACCGCTTCGGTCTGTATTGGAGGCGGGTGAATGTTTTGCTCGAACAGCGGATATTGCAGTAATCATGCGCTTGACCCCAGATAGGCACGAACGAACTCTGGATTGCGGGATACCTCGCCTGGTTCGCCTCGAATGACGACCCGCCCTCGCTCCAGGACGATGATGTTGGCGGCAACCGACTTGACGAGCGGGAAATTGTGCTCGACGAGCAGCACGCCAATACCTTCGCCTGCCAGGCGTTTCATCTGCTCTACCAAGGCCGCCTGCTCGCTGCGCGACAGCCCTGCTGCTGGTTCGTCGAGCAGAATGTAGGAGGGCCTCGCGGCCATCGCCCGGGCAATATCAATCAGCCGGATCAGTCCCAACGGGAGGTCACCCATCTTCCTGTCCGCAAGGCTCAGGAGTCCAAGGTTCGACAGAAGCTCCTCGGCTTGACGCCGCAATGCTGACTCCGTTCTCGCCATAGCCGGCCCGCGAAGCAATGCGGCAAGCAGAGAGGAGCGTGATTTTGGATAGAAACCACATAGAACCGTCTCGCGAACCGACAGATCTGGATTGATACGTGGGGTTTGGAAGGTTCTGGAAACCCCGCTGACGATCCGCTCGGACGGGCGTTGCTTTGCAAGATCATGCCCACCCAAGCTTACCCGCCCCCCAACAAGCGGAACGAACCCCGTTATCACGTTAAACAGCGTTGTTTTGCCGGATCCATTCGGACCGATAACGGCCAACACCTCGCCCGGACGAACCTCCATGTCGACGGAATCCAGCGCTTTTACGCCACCGAAGCGTACTTCGGCGCTTTCGACGAGAATTGTCATGCTTGCCTCCTGTCCGGCTCACCATGTTGCGCCGTGCTCGCACGCCTGCGAAAAATCATTGAGAGCGGTGGCAGGGCCCCAAGCAGACCGGTGGGCGCAAGGAGGAGGACGACAATAAGCGTTGCCCCATAGAACATACCTTGCATCTCTTGCGCCGGCAGGATCGTGATCGCGATAGTTAGCAACGCCGCTCCGACAACCGGACCAAGAACCGTTCGGGCGCCACCGATCACTGCCATCAGGAGAACCGACAGGGAAACCGACGGATTAAGGGAGTCCGGACCGACATAGCTGATATGGTGGGCATAGAGCCATCCGGCCAAACCGGCGATTGAAGCAGAAAGTGCTAGAACGGCACTGCGCAGATGTACGATGTTAACGCCATCGGCAGTCGCTCTCAGAGCGTCGACGCGGATCGTGGCGATTGCCCTGCCATAGGAGGTTGCAAGGAGATTCTCATAGAAAAACACCACCAAAGCGACGAACCCCCAGGTCAGGAGCGCGAACGTTCCAGCCGATGAAAAATAAGGTACGGCAGGTATCCCGGATAAACCGATGTATCCGCCAGTGAAGTCGCCGCCCTGTCGCAAGCCCACATCAATCGCCTGACCGAACACCAAGGTTGCGATCGCAAGGGCTAGAGGACTTAGCCCGGTCACAACACGGGCGAGCGGATAGGCCACCAGAGCGGGCACGACTACAGCGGCAAGCAGACCAACGGCAGGAGACAGGTTGTATCTGGCCGTCAGAATGGCCGTTGCATACGCGCCGATCGAGGCAAAAGCAGCTTGCGCGACAGATAATATTCCAGCTTGCCCGTAGCTGAGCCCAACGGACAATGCGAGCAAAGCGTAGATGCCAATGATGGTGTAGGTGTCCAGCCATGATACATCGTCGCGGACAAGCAGGTAGGCAGTGACAGCGCAGCCGATAAGCAGGAGAGTACGTGAATGATGTGACATCATGCGCGCCCCGCTACGCCCTGAAGGCTCGACCGTCCGAAAGCGAGGACGACAAAGATGAAAACAAGTGGCAACAAGCTTGCCGCCGCGCCACTGGCGTAACCGAAGCTCAATGTCTCAACCATGCCAATCGCAAGGCCGCCACCGAACCCCTGAAGCGGACCCCTTAGACCAAAAATGATGGCCGCGCCAAAGCCCGACAGGGTCAGATGCAGGCCGACCGCAAAATCCATGCCAGCGGTGTAGACGATCAGCAGACCAGCGGTTCCGGCCAGAAACCCCGAAAGCAGGAATGTGAAAAACTGGAGCCTGCGGACTTGAATTCCCGCAAGATTGGCACCGCGGGGGTTCACCGCGCTAGCGCGCATCTCCCGGCCAAAGGCAGTTTTATAAAGCAGGACGTAAAGAGCGCCGAGCAGCGCAAGGCCAATCCCAAGATTGATCACAGCCTGCGGGCTTACCGAGATCCCGCCGACGGACCAGAACACAGAGAAGGATCGCTTGATAAATGGATCGCTCCCGAAAAGCGTGAGGACCATCGACTCAAGGAACAGAGCGAGACCGAAGCTGGCGAGGACCAAGGTCAAGTGATCTGACTTGCTCCGTGCGCTGAGGCCGAGTGAGATTGCGCCAACGACTCCGGCAGCTCCTATCGCAGCCATCAACGCAAGCAAAATTCCGACCTGCCCGTCAATGAGCACAGCGACAGCGCCAGCGATCACCGCATACGCACCCACCGCCAAGTCCACGGTGTCGGTCGCAATGAAAAGCAATGCGATGGGGAACGCAAGAACGCCGTAGGTGACCCCCAGCAGGCTCCCGCGAATACAATACTCCAGCAATTCGTACATGATCCTCCCTCATGCGTTGGCCGTTTGGAAATCGGCTCTTTTCCAGAGGGCCTGCACCAACGGCGCAAACCCGTTCGGAGACATTTCATTGAAACTTACATTCCTTACGTTCAGTATGTCAAGCATCATTGTTCGCTTGACAGGACCGTCGATTTGCATCCAGACAGATGACTATATGAACACTTTTAAGGTCCGAGTTGCGACCACGAACGGATAGAAGATATGGCGGAGACAACCAGTAGAACAACTAAAACCAGCCAAAGCACGAAGCAAACGAGCCGGCGGACCAATCAAGAATTGCGGGAAGTCAGCATAACCCGCATACATGATGCAGCGCTTTCTCTGTTTGTCAGGAACGGCTTCGCAGCGACCACAATCGAACAGATCGCTTCTGCTGCGAAGCTGACGAAGGGGGGAGTATATTTCTACATTAACAAGAAAGAACTTCTCCTCCTTGAGATCGTCGAAACCATCAAGAGACGCTACGTTGAAGATTTTGTACAGATGAACAACGGACTGACCGGATCTGCTCAGGACAGACTTGTCGCGCTTATGCACTGGCAGGTCAATTTCGCCAGAGAAAATCCACGCGAAATCATGTTGCTTGTGCTGCTTTCGATAACCAAAGAGGTTTCGTTCAAGCCCGTACTGCAAACTATCTCGACAATCTATCGGATGATTCAGGACATTGTCGCCGAAATAATCGAAGAGGGACAAGCTCGAGGAGAGATTGCAACCTGGATGAAAAAGCAAGAGTTTGCTGCCTTTTTCGTCGCGGCTCACGACGGCATGATGATCGAATGGTACCGCCGAAAGAAAGAAATCGACGGCAAGGAATTCGTTCGCGTATGGCGTGAACTGACATTGCGTGGCCTCAAGCCCTGAGGAACCGAGCGGCTCCTTCGATCTTGCACGCCTGCTAGGATGGAAAAAACCCATGGACCGCACTACCCGATAGCCCCGAGCAGCGTTTGTGCCGGATGCAGCGGCCTGGCTCCAGCATAACGCTGGACTTGACAACGGCATGAAAACCCCGTGGCGCGCTTTTTTGGGACTCTCCCTTCGCAAAATGCTCTCGCCAGCTAAGGTCGAAGATCTTGCGCGACAAGGCAAGATTTTCGCGTTCGTGACCGAAGGCACCTGCCATGTCACAACATCCGACTCGGGGGTCGAAAGTGTCATCCCGAAGGGGGAGAAGATCCGAGCCCAATCTGCGCCTTGGCGGGGACGAGTGGTGCGTTCGATGCAGTGCGGAAGAAGCTCGTAGGCTTGCCCCTGGTCTTTCGAGCGGACGACAAGACGGCCGGTTTCCAGCTCCTCGCGAAGAAACTCCTCACGATACGACGGCTGCGCAAAATCTGTTCGGCCCGTTGGCGTAACGAGGTATCGCCGATGAGATCGAGACGCAGAAGAGAGGTAAAAACGCGGAACGGATTGCTGTTCAGTGACACTTCGTTGATCGCTCGAAAAGCAGTGGAATGGACAGGCACTACAGCCATCGACAGGTCATAGTACCCCACTGGATACATTCCCATGACACGAAACATGCGCCCGATGACACGAAGTTCCTGGAGTGCCAACACGGATCGCGCCGTGCCGTTCGACGCTGAGGCGGGGCAATTCGCCTGAGCGGTGCAGCGCCTCTCGCAATGCCGGATCGTGCGCGAATACGTCATCGTTAATCTCGGCGACAAGCGAAAGAAGCGCACCGTATTGCGGCACCTCAATTTTATACATCGCCGACATCGCGGCCGAAAAAGACGCACGAATTTCATCCGGCGAAAGGTAAGTTGCCGACATTCTTCGCTCCAGATGCTGAGAGAGAGAGGCGAGCCGTCAGTGATCCTGACGGCCGCCGTTGTCATTCGGCAGCAGTAGCCGTCACAGAAGCATTGGCCGCGGCCACCACCGAGGGCGACAGATAGGCGCCCTGCTTCAACAGTTCTCTCTGGATCGCTACCGGCTGCAATTCACGCGGCTGCAAACCGCCGTCTGCCGCGAGCGCCGCCGCCACACCTGCGGCCTGACCTGTCATCCAGCATTGCGGAATCTCACGCAGAAACGTGTGGGAGCTTGCGTCGCAGGCGATATGCCTTCCCGCTCCGAGAACTCCGTCCAACCCGGTCGGGACCAGCGAACCGTAGGGAACCGAGATGTTCTTCCATTTCGGCGACAGCGATGTCGATACCCCGATCTCGTCGTCCCACACCTTGCCCTCGTCCCATTGCTTGCGCGTTACAATGCGCGCTGCCGTGAACCGCCGGCTGTGGCGAACACCGACCTGGGGCGCCCCAAGAAGAAGATAGGCGTTCTCAAAGCCGGGCGCTTCGGCACGATAAATGCGCAGATGGTCGACCGCCAGTTGCCGCGACTTAAGTTCGACCTCGTTAAGGTCCTCGACGTTGACGGCGCTGTAACCAGACAAGCGTGGCCCCATGAAGAGGCCGATATCCGGCCGCCACGAGAAAAATGGCTTCTCGAAGTAGTTCAGTTCCGTCCGGCCTCGCTTCATGAAGTCCGAGAAGCCCTGCTTGTTCGAGCGCCGGAACTCCGTCCACCGCTCCATGTCCACGCCGCCAAACATGAAGGCCGTGTTCATGCAGTGATGGATGTCGGTGGGGTCAACATCAGATTCTGATTCCAGCCCCGCCCTCCAGAGCATGTCTGCGTCCCCGCTGGTATCTATCACGACTTTCGCAAGTATTGCCTGTCTGCCTTCCTTGCTTTCGAAGATCGCCCCCTTCATCACACCGTCCTCGACAATCGGCTGGACGGCCCAGGAGTGGAGCATCAGCCGGATGTTGTTTTCCTGCACGAGCTGCATGGAGAGGGTCTTCAACGCTTCGGGATCGATCGTGGGCGAGAAGGTGACGATCCCCTGAAATGCAGCGGACCGATAAGACCAGAAATCTGCGATCGCCGGGTCCTTCGATCCCCATTCTGATGTCGGCGGACCCATCACAGCTTCCTTTGGCAGCCGCTCGAAAATTTCCCGCGCGAACCCCGCGATGACCTGCTGGCCTTCCCAGTCCGACATCCGGTCGATCCAGATGACGAGACCACCCGTCGACAGGCCACCGAGATGATTGTATCTTTCCACGAGTGTCACATCTGCACCCAGCCGAGCCGCGGCGATCGCAGCCGATGTGCCTGATGGGCCACCTCCAATCACCAACACGTCTGTCTCCGCCATGACGGGGATTGACCTCGCCGGCTCCGAGTGCATCAGCGATGGCCGCTCACCGCGTTGACGCTTCGCGCCACCGAATATCTCGAGCCCCATGCCTTCCGAGACGGTATTGACAGTTTTCGCAGCCATGCGTGGTTCCCTCCGGGATTGAGGCTCAAAAAGCCTTTGATTTGATGGTTCTACGTTGACAGCCAGGCCTCGATATTACAAATTCAAAATTAGCAATCTCAAATTCAGAAAAATGTATAATGCTGACATTTCGCCAGGTTCGGTACTTCGTTGCGGTCGCAGAAACGAGGAAGATTTCTGCCGCGGCAGTGGAATTGGGAATATCGCAATCGGCTATCACCGTCGCGATCAAGGAGTTGGAGGCGAGTCTCGGTGTCACTCTGATCCAGCGTAGGGTAGGCGGCGTTTCGCTAACCCAGGATGGTCAAAACTTCCTGCTTCATGCCAAGAACATCGAAGCAAATGTCGCCGACGCCATTCACTCAATGAAGACCAAGGAAGTCGCCGTTCACGGTTCCTTTCGGCTTGGCGTCACGTATACTCCGTTAGGATATTTTCTGCTCCCGCTGCTGGCCCGTTTCCGTCGCGCATACCCGAATGTCGACGTCGAAATTGTCGAGATGGAACGCGAGGCTCTGGAACAGGCTCTCCAGGACAAGAGAGTCGATGTCGCCTTGATGGTGATTTCCAACATCTCGCAGGAGGACGGCCTTAAATCCCGGCTCCTCTTGCGTTCGCCACGCATGTTGTGGATATCGAGCGCCCATCGGCTGAACAGACGTGCCGAAATCTCCCTGGAAGAACTGCAGGCGGAGAATTTCGTGCAATTTACATCAGACGAAGCTGATCGCTCGGCCGCGAGGTATTTTCAGGAATTAAACTTCCGACCACGGATCATTTTAAGAACAACCTCAATGGAAGCAGTGCGGGGAATGGTTGCAACGGGCGCTGCCGTCACCATATTGGCGAACCTCGTCTATCGCCCCTGGTCACTCGACGGAGGCCGCGTTGAATTCAGGCCTATTAAAGAGTCAGTTCCGGATCTGGCGCTTGGATTCGCGTGGCGGTCCGACAAACAACTGACTGAAATAGAGAATAGGTTCTGCAATTACCTCATGGTGTCTGTCGATCCGAAAGCGCCGTAGACGCATGGTCATGGAATACAACCTCCGTCCGCAACGAGGCGGTGCTCGCCGAGAAGAGAAAATCTACCGACGAGCGGTAATCTTGCATTATCGGACGTTATTGACAGGCGCCTAAAGGGTTGGTAGAAATACGTGAAAAGGTAGATTTTTGGAGATTGTCGTGTCGCTGAACATCAAAAATCCAGCAACTGTAGCGCTGGTTGATGAGCTTGCTCGGCGCCAGGGTATCAGCAAAACGGCGGCGATCCACCAAGCCTTGACCGAGCGTCTTCACCGTCTTGGGCATGGCGATATCCCGAAGGACCGTTTGCTTGACGAGCTGCGCGCCGTCCGGAAAAGAATAGCACAGCTCCCAGAGGTGGAAAAGCGCAGCGACGAGGACATCGTCGGGTTTGACGAACACGGGATCCCGAACTGATGGTTATCGATACATCGGCGATCGTCGCGATTTTGCGCGACGAGCCGCAGGCGGAACGACTTGAGAGAGCCATCGTTACTGACCCGATCCGATTGATACCGGCGACATGCGTGTTCGAAACCCGCATGGTGATGGTCAGCCGGCGCGGTGAGCACGCATTGGCCGAAATTGACTTGTGGCTCTCCAAGATAGGGGCTGAGATCATTCCAGTCGATGCCGAGTTGGTCGATCTCGCCACCCAGGCGTGGCTCACCTATGGCATGGGCAGACATCCCGCTGAACTGAATCTTACGGACTGCTTTTCCTACGCGCTGGCAAAGCGTGCGGATGACGCTCTCCTCTTTATCGGTGATGATTTTGCGCAAACGGATATCGAAGCAGCATGAATAGTGAGAGAGAAATCGCCGCTGATGAGGATCTGGCGGAACGCGCGCCCTCCCCTGCCCCGCGACCGGGATCCAGCCTGCCGGGCCACCTTCAAGATCTCACGGATCGAGCTCGTAGCTACGTCGAGGCGGCCAGTTCCGTCAACACCCGCAAAGCTTACGCATCAGACTGGAAACATTTCGGGCTTGTCGCAAACCTTGCAGTAGGCTGAGACTACCCCGCGAACGGTGGCATTTTCACGCTTTGTTAACCTTTTGAAGTCCGAAGAGGCGCCCGAGCAGGTCATTCTGGTCGTTGATTGTCC
>Ga0182744_1001556_pt1 | contig 19874 bp, 15 predicted proteins | sample eDN3rd30CKraftMG_FD_128525 | JGI IMG/M metagenome (GOLD analysis project Ga0182744, IMG submission 128525) | Enriched Miracle-Growth compost microbial communities from Emeryville, California, USA - eDNA 3rd pass 30_C Kraft MG (version 2) (version 2) ...
ACTTCTGGCTGCCGGAGAAGGTGCCGGTCTCCAACGACATCCCGTCCTAGGGCACGCTCACGGCCGAGGAGAAGCAGCTGACGACGCGGGTGTTCACGGGTCTGACGCTGCTCGACACCATCCAGGGCACGGTGGGCGCCGTCTCGCTCATCCCGGACGCGATCACCCCGCACGAGGAGGCCGTCTACACGAACATCGCGTTCATGGAGTCGGTCCACGCGAAGAGCTACTCGTCGATCTTCTCGACGCTCATCTCCACGGCTGAGATCGACGACGCGTTCCGGTGGTCGGAGGAGAACCCGTACCTGCAGCGCAAGGCGGAGATCGTCCTCGACTACTACCGCGGCGACGACCCGCTCAAGCGCAAGGTCGCGAGCACGCTGCTCGAGTCGTTCCTGTTCTACTCGGGCTTCTACCTGCCCATGTACTGGTCGAGCCACGCCAAGCTCACCAACACGGCCGACCTGATCCGCCTCATCATCCGTGACGAGGCCGTGCACGGGTACTACATCGGGTACAAGTACCAGAAGGGCCTCGAGAAGCTCACCCCGGAGGGCCGCGAGGAGCTCAAGGGCTACACCTTCGACCTGCTCTTCGAACTGTACGAGAACGAGGTGCAGTACACCGCGGACCTCTACGACCCGGTCGGCCTGACCGAGGACGTCAAGAAGTTCCTGCGCTACAACGCGAACAAGGCGCTGATGAACCTCGGCTACGAGGCGCTGTTCCCGCGCGACGAGACGAACGTGAACCCGGCGATCCTCTCGGCGCTGTCGCCGAACGCCGACGAGAACCACGACTTCTTCTCGGGCTCGGGCTCCTCGTACGTGATCGGCAAGGCCGTCAACACCGAGGACGACGACTGGGAGTTCTGACCCCGCACGCCGCGGGTTCGCGACGGATGTGACGGGACGCAGCCACGGCTGCGTCCCGTCACATCTCTGGTCGGGTGTGCGAACGGGTCAACTCGCGAAGCCGGTGGCGACCTGGTCGCAGTGCGTCCACCCCTCGGAGTGGAGGCGTGGATCTTCTCGGGTGCTCCCGCAGCCGATGAGGTGCTTCTGAGGACCGGCGTTCTTCGGTCCAAGGGCTGGTGGCGAGACCGGCGACGGGCACCTTCTTCAGGACGTACAAGGACGCCCTGCCCACGAGCGAGCGCTCGGGACAGGGCGTCCACAGCATCCGGGAGGCACGCGGCTACGCCGCCCGGGGAGGGTCAGTACGTGGCGAGGATGTCCACCACGAAGACGAGCGTCGAGTTCGCCGGGATGGAGCCCTGCTCGGTGGCTCCGTAGCCGAGGCTCGGCGGGATGACCAGCAGCACCTGGGAACCGACCTTCTGGCCGGCGAGGCCGGTGGCCCATCCCTTGACGACGCTGCTCAGCGAGAAGCTCGTGGGGGCGCCACGGTCCCAGCTCGAGTCGAACTGGGTGCCGTCGAGCAGCCACCCCGTGTACTGCGCGACGACGGAGGCACCCTCGGCGACGGTCGCGCCGTCGCCCTGGATGAGCACCTGGCTGACCAGGTCCTTCGGCTCGGCGTAGTTCTTGGGGATCGAGACGCTCGGCGTGCCGTCGTCGGCCAGCGTGACGGTGGGCAGGCCCTTCTTCGGCGTGACGGCCTTGCCGGAGGCGCGCGTGGCGATCTTCTCGGCGCTCACGATGTCGAGGACGTAGACGTAGGTCTCGGTGGTGCCCGTCGTCGAGTCGGTGGACGGCGACGCGAACAGGACGCGGGCGCCGACCTTCTCGCCCTTGAGGGCCGCGGCGAGAGCCGGGTCGATGCCGTCCTCGGTGAAGTACAGGCCGGTGGGCGACGAGGAGTAGGTCTCCTGGACCTGCTCGCCGGTCGAGCCCTGGTAGATCGCGTTGTTGAACGTGACGAGCATCCCGTCGCCGATCTCGGCACCGGTGCCGGGCGTCTCGACGTAGGCGACGTTCGCGGCGACCGTGAAGCCGGCGTCGAAGGTCACCGTGGGGGCCTTGCCGGCGTCACCCTCGACCTTGACGGTCTTCAGCGCGGCCAGGTCGGCCGCGCTCGTGTCGGCAGACGCGGTGTCGGTCGCGGAGGCGCTCGCCGTCGAGGCCGGGGTGGTCGAGTCGCTGCCGCTGTCGGAGCAGCCGGACAGCACGAGAGCAGCGCCGACGCCGACCGCGGCGACGCGCCAAAGGGTGGACTTCATGAAAAAGGGGTCCTCACCGTGGTGGTTTCGCCCGTGCCTGGGCGACGATCGCGTCCCACAGTACCGGTTCTCCCTGTGCCGGGACACAAGGTCCCGTTCGGTGGTCCGCCCGCCAGGTGGCACGAGGTCGCATCGCCGACCCGTGGCGCGGAAGAATGGCGGCATGCCGACATCGCGCCGGTCGCGTCGCCGACCGTACTCCGAGGAGCCGCCGCCGCTCGATCTCGAGCGAGCGACCGGCGGACGCTCCACGCAGTCGCGGGGCGGCGAGGAGTGGGTCGTGCAGCGCATCCGCGAGGGGGCCAAGGAGTACGTGTGCCCGGGGTGCCACCAGACCGTCGCCGTGGGCGCCGAGCACGTGGTCGCCTGGCGTACGGACGGGATCATGGGCGCGGCCGCCGCGCTCGCGGACCGCCGCCACTGGCACTCGTCCTGCTGGCAGCGCGCCAGATAGGGCGGCCGCCCGGTCGTCGCGGCGACCCGCCGTTACGCTGGACGGTGATGACCGAGCACCCTCGCACCGACGACGCACCGCCCACGGACTCCTCGCTGATCCGTTCCGGGACGGTGCTCCCAGCCCGCCGCAGCGACATCGAGCTGCTGACCGAGGACGGGCTCACCCTGGTGGGGGAGCTCGCCCAGCCGCTGACGCGACCTCCGCGCGCGACGCTCGTCACCTTCCACCCGCTGCCCACCCACGGCGGGTTCATGGACTCCCACCTCTACCGCAAGGCGGCGTGGCGCCTGCCCGCGCTCGCGGACGTCGCGGTGCTGCGCTTCAACACGCGTGGGACCTCCTCGCCGCGCGGCACGAGCGAGGGAAATTTCGAGGGGGGAGTCGGCGAACGGTACGACGTCGCGGCCGCGCTCGCCTTCGCCCGCGGGCAGGGCCTGCCCCGCAGGTGGCTCGTCGGATGGTCCTTCGGGACCGAGCTCGCGCTCATGCACGGCCGAGACCCGTCGATCGAGGGGGCGATCCTCCTGTCGCCGCCGCTGCACCGTGCCTCGGACGCCGACCTGGACCGTTGGGCCGACTTCGGCAAGCCGCTCCTCGTCCTCGTGCCCGAGCTCGACGACTACCTGCGGCCGGACGAGGCGCGCGAGCGGTTCGCCCGGGTGCCGCAGGCGGAGGTCGTCGGGGTCGACGGCGCCAAGCACCTGTGGGTGGGAGAGACGTACGTGCGGCGCGTCCTCGACGAGATCGTCGCCCACGTCGCACCGGAGGTCCCCGTGCCGCTGCCGACGCGGTGGGACGGGCCGGTGGGCCACGCCGACGACCTGCACCGGGTGGGCGCCTCATGACCGCGACCAGGCTGGCGCTGACCTCCTACGTCCCCGTACCCGCCTCGGGCCGCGCGATCGTGCTGCTCCACGGCTTCCCGGTCGACCACCGCATGTGGGACGACGTCGCCGCGAGGCTGCGCGCCGTGACCGGCCTCGGTCTGGTCGCGCCCGACCTGCCCGGCCTCGGCGCCTCGCCGGTGCCCGCTGACGTCCCCTCGGTCGCAGCGTCGGCGGACGCGGTCGCGCGGACCCTGGACGACGCCGGCGTCAGGCGCGCGGTCGTCGTCGGGATGTCGATGGGCGGCTACGTCGCGATGGCTCTGCTCGCCCGGCACCCGCAGCTCGTGGCGGGGATCGGCCTCGTCGACACCAAGCACGGCGCGGACGACGACGTGGCGAGGGCCAACCGGCTGCGGGTCGCCACCACGGTGCTCGCCGCGGGGTCAGTGGACGCGGTGCGCGGCATGTCGACGTCCCTGCTCGCGGCCTCAGCGCGCGAGACGCGTGCCACCCAGGTGGCTGCGCTGATCGACGACCAGCCACCAGAGGGGATCGCGTGGTCGCAGCGGGCGATGGCAGCCCGAGGCGACTCGACGGCGACGCTGCAGGCATTCACCGGGCCGGCCGCGGTCGTCGTCGGCGACGAGGACGAGGTGACGCCGCCGGCCCAGGCCGCGAGCCTGCGGGACCTGCTCGCCGACGGCACGCTGGTCACGGTGCGGGGTGCTGGGCACCTCGCCGCGATGGAGCGTCCCGACGAGGTCGCCGACGCGATAGCAGCGCTCGCCGCGCGCACGTTCCCGGTCGACTAGGGCGACGTCGACGGCTGCTCGTCCGTCAGTCCTGCTCGGGGAAGCTGACCGGTGCCATGCCGAGCGACTCGGCGGACAGCGGTGCCGCCTTGGTGCGCCGCTGCTTGGTCGGCCGCGCCGTCGCGCTCTTCGTCGTGCTCTTCGTGGTGCTGTCGGTCTTCGGCTCGGTCGCCTTGGCACCGGGAGCTTTCGCACCGGGAGCCTTCGCGCCGGAGGTCCTGGCCTTCGCCCCGGTCGCCCGCGCCGTCGTGCCGGCCGCTGCCTTCTTCGTGGCTGCGGCTCCCGCGGACGGGGCGCCGGAGGTGCCCTCGGTCTCGGCGAGCAAGGCCGCCTCCTTCGGTGAGGCGGCCTTGCGCGGCGCGGCGCGCTTCTTCCGGGGGGTGGCGGGTGCCTTCTCGTCCTCCGCGGTGGTGGCGGCCACCTCGCCCTCGCCGTCCACCTCGTCGGTCGTGGCGTTCGCTCCGGTCTGGGAGAGCAAGAACCGCAGCTCGTCGAGGTGGGCCGCGACGGAGTCACGCTCGGCGCGCAGGGCGCTCACCCGCTCCTCGGTGGCCGCGAGACGCGCCTCGGACTCCGCGCGGGCGGCGGAGACGATCGCCTCCGCCTCCGCCCGGCCCTGTGCGAGCAGGGCGTCGACCGTGGTTCGGGTGGTCTGGATCGCGATGCGCTGGTGCTCGGCGCTGTCGGCACGGATCTGCTCGTACTGCGCGAGCGCCTCCGCCGTGCGGGACTCGGCCTCGTTGGCGTGCGCCTCGGCACCGGCGACGAGAGAGGTCACCCCTGCCTTGATCTCCTCGAGGTGTGCGGAGTCGGCTGCCGCGGCCGTCTCGTGGCGGGCGGCGATCTCGATCTCCGTCTCGCCGAGGCGCCGGCGCCCCTCCTCGATCGCTCGTGCCGCCTCGGACTGCGCCTGTGCCCGGAGCGCGGCGGCCTCATCGTGGCTCGCCTGGACCTCCGCCGCGGCCGTGGTGCGTGCCTCGTCGAGCAGCGCGGCTGCCTCGGTGCGGGCCTGTGCCACGAGGGTGTCCGCCTCGGCCCGAGCCTCCGCCACGAGCCGCGCGGCCTCTTCGCGGGCTGAGGTGAGCTGGGCGCTCGCGTCGTGACGCGCGTTGCCGAGCAGCTCGTCGGCGACGGTCTGCGCCGCCTTGGTGAGCGTGGCCGCCTCGTTCTCCGCGGTCACGCGGGTCTGCGTGGACTCACGCTCGAGCTGGGCGCGCGAGGCGTCGATCTCGCGCTCGACCGTGAGGCGACGCCCCTCGGCCTCGCTCGTCACGGTCGCGTGGATGCGCGCCGCCTCGCGCTCCGCGGCACGGACCAGCTCGTCGGCGCGGCGGTGCGCGGCCTCGACGGCGCTCGCGGCGTCGCTCTCGGCCAGGGAGCGGGTGTCGCTCGCGGCGCGCTCGGCGGAAGCGAGCACCTGGGCCGCGTGCGCGTCGGCCCGCTCGCGGACCTCCGACGCGCTCTGCTCGGCGCGCGCGGTGAGCGCCTCGGCGTCCTTCGTCGCGGTCTGCAGGATCGTCGTGGACTGCTGCTCCGCGGTGCGCAGGAGCACCTCGACCCGGGCGCCGAGCCCGGCGTACGAGGGTCGGTCCAGCTCGTCGAGCTTCTCCTGCGCGGCGGCGAGGTGGGCCCGTAGGTCTGCGGCCTGCGCCTCGGCCGCGAGCGATCGGCTGTCGAGCGCGGCGACCCTCGCGCGCGTCTCCTCCAGGTGCGTGGCGGCGGCGGCGAGGTCCGCGGTGAGCGCGGCGACCCGGCTGTCGACCTGGTCACGGTCATAGCCACGGAATGCGAGCGGGAAGGCCGAGCTCTCCTGCGACACGAAGACTCCTGGGAAGAAGGAAGGGAACAGGCCCACACTACCGGGCACGGGCGGTCCGACGCCTGCTCGCTGCCTGCTCGGTGCCTGATGAGGGCCTGGTGGAGGCCTGCCTGACGGGTGCTCGCCCAGCGGGTGCCGATACGCTGGACCCGACATGAACAAGGACACGAGCGTGAAGCTACGGATCAGCGGTGCCATCATCGCGGTCGTCGGGATCCTCGCCGTCGTCGCCAGCATCGGCTCGGCGACCTGGTGGCGAGCGTCCGACCTCCTGCGTGCGACGACGCCTGCTGCGAGCGGTGCGCAGTACGTGGTGACCGAGCCCGGGGTCCTCCAGCTCAGCGGCGCGGTCACGGCGACCGCGACCAGCGCTGCGGGCACGACCGTCGAGATCGCGGTCGGCCACGCGGTCGACGTCGCTGGCTGGGTCGAAGGGACCTCGGTCAGCGCCGTGTCGGGTCTCGCCACGCGCACGAGCCTGCGTGCGTCCGTGCAGGAAGGGCTCGCCACGGGCGGTGGCGCGAGCACCGCGTCGCCCTCCGCCGACGCCGGGGCAGGTGAGGACAGCCCGACCGCCGCTGCCACCGGGGTCGCGCTGTCGGCCTCGGACATGTGGCTCGACCACGCGTCCGGCACGGGCTCGGCGACGTTGCGCTGGAGCGGCACCGACACGCGCGTGCTGCTGGTCGCCACCGCGGTGAGCGCCGACGGGACCACGGTCAGCGCTCCGAGCCTCACGCTCCGGTGGACCCAGGAGGTGGCGACCCCGTGGTTGTGGCCCGGGGCCGTCGTGGGCGCTCTTCTCCTCGTTCTCGGTGCCTTGCTCCTGCTGCGAGGCGTCTCCGCGCGTCGTGCGGCGGGGGAGCCGAGCGACGACGCGGCCGAGGACCTGTCCGAGGCTCCGGAGCAGGACGTGGCGGCGCCGTCCGAGCCGACTGCCGTCCCCTCGCCCGCGATCGCCTCCGCTCCCGCGGCCGTCGAGCAGGCACCTCTGGGCGACCTCGGCGCGTTCTCGCGGCGGGACGTCACCGTCACCTCTGCTCCCGGGACCTCGAGCGGCACCGTGGTGCCCGGGAAGGAGACAAGCACTGTCGCGGAACCGGTCCGGTCGGCGTTCGCCCCGGCCGCACCTGTCACCGAGCCCGCCCGCGAGGCCGTGCCCGAGACGGGCGCGGTCACCGAGCCCGCCGTGTCGCGCCCCACCGAGGTCCCGGACACACCGCGCCCGGCGCTCGCGGCCCCCGCGGTCGTCGTCGGCAGGCACACCGCCTCGATCCCTCGGGTGCAGGAGCGTCGTGCCGACGCCCCGGTCTCGACCGCGGTGCCCGTGACGCCCCCGGCTCCGGCGACGGGGTCGCAGCCCGCGGTCACCGGCACGGTCCCCGCCGTCGTGCCTGGCGCCGACGGCGAGCCCATGACCCGGCGCAGGCTGCGCGAGCTGCGTGCGCAAGGCCTCGTGCCACCCGTCGGCACCGTCTCGTCCGGGACACCGGTCGCCTCCGGCGCCACGCGTCCCGTCGGCGGCGACGCGACCGGGGGCTCCGGTGCGACGCGCCCCGGAGCCACGGCCGGCTCGCCGGTCTCCGCCTTCGTCCCGCGCGGGACGGCGCCGGGCGCCAGCGCGCCGGGCACCAGCACGCCGGGAGCCGTCACGACGTCGGGCACCGGCGCGCAGCAGGACGGCCGTCTCCCTGGGGCGTCCCTCGCGCCGTCGGGATCGAGCGTCCCGGCCCCGTCGGCCCCAGAGTCCCCGGCGACCGGCTCGACCCCCGCGCTCCCCGACGGTTCGGCGGCCTCCGCCGCCGGCTGGCGACAGGCCTGGGGGGTCTCCTCGACAAGGGCGGCGACGCCGACAACCTCCGAGGGCGCGCCAGACGGCCCCGCTGCTCCGACGGGTGGGACGCCCGCCGGCTCAGACCCGGACCAGGTCGTACCGCCTCGTACCACCGACGACCACGAGGGAGACCAGTCATGACGCCGCCGCTCCTCCGGCGCAGCGCCACGATCGCCGGTCTCGCCGTCGCTGGTGCGCTCGTTCTCGCTGGGTGCTCCTCGCCGTTGCCGGAGCCGTCACCGGGAGCGGCGTCGACCGTCGCGACCGCCGTGCTCACCGCCGACCAGCTCGACGCGGTCTCCGAGCGCATCGGCAGCGCGCTCGCCACAGCCGACGGCGCGCTGGACGCCTCGCAGCTGACGGGTGTCCTCAGCGGGCCGGCCCTCACGATCCGCACCGCCCAGTACCGGATCGCCAAGGCGACCTCGCCCGAGTCCGCGCTCACGGTCCTGCCGTCCGCGCTGCAGTCGCAGTTCGTGCCGACGACCCAGGCCTGGCCGCGCACGGCCATGGCCGTCACCACTCAGCCCGAGAACCTCGAGGCACAGCGGCTCGTCGTGCTCGAGCAGCCCGCGGCACGCGAGAACTACACGCTGTGGGGCTGGGTCCGGCTGTTCCCCGGGACCGCTCTGCCCACCTTCGTGAGCGCCGACGTCGGCACCGAGCAGGTCACGGACTCGACGGGGCTGTCCGCCCAGGTCCCTGACGTGCTCGCGGCCTATGTCGACTACCTCAACCTCGGCAAGTCCTCGAAGCACGCCGGCGAGTTCGAGAAGGACGAGCTCGTGACGAGCGTGCTCGAGCGCAGGTCCGCGATGACCAAGGCGCTCAAGGCCATCGACGGGAAGTACTCGTACACCTTCTCGGTCCCCGGCGGCCCCGTCCAGGCGCTGCGCACCCTCGACGGCGGTGCCCTCGTGGTGGCCCGCCTCACCGCGCGGGAGAACGCCAAGGGCCCCAAGGGCTCCAAGGTCTCGCCCGACGACGAGGTGAAGGGCCTGGTCGGCGACGCGAAGACCTCCAACGCCCTCGTCGTGGGCCACACCGTCCTGGTCGCCTTCCAGATCCCGCCGGAGGGCTCCTCCGACACGGTGACGGTGCTCGGCGCGGAGGACGCCAAGACCAGCGCCAAGATTCCCTGACCACGCCTCACCTGAGAAAATAGGACCATGAGCCAGACTTCCGGTAACCAGTTCTCGCTGCGCGGCGCCGTCGACCTGTCAGGTCTCGGGCGGCCGAGCGTCCCCGAGCCGGGCGCCCCGGGCGGCGCGCCCGCCGCCTCCGGGTACGTCATCGACGTGACCGAGCAGAGCTTCCAGGCCGTCGTCGAGGCGTCGACCACGTACCCGGTGCTCGTCCTGCTGTGGATCCCCACGGACCAGGTCTGTGCCCAGCTCGGTGCCGACCTCGCCACGCTCGCCGACGAGCAGCAGGGCCGCTTCCAGGTCGCCCGCGTCGACGTCGAGCAGCACCCCGCGATCGCGAGCGCGTTCCAGGCCCAGGGCGTGCCGACGGTGGTCGCGGTGCTCGGCGGCCAGCCCGTCCCGCTGTTCCAGGGCGGGGCCGACCTCGAGCAGATCCGTCCCGTCATCGACCAGGTGCTCGCCGCCGCGGAGCAGAACGGCGTGACCGGGCGGGCCCCGCGGACCGGCGGTGCCCCCGAGGACCAGGACGCTCCGCCGGCACCGGTCGCAGCCCCGCTGCCGCCCCGGCACCAGGAGGCCTACGACGCCATCGAGGCGGGCGACCTGCACGGGGCGGCCGAGGCCTACCGCGCGGCGCTGCGCGAGGACCCGCGCGACGACTACGCGAGCGCGGGCCTGGCTCAGGTCTCGCTGCTCGAGCGCACGCAGGACGTCGACCTCGCCGCCGTGCGCAAGGCGGCCGCCGACGCGCCCGACGACGTCGACGCACAGCTCGCCGTCGCGGACGTCGACATGGTGGGCGGCAAGGTCGAGGACGCGCTGGACCGGCTCGTCGACCTGATCTCGTCGACGGCGGGGGACGAGCGCGAGCGGGTCCGCCTGCGCCTCGTGGACTACTTCGCGGTGCTGGGTCCCGAGGACCCCCGGGTCGGCCCGGCGCGCCGCCGGATGACGAGCGCCCTGTACTGAACCCTGCGCGACCGAACCCCGCGCGACTGAGCCCTGGACGGCCCCTGGGCCGATCCCGGCCCTGAGTCAGTCCTCCGTCACGGGGGCCAGGTAGAGGGCGCCGAGCGGTGGCACGCGCAGCTGCGCCGAGCACGGCATGCCGTGCCACGGCACCGGCTCGGCGACGATGTCGCCGGTGTTGACGACCCCGGACCCGCCGAGGGCGAGGTCGTCCGAGCTGAAGACCTCGTGCCACGGTCCGGGGTGGGGCAGGCCGACGCGGTACCCCTCGTGCGGCACGCCTGCGAAGTTCGCCACGACGGCGACGACGTCGCCGTCGGTCCCGGCGGCACCGTCCGCCGCGGAGACCTCGTGCGAGCCGAAGCGCAGGTAGGCGATCGTGTTGTGGTCGGCGTCGCCCGCCTCGAGCCAGCGGAAGCCCGCGGGGTCGTGGTCGAGGCGCCACAGCGCCGGGTGGGCGCGGTAGACGCGGTTGAGCTCGCGCACGGCCGACTGCACCCCGCGGTGCGGTGCGTAGTCGAGCACGTACCAGTCGAGCGGCCGGGACTCGCTCCACTCGGTGCCCTGCGCGAACTCGGTGCCCATGAAGGTCAGCTGCTTGCCCGGGTGCGACCACTGGAACGCGAAGAGCAGGCGCACCCCCGCGAGCTGCTGCCAGTCGTCCCCGGGCATCTTGCGCAGCAAGGACCCCTTGCCGTGGACGACCTCGTCGTGGCTGATCGGCAGCACGAACTGCTCGGTGAAGGCGTAGACCAGCGAGAACGTCAGCTCGTTGTGGTGGTACCGGCGGTTGACGGGCGACTCTGCGAGGTAGCGCAGGGTGTCGTTCATCCAGCCCATGTTCCACTTCAGGCCGAAGCCCAGCCCGTTCGACGAGGTCGGGCGCGTGACGCCGGGCCACGCGGTCGACTCCTCGGCGATCATCAGGATTCCCGGGGTGCGGCGGTACGCCGTGGCGTTCGCCTCCTGCAGGAACGCGATCGCCTCCAGGTTCTCGCGACCGCCGAAACGGTTGGGGCGCCACTCTCCGGCGTTGCGCGAGTAGTCGAGGTAGAGCATCGAGGCGACGGCGTCCACGCGGAGCCCGTCGACGTGGAACTCCTCGAACCAGTACGTCGCGTTGGCGACCAGGAAGTTGCGCACCTCGTTGCGCCCGAAGTTGAAGATGTAGGTGCCCCAGTCCGGGTGCTCGCCGAGCAACGGGTCCGGGTGCTCGTACAGAGGAGTGCCGTCGAAGCGGGCGAGCGCGAAGTCGTCCTTGGGGAAGTGCGCGGGGACCCAGTCGAGGATGACGCCGATGCCGGCCTCGTGGAGCGTGTCCACGAAGAACCGGAAGTCGTCGGGCCTGCCGAAGCGTGAGGTCGGGGCGTAGTAGCCGGTGACCTGGTAGCCCCACGAGCCGCCGAAGGGGTGCTCGGCCACCGGGAGCAGCTCCACGTGGGTGTACCCGAGGTCGAGCACGTAGTCGCGCACCTGCACGGCGAGCTCGCGGTAGGTGAGCCCCGGGCGCCACGACCCCAGGTGCATCTCGTACACCGACAGCGGGCCGTTGTGCGGGTCGGCCTCCCGGCGGGCGGTCATCCACGCCTCGTCCCGCCACTCGTGGGCGGACTCGGCGACGACCGAGGCCGTGGCAGGAGGCACCTCGGCGGACTTGGCGAGCGGGTCAGCCTTGTCCTTCCAGGTGCCGTCGGACTGCAGGACCTGGAACTTGTACCGGGCTCCCGCCCCGACCCCGGGGACGAAGAGCTCCCACACGCCGCTCTCGCCGAGGCTGCGCATGGCGTGGCCGCGCCCGTCCCAGCCGTTGAAGTCACCCACGACGCGCACGGCGTGGGCGTTGGGCGCCCAGACCGCGAACGCGGTTCCGCGCACCTCGCCGAGCGTGCTCGGGAACGCGCGCAGGTTCGCCCCGAGCACCGTCCACAGCTGCTCGTGACGGCCCTCGCGGATCAGGTGCTGGTCGAGCTCGCCGACCGTGGGCAGGTGGCGGTAGGGGTCGTCGGCGACGTGGAGGCTCGTGCCGTACCGGGCGCGGACCCGGTAGTCCGGGCTCGTGCCGTCGAGCACGCCGACCCAGACACCGTCGGCCTCGTGCCGTAGCGGCGTCTCGCCGTCCGCGGTGGTCACGGTGACCTCGTCGGCCATGTGCCGCAGCACGCGCACGGTGCTGTGCCGGCCGTCCTCGTGGGGGTGGGCACCGAGCACGGAGTGGGGCTCGTAGCTCACGCCCGCCGCGACCGCACCGAGCAGGTCCGCCGCGACGGGCAGCGGGCGGGGTGCCTCGGCGGGCGTGGACGTCGTCGTCTTCACGGTGCTCATTGTCCCATCTTGCCAGGTGGCCGGTCGTGCGCAGGACGGGCCGCCTGACTACAGGAACGGCGCCAGGACGCGCCGCAGCGCGGTGAGCGGGATGTGCACCCACGAGGGGCGGTGCTGCTCCTCGTACACCACCTCGTAGGCGGCCTTGTCGAGCTCGAAGGCGTCCACCAGGATCTCCGTCGTGGTGCGGCCCGCGCCGAGCGTCCCCGCAGACCGCGTCCCGACGGCCGCAGCCGGCGCCGTGGCTCGGCGGGTGCGGCGCAGGTAGCCCGTGATCAGGCCGTCGCGCGCGGCGACGCCCCAGTCGGAGTCGGGGGAGTCAGCGATGGCCGCCGCATAGTCGATGGACCTCAGCAGCCCGGCCAGGTCGCGCTCGGGCAGGTCGGGCCGGAACCGCTCCGCGGCGGGACGCAGCGGCTCGCCCTCGAAGTCGAGGACCCACCAGCCGCCCGGCGCGCGCAGCGTCTGGCCGAGGTGCAGGTCTCCGTGGATGCGCTGGCGCACGGAGTCGTGGCTGCGTCCCTCGAGCTCGCGGCGCAGCCGGTCGAGGTAGCTGTCGAGCGGTCCGAGCAGGGCGCGCACCTCGCTGCTGCGCGCGGCGGCGTCCTCGAGGCGGCGGCCGATCTCGTCGGCCAGCGTCTCCAGATGGGCCGGCTCGACGGGGTAGGCGGTGCGCAGCGCGGCGTGCAGGTCTGCCACCACCTCGCCGAGCGACTCCGCGGGACCGGAGAAGTCGGTGCCGTCGGAAGCGAGGGCGCAGGCGAGCGTGAACCCGTCGTCGGCGTCGGGCACGAGCGCGCTGACGACCATGAGCGTCGTCGACCAGCCGTCCAGGTACGCACCGTCGTCGACCGTCACGCGCAGCGAGGCCGGGACGCGGGGCGCCCGCCGGAACCCCGCGGCCTCGAGAGCGCGGGGCACCTCGACGTCGGGGTGGTCGCCCTCGTCGAGACCGCGCAGCACCTTGACGATGAGGCCGCCGGCGACGTCGGGGAGGACGAACGAGGTGTTCGACTGCTCGCTGGACAGCACCCGACCGCGCACCGGTCCGTCGGGCAGCACGGCGACGTCGAAGGGGACGATGCCGTCCTGCCACTGCGCGGTCTCCAGCACCGCACGCCACAGCTCGGCGCGGTACGGCCCGTCGTAGACCTGCACCGGCCCCTCCGGGGTGCTCACGGTGCCGAGCAGGCCGGGCGGAGCGGGCGGCGGGGGCGCTGGTGCCTGCGGACGGAGCGGCACGACGGCGGCGTCCTGGGCGGCTGGCGGGTCGGACGCCGCTGGGGCGGCCGGGCCGCCGTCCGGCACCGGCACGGCGACCAGCGGGACCTGCACCACGGTCCCGTCGAGGAGCCGCAGCAGCCACAGGTCCACGCCGGCAGCGAGCGTCAGCGCGGCGGCGGACTCCCACCGCGCGGTGCCGTCGTGCACCGCGGCCGCCGGGAACCATCGCCGGGTGGGCAGCCACGCGGCGAGCAGCCCCGCCACGGCGTGCGGCACGTCGCGGGCCGTAGCCACCTGGGGAGCCGCGGTCATGTCAGGCCTGCTCCTCGGTCTCCGGCAGCACCGCGAGCCACAGGAACCCGCGCGAGCCGAGCGTGAAGGTGATGGTCTCGTCGGCGCCGATCGTGGGGAAGTCCGCGGCGCCGAACACGTCGCGGGTCCGGTGCCGGGCCAGGCGGGGCACGCGGACGGTGGCGGCGCGGGGGGTCGTGGCGAAGTTCGCCACGCACAGCAGCGTCTCGTCGGGCGTGCGCCGCAGGAACGCGAGCACCGACTCGTCGTCCGCCTCCAGCGGCACGAAGTCACCGCGGCCGAAGGCCGGGTGCGCCCGACGGACCTTGAGCATGCCGTGCACCCAGTGCAGCAGGCTCGATCCCTGCGCCCACTGCGCCTCGACGTTCACGCCCTGGTAGTGGTAGACGAGCGACTGCACGAGCGGGAGGTACAGCTTGCCCGGGTCGGCCGTGGAGAAGCCGGCGTTGCGGTCGGGGGTCCACTGCATGGGCGTGCGCACGGCGTCGCGGTCGGGCAGCCAGATGTTGTCGCCCATCCCGATCTCGTCCCCGTAGTACAGGAACGGGCTCCCGGGCAGCGAGAGCAGCAGCGCGTGCGCGAGCTCGATGTCCGGCCGGGTGTTCTCGAGCAGCGGGGCGAGCCGCCGCCGGATGCCGACGTTGGCTCGCATCCTGGGGTCGGGCGCGTACCAGCGGTACATCGCGGCGCGCTCCTCGGTGGAGACCATCTCGAGGGTGAGCTCGTCGTGGTTGCGCAGGAACGTGCCCCACTGGCCCCGGTCACCGATGTCCGGCGTGTCGGCGAGGATCGAGGTGATCTGCGAGGCGCGCTGGTCCTTGAGCGCGTGGAAGAGGCGCGGCATGACGGGGAAGTGCAGGCACATGTGGCACTCGGGGTGCTTGTCGGTGCCGTAGTAGTCGACGACGTCCTCCGGCCACTGGTTCGCCTCGGCCAGCAGGATGCGCCCGGGGAACTCGGCGTCGACCATGGCGCGCACGCGGGCGAGGAAGGCGTGCGTCTCGGGGAGGTTCTCGCAGTTCGTGCCCTCCCGGGCGAACAGGTACGGGACGGCGTCGAGCCGGAAGCCGTCGACCCCGTGCCGCAGCCAGAAGCGTGCGACGTCGAGCATCGCCTCCTGGACCGCGGGGTTGTCGAAGTTGAGGTCGGGCTGGTGCGAGAAGAAGCGGTGCCAGAAGTACTGTCGGCGCACCGGGTCGAAGGTCCAGTTCGACGCCTCGGTGTCGACGAAGATGATGCGCGCACCGGAGTACCTGGTGTCGTCGTCGGACCACATGTAGAAGTCGCCGTAGGGGCCCTCGGGGTTCGACCGCGAGGACTGGAACCAGGGGTGCTGGTCGCTGGTGTGGTTCATCACGAGGTCGATGACGACGCGGATGCCGCGCGCGTGCGCCTGGGTGACGAGCTCGATGAAGTCGGCCATCTGGCCGTACTGCGGCGCGACCGCCGTGTAGTCGGCGATGTCGTAGCCGCCGTCCCGCAGCGGCGAGGGGTAGAAGGGCGGGAGCCACAAGCAGTCGATCCCGAGCCACTGCAGGTAGTCCAGCCGGCTCGTCAGCCCGCGCAGGTCGCCGCTGCCCGCCCCCGTCGAGTCGGAGAACGCGCGGATCATGACCTCGTAGAAGACCGCGGTCTTGTACCACTCCGGGTCGTCGGACAGGCCGACCATCCCCAGGGGCGTGGTCGAGTCCTTCGGCACCTCCGGCTGAGGCCGCGGTGGCAGCGCGTGGACGGGGATCGGGACGGTCATGGGCGCCTCACATGGAGCACGTGTGCCACGCGCTGGTCGGGGTGGAGCTCGACGTAGGGCTCGGCGCCCCACGCCCAGGACTCACCGGTGAGCTCGTCGTACACGACGAAGGTCTCCACGCCGCCCAGACCGAGCCGGTCCACGTCGAGGTGGACGACGGCCGCGTGCCCGGCGTGCGGGTCGAGGTTCACCACGGTGATGACGGTGTCCGCCACGCCCGTGGGCGAGTGCGTCGCCGCCAGGTGGTGCGAGAACGCGAGGACGTTCTCGTCGGTCGTGGGATGGACCAGCAGGTTGCGCAGCTGGCGCAGCGCCGGGTGCGCGCGACGGATCGTGTTGAGCCGCGCGATCAGGTCGCTGACGCCGTAGTGCGCGGCCTGCGACCAGTCCCGGGGGCGGTACTCGTACTTCTCGTTGTCGATCTGCTCCTCGACGCCGGGGCGCGGCACGTTCTCGACGAGCTCGTAGCCCGTGTAGACGCCCCAGGTGGGGGCCGAGAGCGCGGCGAGGACGGCGCGGACGTGGAACGCCTTGACCCCGCCGGACTGGAGGTAGGGCGGCAGGATGTCGTGGGTGGTGGGCCAGAAGCTGGGGCGCATGTACGCCGCGGCGGGGCCGGCGACCTCGGTGAGGTACTCCTCGAGCTCCTCCTTGGTGTTGCGCCAGGTGAAGTACGTGTACGACTGGTGGAAGCCGATCTTCGCGAGGGTGTGCATCATCGCCGGCCGGGTGAAGGCCTCGGCGAGGAAGATCACCTCGGGGTTGCTCGCGCGGACGGCGGCGAGCAGGCGCTCCCAGAAGTCGAGCGGCTTGGTGTGCGGGTTGTCGACCCGGAACAGGGTGACCCCGTGGGACATCCAGAGCTGTACGACTCGCAGGATCTCGTTGTACAGGCCCTCGGGGTCGGTGTCGAAGCTCAGCGGGTAGATGTCCTGGTACTTCTTCGGCGGGTTCTCCGCGTAGGCGATCGTCCCGTCGACGCGGGTGACGAACCACTCGGGGTGCTCGGTGACCCAGGGGTGGTCCGGGGAGCACTGCAGCGCGAGGTCGAGGGCCACCTCGAGGTCGAGCTCCCGAGCCCGTGCCACGAAGGCGTCGAAGTCCTCGAAGGTGCCCAGGTCGGGGTGGACGGCGTCGTGGCCGCCGTCCACGGACCCGATCGCGTAGGGCGAGCCCGGGTCGCCGGGGCGGGCCTCGAGGGTGTTGTTGCGACCCTTGCGGAAGGTGGTGCCGATCGGGTGCACAGGCGTCAGGTAGACGACGTCGAACCCGAGGTCGGCGATCGCGGGCAGGCGCTCGGCCGCGGTACGCAGCGTGCCCGACGTCCAGGTGGCGGTGGCCCGGTCGTACGTCGCTCCCTCGGAGCGCGGGAAGATCTCGTACCACGCGCCGGCGAGCGCGAGCGGGCGGTCGACGACCAGGGGGTACGTGGGCGAGGTGCTGACGAGGTCTCGCAGGGGCCGACGGGCGAGCGCCGCGGAGACGGCCTCGTCGGTGCCGGCGGCGAGCCGGACGAGCGGGTCCTGCCCCGCGTCGCCGAGCGCGCTCGCCGCACGCTCGAGCACAGCCGCGTCGTCAGGATCGAGACCTGTGCGCCCGGCCGCCTCGGCGAGCAGCGCGCGGCCCTCGTCGAGCATGAGGTCGACGTCGATGCCCGCGGGGACCTTGACCTCGGCGTTGTGGCGCCACGTGCCGTAAGGGTCGGACCAGCCCTCCACACGGACGCCCCACTCGCCGGTCGCGTCCGGGACGACCTCACCGCGCCAACGGTCCAGCCCGGGAGACACGTCGACCATCGTCACCCGCTCGTGCTCGGTGCCGTCCGGCGCGACGAGCACGGCGGTCGCCCGGAAGGCGTCGTGCCCCTCGCGGAACACGGTCGCCTCGACCGGTACGACCTCGCCCACGACCGCCTTCGTCGGCCACCGCCCGGCCTCGATCGCGGGGGAGACGTCGATGACCGGGATCCGCCCGATCGCCGGCCCGGTCGCGCGCGGGGGCCCGGGGGCGGGGACGCGGTCGCTGACCGGTGCGGGACCGGCGGCGGCGCGAGCGAAGGAGGGCGCCGACGGCGGCACCGCGGCGGATGCGGGCGCCGCCACGGCGCGCGGCGGCGGTGCGGCGGGTGCGGCGTGCTTGTTCGAGGAGGGGCTCACTCCTCGAAACTACCGAGTCGGAGCGGTCCAGACACGTCGAAGCGCCGTGATGTCGCGCCCGAGTTCCGGCTCGTCACACGGTGCGGACGACTCGCGTAACCTTGAGGATCGTGGCTACTACCGACTTTCCCGTGGAGATCGCATCGTTGCGCGGCACGCTCGCGACGATCAGCGCCGTCAGCGACACCGATGCGCTGGAGGCGCGGATCGCTGACCTCTCGCGGCAGGCGACCGCCCCCGACCTCTGGGACGACCAGGCCGAGGCGCAGCGCGTGACCACGGCGCTCTCGCAGGCGCAGAACGAGCTCGAGCGCATCACCTCGATGACCCAGCGCATCGACGACCTCGAGACGCTCGTCGAGATGGCGCTCGAGGGCGACCAGCCGGACGAGGACACCCTCGCCGAGGCCGAGGACGAGTTCGCGGCGATCCGCCGCGACCTCGACGCCTTGGAGATCCGCACGCTCCTCGCCGGCGAGTACGACGCCCGCGAGGCCGTCGTCACGATCCGGGCCGGTGCCGGGGGTGTCGACGCCGCCGACTTCGCAGAGATGCTCATGCGGATGTACCTGCGGTGGGCCGACCGTCACGGCTACCCCACGCAGGTGCTCGACACCTCCTACGCCGAGGAGGCGGGGCTGAAGTCGGCCACCTTCGAGATCAAGGCGCCCTACGCCTTCGGGAACCTGTCGGTCGAGGCGGGGACGCACCGCCTCGTGCGCATCTCGCCCTTCGACAACCAGGGGCGCCGGCAGACGTCCTTCGCCGCCGTCGAGGTCGTGCCGCTCATCGAGCAGACCGACCACATCGAGATCCCCGAGAACGAGATCCGGGTCGACGTCTTCCGGTCCTCGGGCCCTGGCGGTCAGTCGGTCAACACGACCGACTCCGCCGTGCGTCTCACGCACATCCCCACCGGGATCGTCGTGTCGATGCAGAACGAGAAGTCGCAGATCCAGAACCGTGCCGCGGCCATGCGCGTGCTCCAGTCCCGTCTGCTCCTCGAGCGCCAGGCCGAGGAGAAGGCCAAGAAGAAGGAGCTCGCGGGCGACATCAAGGCGAGCTGGGGCGACCAGATGCGCTCCTACGTGCTGCAGCCTTACCAGATGGTCAAGGACCTGCGCACCGAGCACGAGGTGGGCAACGTCTCCGCGGTCTTCGACGGCGACATCGACGACTTCATCGAGGCCGGGATCCGCTGGCGCCGGTCGAAGGACCGCGACCAGGGCTGATCACTGCACAGGGCTGACCACCGCGCGGAGCCGTGATCACTGCGTGACGCAGAACTCGTTGCCCTCGGGGCCCGCCATCGTCACCCAGCGATGCGGGCCCTGCGCGCCGTCGTGCAGAAAGGTCGCACCGCGTGCCTCGAGCGCCGCGCGAGCCTCCGCCAAGTCACTACCGGCTCTCCGCACGTCGAGGTGGACGCGGTTCTTGACGCTCTTGGCCTCCGGAACCTTGACGAACAGGACCCGCACGGTGCCCGCGCCACCATCGGGGTCGCGGACCGCCGCGCCCTCGGCCCACACGAGGGCCCCGTGGTGCACGGTCGTGTCCGACGGCGTGGCGAGCCCCTGGTCGGCCATGGAGTGGATGAACGGTTCGTCCGAGGGTTCGACCGACCAGCCGAGGGTCTCGGCCCACCAGTCGGCCTGCGTGAGCGGGTCGGCGCAGTCGACGACGATCTGGACGGTCGCGGAGCGTGCGCCTGGTGTCATGACAACAGCCAAGCCAGTTTGGCTCGACGAGTCCGGGTCCGTCATCTCGCAACGGCGCGACCTCGCGACGACCGGCGACCAACAGCTACGCCTCACCGGCCCGCTTCGACTCGGAGCTGCCCTCGATGCACGACAACCGGCAGGGTGCTGGCACAAGGCCTCTACACTGGGTCTTCCCGGTGGGCGGTGTCAGAACTCCCATCATCGGAAGGCCTCGACCTCAATCCGCTCACCGCCGCGCCGCTACCCCCGGCCAAGATCCGCACCGCTGAATACACTCTCGATCCGGATGAGCCTCTATACAGCCGCAGACGCGGCCTGAGAGCCACCAACCCCGCACCCTGGGC
>Ga0182744_1001562_pt1 | contig 19834 bp, 23 predicted proteins | sample eDN3rd30CKraftMG_FD_128525 | JGI IMG/M metagenome (GOLD analysis project Ga0182744, IMG submission 128525) | Enriched Miracle-Growth compost microbial communities from Emeryville, California, USA - eDNA 3rd pass 30_C Kraft MG (version 2) (version 2) ...
CGTGCTGAGGCAGGCGCACGCGCCAAAGCGAGCCGCGCGCCGTCCAAATTGCCGGATTGTAGAAACGACAGGGCCTGATTGATGAGAGCAAGAAGCGAGCCTTGCCCTTCCTCTTGCGAGGCGTGGACGATCGATTTCGCCGAAGGATGTAAAGGAGATGGTGCCACAGGCATCCCTCTCGCTGGTGCCAAACTTTCGTTTGTGAACGCGCACCTGGTTTTCAGGACCGGCAGAACAAATTTGAGGCGATCTCTGGCTGAGTCGCGCGATGAGCAGAAGCAAAAATCGCCAGCGGTGTCGAGGTCCGAAAATCGGCGGGGTCTTTTGCGCGGCCCGTTTCCGGATATTATTCGGCGGGACCAGCGAAAATTTGACGGGCATATCGTTTCCCCGTTAAGTCAGCCGCCGTGGCCGAAAAGGCACTGTCGTCACTCCAGATGCCGCATTTCTGCTCTCGTTACCCGTATAGAGACGCGCCGAAAAGCCGATTCGGCATCTCATTTCAGAGACACCCGATGAATCGTCCCGAACGCGAAGAGCGCGTCCTCGCCACGCGCCCTGAGCCGTCGTCATCGCCACATCAGTTGGCCTTCGCCGAATTCGTTGCTCTGACGGCGGCGATGATGGCGCTGACGGCAGTGTCGATCGACATCATGCTCCCCGCCCTGCCGCAAATCGGTACCGCGATGGGCGTGACCGACGAGAACGACAGGCAGCTCATCGTCATTCTATACATGGCGGGATTCGCGGTCGGCCAAGTCTTCTTCGGACCCTTATCCGATCATTTCGGCCGCAAGCCGATGCTTATCGCCGGTCTCGCAATTTATATTGTCGGCACGTTCGCCGCTCTTGTTGCGGGCGCCTTTCCGACTCTCCTTGCCGGGCGCTTGGTGCAGGGCATAGGCGCCGCCTCTCCACGGGTGATCGCGATCGCTGTCGTGCGCGATCTTTATGGCGGCCGTCAGATGGCCCGAGTCATGTCGTTCGCGATGATGGTCTTCATCGTCATTCCGACATTGGCGCCGTCGATCGGCCAAGCCCTGATACAGCTCGGCAACTGGCACTGGACGTTCTACGCCTTACTGGCGATGGCCATCCTTATTGCTAGCTGGTCGAGCTTGCGCCTGCCGGAAACGGCTCGCCAAGCCCTCGGCGTCGAACGGCCGATGCCGCTCGGCGAAGCGATCCGGGCTGCGTTGTTGTCGCCGCAGACGATGGCCTACGGTGCCGCCGGAGGATTCATGTTCGGTTGCTTGCTCGCATACGTTGCAAGCGCTCAGCAGGTCTTCGTTGAAGTCTTCCGAACGGGCGATGCGTTCCCCGTCCTCTTCGGCGCCATCGCTTCGGTGATGGCCGCAGCATCGTTCGTGAATGCACGGCTGGTTGAACGGCTCGGGATGCGTCGTCTGTCGCATAGTGCTCTTGCCGCCTTTGTGGCCGTCTCTTTGGTGCTGACCGCCGCCGCGGCTACCGGAATGGCGAGCCTGCCGGTTTTTGCCCTGCTGGTTGCCGTTGCGTTCTTCCTGTTCGGTCTCATTGCTCCGAACTTCAACGCCATCGCAATGGAACCACAGGGCCACAATGCCGGAATGGCGTCGTCGGTCATCGGCTCCCTCAGTACCGGGATCGGGGCTGTCGCGGGCGGCGTCGTCGCGCACGCATTCGATGGGACGGTGGTTCCAATTGCTGCGGGCTTTGCCGGTTGCAGCCTGATCACGTGTTTCGTCGTCCTGGCGGTCGAGGGGCGGAAAGGCCTTTTCGGCCATAATCAACCGGCCTGATGGAGGCTGGTAAGCGTAGGACCTTGTTTCACTCTGTGGCCGCCGCGAGCCGCTGTATATTGGTGGGGGCGGCGCCCCGCTCCTGATCGGTCCGACAGGATCGGGTTCACATATCGGTGCTCGAATGAGAATTCTGCTTCTTGAGGACGACGCCAACACAGCGGCCTATGTTTTGAAGGGCCTCCAGGAGGAGGGCCATACCGTCGATCATCTTTCCGACGGCCGCGAGGCCGTCGCTCAGGCGGTCGGCGAAGACTACGACGTTATCATCCTCGACCGCATGCTGCCGGGTCTCGATGGACTGGCGATCATCAAAACGATCCGCAGCGCTGGTCGCCGCGTGCCGGTGTTGTTTCTGACGGCGCTGGGCGGAGTCGATGACCGTGTTGAGGGCCTGGACGCGGGCGGCGACGATTACCTCGTCAAACCTTTCGCGTTTTCGGAACTTCTGGCGCGCGTCAATGCGCTGGCCCGCCGCCCGCACACCAAAGGCGAAGAAACGAGATTGCGCGTCGGCGATCTCGAGATTGATCTCGTCAGCCGCAAGGTGACGCGCGGTGGCGATACGATCGACTTGCAGCCGCGCGAATTTCGCCTGCTCGAAGTGCTGATGCGCAATCGCGGTCGCGTCGTGACCCGCACGATGCTTCTCGAACGCGTCTGGAGCTTCCACTTCGATCCCAAGACGAGCGTCGTTGAAACACACATCTCTCGTCTGCGCGCAAAAATCGACAAGCCCTACGGCAAGGAGCTCATTCACACGATACGTGGCAGCGGTTACACCGTGAAAGATGGCGTTTAGCGGTGCGGGATCTTCTGAAACGCACGCCCTTCCGCTTGGCGGCGACGTTCTCGCTCTTTTTCATCACAACGGTTCTGGCGCTCTTTACCGTCATCTATCTGGTGGCCAGCGCCCGGCTGGTCAGCGACATCCGCGACCGCGTCCGCACGAACATGGACTCGCTCGCCGTACTCGACGGGGATAGAACCTTCGACGATCTCGTGACCGTCGTCGCCGAGGAAAGCCAATCCGTTCGCGATCCTGATTTCATTGTCGAGCTTGTCGATCAGAACGGAAAATTTCTTGCAGGGAACGTCCGCGGCGTTCCGCAGTCCACCCATTGGATGACGCTCAAGCGATCCGATCTCAACTTCACGATGGACCGGGGCGAGCCCAACGACGAGTTCCTGGCGCTTTGGAAACCGCTCGCGAAGGGGCGCCTGCTGGTTGGAAGCGATAATAGCGAAGTCAAGCAGATGAAGTCATTTCTGCTGAAGCTTCTGGCATACGGGCTTCTGGCGACATCCATTCCAGTCATATTGTGCGCCGTCTATTTTGCTCGCCAAACGCGACAGCGCATCGATGCTTTTGTTACGCCGCTCGCTAAGGTTTCGCAGGGTCACGTCGCGGCGCGCGTGCCGATTTCTGGCCTTGAGGACGACATCGATCAAGTCGCCTCGCAGGTGAACGGGATGCTCGGAAATCTGCAGCGGCTGATTGAGAACGTCAATCAGTCGTCGTCCGACATCGCCCATGATTTGAAGAAGCCCTTGAGTCGGCTGCGGCAGCGCCTCGACAACGCTCGACGCAAGGCTCAGACGGCAACCGAGTTTCAAACAGCGCTCGAAGATGCGTTGCTCGATATCGATTCAATCACTGAAACATTCGACGCGCTGCTTCGCATAACCCAAATCGAAGCCGGAGCACGCAAAGATCGGCTCGTGCCTATCGATTTGCGCGTCCTTTTGGCCGAGGTGCACGATGTCTACGATGTCGTCGCGGAGGATGCGGGCGATAAATTGACTTACACAGCCGACGGCCAATCCCCGGCAAACGTTCGCGGCGATCCCGAGCTTCTCGTTCAGCTCTTTGCCAATCTCGTCGAAAATGCCATCCGCCATTGCCCGTCAGGAACACGTATCGGCCTGCGGTTATCGTCGTCGAATGGAACCTGCGCCGTCGCTGTTTCCGATACGGGGCCGGGAATTCCGGCGTCGGAACGTGAAAACGTTTTCCGGCGTCTTTACAGGCTGGAACGCGCCCGCTCGACGGATGGCAGCGGTTTGGGCCTTAGTCTCGTCTCGGCAATCGCCGAATTGCATGGCGCCAAAATCGTGCTTGCCGACAACGGCCCGGGACTTCGCGTCGAAGTCAGCTTTCGGGCGGCATGACGCTAAGAGAAGATCGGGTGTGTAAGCAGCGGGCCGGTGCTGGGGTTTCATGCGGATCCGGCCCGCTGCTGACGTGCTTAGAGCGGCGAGACGGGAAGTCCAAGAGGCTCTAAGACGTTTTCGAATCCAAGCGTATGTTGGCTTGGAATTATGATTTGGCGCACAGGTCACGCGCGCCGCTACTTGCTCAAAATGAGTTTCCCCGCCTCGGTAATGCGCAAGCGATAATCCTGACCGCGATGTTCGAGGATGACCTCCCGTCGCCCTTTCATCAGTTCGCTAACGAGATACCTCGTCGGGCCGACGCGCTGATCCGTGGAACCGCCTTCGGTTGCGCGGTTCTCACCCTCTCGTCCGGCGTCCTGTGATGTACCCTGTATATCCATCTTTCCCGACATTCTTCACTTCCACACCGGATGAACTGGCCGCGCGCCATGTGGCAATAACGAGTTGCTAATGGAGGTAGACCGCTTGCACGGTCTGGTTCTCGAAATCCGACGCGTTGGTCTCATTGTCGAGAACGACCCAGTGCGAGGATTGCGCTTCGGCCAGCGAACGCACGGCGATGCGCGTGCGGTCCGTAAGTTCTGCGTTGTTGAGCGCCAGCGCGATGCCGCGTTCGAAGGCGGTCTTGTCCCCGTTACGCGCGGCCTTCAGCAATCCCGTGACCGTGAGTTCATCCGGAGATACGTGTTGGCAACCGACACTGAGGTATGAAAAGCCGCTGCCCCGCTCCTTACGCAGGGCCCGCAACAAGGCCGTCACGCGCGCGACGAGCAACGGCCCGTCGATGGGGCCGAGCTGCTCCTCCGAGATCCGGATGGCAATCTCCCAAGGTTGCGCCGAAGACGTCGCGTAGACGTCGCAGACGCACCGGAAGACGTCGAGCGTGACGTTCTCGATCGGACGAAATCCGAGAGAACTGCGCAGCGGAAATCCGAGGGCGTGGCCCGCACAGACATTTTCGTCGGGCTGCTGAGTAGCCGATGTTGAATTTGAAGGTTTGCGCTTGGTGTCACGCATTCGACCGGTTTCCTTGCGCAGTTGAGTGAAGCGAGTGTGTCGCGGAGCCGGAGGCTGATCCGAATGCGCGCAATTCGTCGGCACGGCGCATCGGCGGCGTCTCGTTTTCGTCGTCGGACAAGTTGGAAAGCAGGCGGTCGAAGGCCGACGCGTGACCCGTGGCAAGATCCCAGATCATGCCAACCGAGGCCGCAAACATCGATGCGGAAAGTGCGGCATTCGACATTTCACGCGTGTCGAACCGCTCACCTGCGAAGTGCGAACGTTTCATCGTCTCTCTCCAAAATATCGGGGTTCAAGGCCCCGCAAATGGCAGATGCGCGGAGTTAAACTAATCTATACCTCTGTAGTCAAGATTAAAGTTGTCGACCTGGCGGCAGCCCCGGCGTGATCCGTCCGCACCGCTGGCCGTTCACGATGTTCATGCCCTTGAAAAGCCTTCCTGTCGGCAGCATCTCCTGCGGGGCGGTGCGCCGCCACGATGGGGCAGTTATGTACATTCGCGACACATCCCAAGGTTATGGCGTCGTCTCGCGCCTCTTCCATTGGCTGATGGCCGTTGCGATTTTCGGCATGTTTGGGCTCGGCGTGTGGATGGTCCGGCTCGACTACTACAGCCCCTATTACAATGCCGCGCCGGACTTTCATCGCAGCTTCGGGATTCTCCTGCTGATCGCATTGCTCGTCCGCTGGGTTTGGCGGGCAGCGAATCCAAAGCCATCCGCCGAGGGCCTCACCCCGCTGGAGCAGAAAATCTCATACGCGGTGCACTGGGGATTTTATGTTCTTTTGTTGGGGCTGATGATCAGCGGCTATTTGATTACGACGCCCGACGGCCAGCCGATCAACGTCTTTGGCTGGTTTGACGTGCCGTCGCTCGTGCAGATGCGCGGTCTCGAAGATCGCGCCGGATACGTTCATCGCCTCGTCGCCTACGTGGTTATCGCATTGGCGGCTGTTCATAGTCTCGCTGCGCTCAAGCACCATTACTTCGACAGAAGCAACGTCTTGCGTCGCATGTGGTCGGGACCACCACGTCTCACTGTAAATCCAAAAGAGGAAAATCACTTATGAGAGCCGGAATGACCGCAATCGCGGTGGCAGCGTTCGCATCCGTTCTGTCAGCAACCGCAATGGCGGCCGACTACGTCATCGATACGAAGAACGCCCACGCTTCGATCAACTTCCGCATCAAGCATCTGGGGTTCAGTTGGATCGCCGGACGTTTCGATAAATTCTCCGGAACGTTCTCTTACGACGAGAAGAATCCTGACGCCGCGAAGGTCGCGATCAAAATCGATACGGCGAGCGTCGATACCAACCATGCCGAGCGCGATAAACACCTGCGCGGCGCCGATCTTCTCGATACGGAAATGTTTCCGGAGGCGACTTTCGAAAGCACCAGCGTGAAAGCATCCGGTCCCGACAAGGCGACAATCACCGGCAAGCTGACACTGCACGGCGTTACGAAAGACGTAACGCTCGACGCGGAACGCGTGGGTGGCGGCAAGGATCCGTGGGGCGGCTACCGCGAGGGGTTCACCGCGACGACGACGCTGAAACTCGCCGATTTCGCCATCACGCGCGACCTCGGACCGTTCTCCAAGGAGGTTGAACTGAGGCTCGACGTTGAAGGCGTCAAGCAGTAGCTACCATCTGAAGACGGCGGCGCCGCCGGTCAGTCCGGCGCCCGCTGCCGTCATCAGAACCACGTCGCCCCGCGCGTAGTTATGCGCACGCGCCGACAACGATAGCGTCAGCGGTATCGTGGCCGCCGAGCTGTTCCCGTACTGAGCGACGCTCGACCTCAGGCGATCCGCATTGATTCCAAGTTGATGCGCGACCGTTCCCATCATCCGCGCATTCGCCTGATGCGGGATGAAATGCGTCACGTCGCTCGCGGCCATTCCGGCCTTGCGCAACGCGGCGTCGGCCGCGTCGGTCATCATCGCGACGGCTTTCGCATAAACGGCTTGCCCATCCGACATCACCATCAGCGCATCATTCGCGTCGAAATCACTGGCAAACGGCTTCCTGCTGCCGCCGCCAGGAATTTGGATCAATCCATAATGCGCGCCTTGCGCCGCAAGGTGGGCGCCGCGTACGCCACTTTCATCACGCGATGAGGGCGTAAGAAGTACCGCGCCCGCGCCGTCGGCGAATAAGACGCTGCTGGCACGTTCATTCTCGTTGATCCGCCGCGAAAGTATATTCGCCGCGATGACGAGCACGGACGTGCCATGACTGCGCACATAGCCGTCCGCCAGCGTCAGTGCATAGATGAAGCCCGCGCACGCGCCCGCCATGTCGATGCCGCCCGCGTTGGAAAGGCCGAGACGATGCGCAACGAGCGGCGCGGTTGGCGGCAACAGATGATCCGGCGTCGAAGTCGCGAGCAGCAGAAGCCCGATATCGTCGCGTGAAATGCCGGACTCCGCGATCGCCATGTCGCCAGCCGGAACGGCAAGATCGGAGAGAGCCTGATCGGCGGCCGCATAGCGACGTGCATCGATGCCGGTGCGCCGCTTGATCCAGCCCGACTCAAGCTTGAGCCGCGCTTCGATTTCAGAATTCGGCACGACGCGGCGAGGCGCATAGTGACCGAGACCGATGATCTCGACGCCCGTCATGCAAGCACCTCGTCGACAGTCTCCGTGATGGCGGCATAGACGGAATTGAGTTCGTCATATGTCGTGCAATAGGGGGGCATGACGTAGACCGTCGAGCCGAGGGGGCGAAGAAGCACGCCGCGTTCCAATAGCCGCGCCCGGAGCGTCAGGGTGACATCGGCCAAGTAGCCCGGTTGAACGTTCGAAAGCTCGAATGCGCTGATCGTGCCGAGCTGGCGCACATTCGCGAAGCGCGCGTCGAGCGCCAGAGCCTTGAGGCATAGCGCTTGGCTCTGGCTCAGCGCGAGAATGCGCTCAATGACAGGTTCGGTGCGCCACACGTCGAGGTTCGCCACCGCCGCAGCGCAAGCAATCGCGTTAGCCGTGTAGGAACTCGAATGAAAGAACGTGCGCGCCCGGTCCTTCGAGAGATGAGCATCGTAGATCGGCGCGCTGCAGAGCGTCACGGCCAGAGGTATTGATCCGCCCGTCAATCCCTTCGCTGCGCACAGAATATCGGGTGAGATGCCGGCTTGGTCGCAAGCGAAGATCGTTCCCGTACGGCCGAAGCCGGTCATGACCTCGTCAGCAATAAAGAGCACATCGTGCGCTTTGCAGATTCGATGCATCTCCTTGAGCGCATCGGGCTCATACATCTGCATGCCGCCCGCTCCGAGGATCAGCGGTTCGCAGATGAGCGCCGCGACGTCGCCCTTCCGGCAGGCAATCTCAAGAGCGTCGAAGGTCGGCTGCGCATGGTGGGGCTTGGGGTACGGAATGCGCCCGACGTCAAACAACAGCGGCTCGTAAGCGGCGTTGAAGACCCCACGTGCTCCGGCGGACATCGTGCCGATCGTGTCGCCGTGATATGCGTGTTCAAGCGCCAGAACGCGCGTGCGTCTCTGGCCAATGTTCCGCCAGTAACCAAGCGCCATCTTCAGCGCGACTTCGACGGACGTCGATCCGCTATCGGAGTAGAACACATGCGCAAGGCCGGGCGGCACGATCTTCAACAGCTCGCGCGCGACCGTTTCCGCAGGCTCATGCGTGAAGCCGGCAAAAATGACCTGATCGAGCTTGGCGGCCTGCTCGGTAATGGCGCTGATGATCTTGGGATGGCGGTGGCCATGCGTGATGACCCACCACGAGGAAATCCCATCGAAGATACGGCGGCCGTCGCTCGACTCGAGCCAAGCACCTTCGGCACGCGCGATCGGAAGCATCGTGGGCTCCAAAGCGTGCTGCGTAAAAGGATGCCAAATCGGCGGACGGCTCATGGACCTGACGCTCCGACGCCGAGAAGTTGGGGAATTGAGAAGTTAGAAGCGAAGGCCTGCCTGAGCGAATGGCAATCCAGCTCAGAAACAACGGGCAGGCGGCCCAATCGCCTGACGCGGCCGAAATCGGCAATCGTGCGCTCGCTGTCAGCGTTTTCGTCGCCGATGAAAGCAATACCGAGGATGGGAATGGCGCGCCGCTTCAATGCTTCGATCGATAGCAATGAATGATTGATCGTGCCGAGACGTGTCGCGGCGCAAAGAACGACCGGCAGCTTCCACTCGGCCAGAAGATCGACCTGCAGTAATTGCCGCGTTAACGGCACATCCAAGCCGCCCGCCGTTTCAACGACAAGTGGTGTCGGATAATCATGTGGCCGAAGGCGGCCAGCGTCGATTTCAATGCCGTCGCGTTCGGCGGCGAAATGCGGCGATGCCGGCGTGTTCAGTTTGTAGGCTTCGGCGAGAATGCGGGATGGTGGCAATCCGCTGAGTCGCGCCACCGTTTGGGAGTCCGTATCACCGGCCAGCCCGGCCTGCACCGGCTTCCAGTAATAACCGTCCAGCGCTTGCACCAACGCAGCGGAAAATACGGTCTTTCCGATATCGGTATCGGTCCCGACAATGACGATGCGCATGCTCATACGGGAGCCTCGGCTTCCGCAGCAGCGAGATCCGCGATCAGGCGCGAAAGACCAGCTTCATCCGTATTCAATGTGAGTGTCAGACGCAGTCGCGCCGTGCCTTCCGGAACGGTCGGCGGCCGGATGGCGCGAACATCGTAGCCGCGTGCTCGCATGGCTGACGCGAGCGACACCGCTGCCGTATCGGAGCCGATGATGATCGGTTGGATTTGCGATCCGGACGGAACATGCCGCGTCTCGGATTTTAATTTGCCGCCGGCAAAGGCGATAAGGCGATGCAACTTTTCGCGCCGCTCGGGCTGCGCCTGGCATATTTTCAGTGACGCCCGAACCGCGGCCGCAACGAGCGGCGAGGGTGCGGTTGCGTAAATGAAGGCGCGCGCACGATTGACGAGAAAATCGCGAATGCTTTTCGGAGCGAGTACGAGCGCACCCATAACCCCGAGGGCCTTGCCGCACGTATGCAGCGTGATGATGTTAGGACGGCCTTCAAGATATGCGGCCAGCCCGCGGCCGTCGGCTCCGAAGACCCCCGTTGCATGCGCTTCATCGATGATCAGCATCGCGTCGTGCCGCTCCGCGAGAGACGCGATGTCGTCGACCGGCGCACGGTCGCCGTCCATACTGTAAAGGCTCTCGACAACGATCCACGGCTGCCCGACGCCGCCTCTCGCGCGCCACGCCGTGATCCGATCATCGAAACTCTGCGGATCGTTGTGCCGGGCGGCCACGGCTTCAGCCTTCGAGAGGCGCATGCCATCGTGTGCGCTGGCGTGGATCAATTCATCGTAGACGATCAGATCGCCGCGTAATGGCAGCGTCGCCAGCATCGCCGTATTGGCGATAAAGCCGCCGCCGAAGAACAGCGCCGTCTCAGCACCGAAAAATCGTGCGGCATCCGCTTCGAGCGCCTCATGCTCGGGGTGATTGCCGCGCAGCAGGCGCGAACCCCCGGATCCAATCGGAACGCCGCGCGCAACGGCCTCCGCGACCGCATCGGCAAGCTCCGGGGACTGAGCGAGACCGAGATAGTCGTTCGACGTGAAATCGATGCCGTTTGCTGCGTCGAGCGACCTCAAGCGGCCACGTCGCAGCAACGCATCGAGCGCGCGCTCATGATTGGCGGGCATCCTGTCGACCCGCGCAAGCCGCGGGCTCATGATCCAGAGATTGATCGGTGTCGAGTTCGAGGGGCGAAAGGCCGAGCTTGGCGAAAAGCACGCTGTCCTTGTCCTCGCCGGGATTGTCGGCGGTCAAGAGCGTATCGCCGACGAAGATCGAGTTCGCTCCGGCAAAGAAGCAAAGCGCCTGCATTTCGTCCGTCATGTCGGTGCGTCCGGCGGAAAGACGCACGAACGATTTCGGCATCATGATGCGCGCCACCGCAATTGTTCGCACGAAGTCGATAGGATCGATGCGCTTGGTGTTCTCAAGCGGCGTGCCGGGGATCGCGATCAGCATGTTGATCGGAACGCTTTCCGGATGCTCTTCGAGATTGGCGAGCGTGATCAGCATGTCGACGCGATCTTCGCGTTCCTCACCCATGCCGATGATGCCGCCGGAACAAACCTTCATGCCCGCATCGCGGACGCGCGAAATCGTATTCAGACGGTCGGCGTACGTGCGCGTCGTGATGATCTTGTTGTAGTAAGCCTCGGACGTATCGACGTTGTGATTGTAGTAGTCGAGACCCGCATCCCGCAGACGGACGATGTCGTCGTCGGTGAGCATCCCGAGCGTCATGCACGTTTCCATGCCGAGCGCCTTGACGCCCTCGACCATCGCGACAACCGTGTCCATGTCGCGCGCCTTCGGGCTGCGCCAGGCTGCCCCCATACAGTAACGCGTTGCGCCAGCCGCCTTGGCCTTCTTGGCCTCGGATAGAACGCGCTCGACCTCCATCAGCTTCGACGCCTTGAGGCCGGTTTTATGATGCGCCGACTGGTTGCAATAGCCGCAGTCCTCCGCACAGCCGCCCGTTTTGATCGATAGCAGCCGGCTCTTCTGAACCTTGTTCGGATCGAAAGAGCTGCGGTGCACGGTCTGCGCCCGGAACAGCAGATCCATGAAAGGAAGCTCATAAAGCGCCAGCGCCTCATCGCGTGCCCAGTCGTGCCGGATTGAGGATGCGGCGCGCGCCGAAGATCGCGCTGTGTCAAGTCGGGTGACGCTGGAAGGCATGAGCTGGGCAAGTCTCCGGGGAGGTATTCCTGTCACACTGATCTTTGCACCGCTTCCCGTCTCAGCCGCAACCGTCAAAATGCCTCCCCGAAGCCAATCGATCGGATGATTGCCGTGGCTTTGGGAGCGGCAACGGCCGAAAGCGCGGCTCAGGGGGTAATAAACTTTGTTATCATCGCCCTAGGGATCTTCTATTAACTATTGAACAATGTTCCAAATCACCGTCAGATCGACGGCGTGACGAGTGGCTGCGCGTCAGGGAGCCAGATCCGCGCGAACAGCGTTTTCTTAGCAGAGCACGCATGTTCGGTTCAGATTTAGGTCCTCGCCATGAAGGAGAAAGCTCGCTTGTGGATGCTGTCCAAGGCCCTGGAGGCCGAGGCAGCCTTTGCCCGGCGCGGCTATACGCTGGACTACACGACCGATAGCCTCGTGATCGAGCGCGCCGGCCATTTCCGAGGGATTTGGACCAGCCAGGACGATAGATACGTCTGGACGGCGGCCGGCTACAGCGAGCCGACATTCAGCACGGCCTCGTTACCGGAAGCGCTGCGCTATATGCTCACCGAGATTGCACGGGTTTGACGGCAAGTCGCTAGGCTGAGATACCCGATCAATTAAGATCGTCGGGCAGTGGCGGCAGGAAGCCAAACGGAATTCCGTCATCATGGAGAGCCTGGGCCTCGTCGATCGTGGAGCTTCCACGGATGTTGCGCTCCTCCGACTCTCCGAAATGAATTTTCCGGGCTTCGTCGGCAAAGCGATCGCCGACGTCTTCGGAGTTCTCCAAAACAGCTTTTTGGAAGGCGCGAAGCGCGCCGAGGGTCGCCGTGTTGACACGTTCGCCAACTGTCGGCTCCTGCTGCGGGGAAGCCGGTTTCTTCCGGCGGCCGGAGACAACGGCAGGCGCCATTGGCTGCTTTGAAATTTCGGTCGAGCCGCAAAGCGGGCAGGCGACGGCGCCGGAGCGGCACTGCGCGTCATAATCGGAGATGGTGCGGAACCAGCTTTCGAACTCATGGCCGTCGGGACAGCCAAGACGATACTTGATCATTCTTTTAGCATCACTTCGATCTGCGGCGACCGCGCCTCAACGACATCGAACGTCCGGTCATGCGTCAGGGATGGGATTTTGCTGCGGACTTCGTCAATGCGACGAATATCGATGTCGGCGGTGACAACCCCCGGCTCCGTACCGGCCTCGGCGAGCACCTCTCCCCACGGGGAAATGATGAGACTATGCCCGAACGTCTCGCGTCCGTTTTCGTGCCGCCCGCCCTGGGCTGCGGCGAACACGAATGTCTCCGTTTCGATGGCTCGCGCACGCAAAAGCGTGTGCCAATGGGCTTCGCCCGTAATCCGCGTGAAGGCAGCGGGACCAGCGATAAACAGCGCTCCCGCCTTAGCGAGAGTTCGGTGAAGTGCCGGAAAGCGTAAATCGTAGCAGATCGTCAGTCCGAGCCGCCCCCAGGGAAGCGCCGCGACAATCGCCTGCGAACCCGCTTGATAATTGACGCTCTCGCTGTAGACCTCGCCATTGCCGAGATCGACGTCAAACATGTGAATCTTATCGTAGCGGGCGCTGATCTCGCCATTCGGCGCAATCAGATACGAGCGGTTGGCGAGCCGCCGCTCTCCGACTTTGACGGCCATCGAGCCGATATGCAGCCAGACCTTCCGATCCGACGCTGCCACGCAGAATGCGGCCAGGGCCGCGTTGTCCTTCTCCGGCTTGGTCTCCGCCATCAGCCGGTCGGGATCGACCTCCATCAGCGTCGTGCATTCCGGTGTCTGGATGTAGTCGGCTTTTTGCGCAGCCGCTTCGGCGATCAGGTTCAAAGCGTCGGCTACGTTTCGCGTGACGCTGCGCCCGGCGCACATTTGGACCAGAGCAGCACGAAAGGCCGCATGCGATTGTGAGGACATGTTTAGGCCGACGTTGGTTGGCTCAGCAGCGCGTCCAGCTTGCCGAGCCGTTCGAGATCCAACAGATCGTCACAGCCGCCGACGTGAACATCACCGATCCAGATTTGTGGCACCGTGGTTCGGCCGCCCGATCGAGCCCGCAATTCCGTGCGCAGATCGCCCCGGCCCGTCAAATCGACTTCCTCAAAGGCCGCACCTTTGCGTCTCAGCAGGTCTTTCGCCATGTGGCAGTAACAACAATTACCGGCCGTGTAGATCATCACCTTCTGCATCACCGGCGCCTCTCCACACGCCTGTTAAATCATTCGAATCCAGCCTACGCAGTTCGCGAGGTCATGCAACCGTCATCGCTCGATTTGCGCCCCTGTGCCACGCCTATACCACGCTATATCCGGCTCAGGAACGCACGGCCGTAACGATTGCGAGAGCCACCACATCGACGCGCCGCGCACCGGCGCGCTTTAACGCCAGCGCCGCGGCCGATGCAGTGGCGCCGGTCGTGATCACATCGTCGATCAAAACTATGGCTTTTCCCGATACCGTGGCGATTTCGCCCGGCGGAACGCGGAAAACACCCGCGACGTTCCGTTGGCGCTGGGCGCGGGTAAGACCGATCTGATGTGGCGTCGAGTGCGTGCGGACGAGAGCGAACGGTTTCACAGGCTTGTTCGCGATACGCGCGATCTCTGCCGCAAGAATCTGAGCCTGGTTGAAGCGGCGCGCCAGCAGCCGCCATCGCGCCAGAGGCACGGGGACCAGCATGTCGGCGTCGCTGACGAGATCTTGGCCGGCTTCTGCCAGCCAGCGCCCAAAAAGCCGCCGGGCATTGTGCGTATCATGGAATTTGAAGGCGTGGATCAGCTCCCGCATCACACCCTCGAAGCTGGCGACAGCGCGGGCCCGGGCGAAATTTGGCGGATCGGCAACCGCCGCCGCCGAGACCATGACGCCGCCCGTATCGTAGGGCATCGGCAGTCCCAGACAGTCGCAAAGCGGTGGCCGGACGAAATCGATCCGTCGCCAGCACGCCGGGCAAAGCGCATCGTGAGACGTTATTCGTGTGCGGCACCCGAGGCAGAGCGGCGGCAGCAGTCCATCGAGCGCGGCCCGTCCGGCGTATCTAACGGCTTGAAAAAGACGGGGGCCGCTGGATTTCGCCGTGGCGTCGTGCCCGTCGTCAAAACTGCTAATTTCGTTCAATGGGTGTGTTGCCATTGCCGAAGCCTAGCGCAACAATTTATCGGCAGCGAGAGCCTCCTGGGATGAAACACAATGCCGGGCGCCCCCCGAATTTTCGATCAGCGCCTCATCCGGGCGCGACGAGACCGTATCGCAGCGAAATCTGCCTCGACCGAAGCCGATTTTCTCCTCGCCCGCGTCGCTGATGATTTCGTCGAGCGGCTTGGGATCGTGCGCCGTGAATTTCCACTGGCAGCGAACATCGGCGCCTATCACGGCCTTCTGTCCGAACGTCTCCGGGAGTTGCCGAACGTCGGCGAGATTATCGACGTCGAAGCTGCGGTCGGATGCCTGCAACGCGCGGGCGGGCCAAAAATCGCGGCCCGGGACGAAGCGCTGCCGTTCGCGCCCCGGAGTCTGGATCTCGTCGTTTCCGGTTTGTCGCTGCATCTCGTCAACGATCTTCCCGGAACGCTCCTGCAGATCAATCGCGCTCTAAAGCCGGACGGGTTGTTGCTTGTCGCGCTGCTCGGGGGCGAGACGCTGAAGGAATTGCGCGAAGCCTGGCTACTTGCGGAGTCCGAGCTGTTTGGTGGCGCATCACCACGCGTCGCACCGTTCGCCGATGTGCGCGAGCTTGGCGGACTGTTGCAGCGCGCCGGCTTTGCGCTGCCGGTGGCCGACAGCGACCTCCTTCGCGCCACTTACGAATCGCCGCTGGCCTTGATGCGGGAAATAAAGGCTATGGGGGCAAGCAATATGCTGAGTGAGCGGCGGCGGACGCCGGTATCCAAGCGATTGCTGCTTCGAGCCTGCGAAATTTATCAGGAGCAGTTCGAGCTTCCGAATGGGCGCGTGCCGGCAACGTTCGAAATCATCACGTTGACAGGGTGGGTTCCGCACGAAAGCCAGCAGAAGCCGCTGGCGCCGGGATCAGCACAAGTCCGTCTGGCAGACGTCTTGAAGCCTAGTTCAAGAAATCCCTCAACCAAGGGATGAGCGGTTCATCCGCCGGCGGCATCCTGTAGCGCGAGAGATGAAGGGCGCGAACCCACGTGATGGTCTGTCCCTCACGCGGCGCGATTTCGCCCTCCCACGTTCGGCAGACATAGAGCGGCATCAAGAGATGGAAATGCTCGTAATTATGGCTGGCGAAGTTGAACGGCGCCAAGCATGTCCGGCAAAGCTCGATGTCGAGTTCTTCCTTGATTTCGCGACAAAGCGCATCCTCGGGCGTTTCACCGGCCTCGACCTTTCCGCCTGGGAATTCCCACAAGCCCGCCATCGGTTTGCCTTCGGGGCGCTGGGCAATAAGAACGCGTTTCTCGGCGTCGATGAGAGCGACAGCCGCGACGAGAACGAGCGGCTTCGTCATCGCCGCCTCAACAGATAGGCCGTCTCCCGCAATTCCGTGACGCCGCGCCGTTTGAGATTGCCGCTGCCGTCCAGGCCGTCGCGGTCTTCAAGGACCTCAATCGTAAAAGCACCGCCATAAAGGCTCTCGACGTCGTCACGCGTCACAGAAAACGGGGGTCCGGAAATTTGCCCGTTGGGATAAGCAATAGCGATAAGGAAAATAACGGCCTCGTGCGGCAGAATGCTCGTAAGCTTCTGCGCGTAGCGCGTGCGCAAATCCGGTGGCAGCGCGATCAGCGCCGCCCGGTCGTAGACGGCCGCGACCCCCGTCAGAGCTTCACCCGGCATTTCAAAAAAATCGCCACGATAGAGGCTGAAGGGGCCGGCCGAATAAACGTCGAAAGGTCCATCGGAACGGACATCCGGCGTTTGTCCGCCATCCTGGAAAAACTCGCGCACAGCGACTTCGGAAAGCTCGACGCCGATCACACGATGCCCTTGTGTCGCCAGCCACACCATGTCCCGCGTTTTTCCCGCCAGCGGAACGAAGACCGTGCTCGCCACGGGCAGGCCGAGCGTCGGCCATAAGCGCGTCAATTGTTCGTGGATATGCGGCTGATGGAAACCAATGTCGCGTCGTTGCCAACGCTCAGTCCAGAAGGTCTTGTTCATCCGTGTCTACATTCAGCTCCTGTAGTCGGCATTGATCGAGACATAGTCGTGGGTCAGGTCGCAAGTCCAGACCGTTGCTGCGGCCTTGCCGACACCGACCGAAATGCGAATGACGATTTCCCGGTTCTTCATGTATTTGGCGACCGTCTTTTCATCGTAATCGTCGGCCCGCTCGCCATTGCGCGCCACGCAGTGCGGCCCGAACCAAATCGTGAGCTTGTCACGATCCGCAGCCTCACCGGATTTACCGACGGCCATGACAACCCGACCCCAATTCGGATCTTCGCCCGCGATCGCTGTCTTGAGAATTGGCGAGTTGGCGCAAGCCAGCGCAATGCGCCGCGCCGCATCCCAGGATTTCGCATCCTGGACGTCGAAGGTCACGAACTTCGATAGCCCTTCGCCGTCCTTGGCCACCTGAACGGCGAGATCGCGCATCAGGTCGTGAAGCGCCTCGGAAAACGGCTGCAGCTTTTTCGATGTCGACTTCGTAACGATCTTTTGACCACGCACCGCCGCCCGCCCGGTCGCGAAGACGAGGCAAGTGTCGCTCGTCGAGGTATCGCCATCGACGGTCATGCAATTGAAGGTGGTTCGCGCGTGCTTGGCCACGAGATCCTGCAGAACGTCCGCAGGCAATGCCGCATCGGTGAAGATGAAGCACAGCATGGTCGCCATATCGGGAGCAATCATGCCGGCACCCTTGCAGAAGCCGTTGATCGTCACTTTCGTATCGCCAATCATCGCCGTGCGCGATGCGAGTTTTGGATACGTATCGGTCGTCATGATTGCCCGAGCCGCCTGCTCGAAGGCGTCCGCTTTGGCCTCTTTCGCGAGTCCGGTTAGCAGATGGGCGAACTGCGTCGCGTCCAGCGGCTCACCAATAACGCCAGTGGAGGCAACGAACACCTCGTGCGGTTTGCAGCCGACGGCCTCAACCGCGTAGTCGACCGTAATATCGACCGCCTCGCGCCCCTTCTTGCCGGTGAAGGCGTTGGCATTTCCGGAATTCACGACAAGGGCGCGCGCTGACCCCTTCTTGAGGTGTTTACGGCAGACGAGCACTGGCGCCGACGCTGTTTTCGATTGCGTCAGCACACCGGCGGCGGTCGTCCCTTCATCGAGAACGGCGAGCAGAAGGTCGGTCCGGTTTTTGTAGCGGATGCCAGCTTCGGCTGTCGCGAATGCGACACCGTCGATGGGGGGGAGCTTGACGAGCTTGGAAGGCGCAAAGGGTGAAGCGCTGGAGATCTTGCCCATAATGCCTCCGATATGGCGAGGGAGGCTCCCTGAAACAGATCGGGCCGCTATAATCAAGCGGCCCGATGGCAATTCGAACGAGAACTTTGCGTTTTCGAGCCTTTAGGGCTTCGGGGCGTCGGCGCTTGGCGCTTCGGCTGCCGGTGCTTTCTCATCTGCGGCCGGCGCCTTCTTGGAGTCTTCCGCCTTCTTGAGCATATCGTTGCGCTTGTCGATGGCTTTCTTGATGTCGTCGTCGACGAGTTCAATTTTCGCCTTCGCCCGCAGCTCAACCGCCGTTTTCTGGGCCTTTTGCAGCAGCATCGACTGCACGATCCGGTCTTTCACGATTTCGAAAGCCGGTGGCTGTTTCGTCCGGCGATCCTCGAGCTTGATCAAATGCCAGCCGAACTGGGTCTTCACCGGTTCCGAGACTTCGCCCTTTTTCAACTTGAAGACGATGTCTTCAAATTGCGGGACCATCTGCCCGTGGCCGAAGTAACCAAGGTTGCCGCCGTCGTCCTTGGAGCCCGGATCCTTCGAGTTTTCCTTCGCCAGTTGAGCAAAGTCGGCACCTTTGTCGAGTTTTTCTTTCAGAGATTTGGCGTCGGCTTCAGTTTCGACCAGGATATGCCGCGCGGAGACTTCTTCCTCGGGCTTTAAAAGTTTGACCTGATCGTCATAGATCTTGCGAGCCTCTGCATCCGTCACAGAAGCCTTGATGACTTTCTCGAAATAAAGCTCGCGTAGAGCCCGCCGCTTCAAGTAATTGAGCCGGGTTTGGAAATCGGCGCCCTGGTCGAGCTTCTCGGCTTCGGCGGCTTCTGCGAAAAGCTGGTTGTCGATCAGGAATTCAAGAAGCGAGGTGCGCTTTTGCGGGCCGGGCATCGTTCCCATGTCGCTGCCAATCTCACTCTCGGCAACGGCCAGATCGCCTTCTGTGATCGGCTTGCCATCGATTGTTGCGACGACCTTGCCCGGATCCTGGGGCTTTGCCGCTTCGTCCGAAAACGCCGGCGCGATCGGCGCGCCGAAAAGCGCGATCGCAAAAGCGACCATAAGGGCGGTAGGGGCGATGCGCTTCATGGAAGTCAGGCTCCAAAGTTCAAGATCGCAGGGTATCTGCGAAAAAACCGAAAGAAATACTGCATGTGTGTCGACAAGCTGGCCTCGATAGCGGCCCGAAGCCGGAAAACCAAGTTAATATTTGCCCGTTGCGGTAAACCCTTGATCTTCGGCACCCTGCGTTCCGAACGTTGACAGTCAGGGGGGTGAGTTCTTATGTCTGCCCCAGATCGGCTCGGGTTTCGGCCCGTATCGAACCACGTACCACGTAGACGTACCGAGGGAACGTGATGCAGGCGTGGCGGGGAGACCTTGCCGCGCATTTTTGGCTGAACTGAACCCAGGTCAACGCAACCGCAGGCCCAGTCGCATCGGTGCGCTCGGGCGACCACGCTCTTTTAGGACGGATTTTCAAAATGCTCTCGTTCGGTGGCATCGCTTCTAAAATCTTCGGCTCATCGAACGAGCGAAAGGTCAAAAGTTTCCGCTCCCGTATTGCGGCGATCAATGCGCTCGAAAGCGAGCTTGAGGCCCTCTCCGACGAGGAGTTGCGCGCACGGACCGAGCAATTCCGCAAGGAGCTTGCGCAGGGCAAGACGCTCGACGACCTGCTCGTGCCGGCATTCGCCACCGTCCGCGAAGCATCGAAGCGCACGCTCGGTCAACGCCACTTCGACGTGCAGTTGATCGGCGGCATGGTTCTGCATCAG